>ULZH01037921.1_pt1 | contig 82976 bp, 72 predicted proteins | sample 1962951 | NCBI WGS metagenome assembly ULZH01 (sample SAMEA4835884, study PRJEB28245) | human gut metagenome | biome: gut microbiome; material: fecal sample | place: Denmark | collected 2008
CCTACTTTTTTAAGCAATTCAATTGCTTCTTTTTCAGCTTGGGCCTTTGGTGTTTTAAGTTCTAGAATTGGTGTGATGGTAATATTTTCTAAAACTGTTAAATGTGGAAATACATTAAAGTGCTGAAAGATCATTCCAATCTTTTTACGATGTGTATCAATATCAACATTTTCAGCTGCAATATCTATACCTTCGAAAATGATTTGTCCACTAGATGGTTTTTCTAATAAGTTAAGACAACGTAAGAAAGTAGATTTTCCTGAACCACTAGGTCCAATAATACTAACAACTTCTCCTTGATGGATTGTTTGATCAATTCCTTTTAATACTTCAAGATCTCCAAAATTTTTTTGTAAGTCTTTTACAACAATTAGTTCCTTAGTCACTGACACTCAACTTCCCTTCCATGTATTTAATTAATTTTGATAATGAATATGTAACAATAAAGTAGATCAAACCAACAATTACTAATGGTTCAATGGATTTATAAGTAGCCGATTTAATAACACTGTTAACAGTCATTAATTCTCCAATATAGAATGTACTTGCCAAAGATGTTTCCTTGATCATCATAACGAATTCATTACCTAAGGCAGGCAAGATATTCTTGATAGCTTGAGGAATAATGATTTTAGTCATCATATGTACATTTGACATACCAAGTGATTTGGCCGCTTCTCTTTGTCCTTTATCCACAGATTGAATACCTGAACGAATAATTTCAGCCACATATGCACTTGAATTAATGACAAGGGCAATAATCACACTCACAATCATTGGCATATTTCCATTTGTCAAATAAGAGAAAATATTGATGAACAACCATAATTGTAGTAATAGTGGTGTTCCACGAATCAATTCTACATATACACCCGCAATCGCTTGTACGATTTTATTCTTTGATAGTTTTACTAGGGCAAATAATCCACCAATAATTGTACCAAAAATAACAGTAATAGCAGCAAGTCCTAAAGTAATTCCTAAACCTTTTAATAATTGTGGCCAGCAATATTGAACGATTTGAACACATGTTCCAAAGAATCCAGTCGCTGTTAAAGTAAATTGTTCACTACTCTGTTTCTTTGCCGCTTTATACCACTCTTCATATAAACCTTTTTTATTGACTTCCTTTAAAATTTTATTGACTTCTTTCATCAATCTCTTTTCACCTAAAGGAGCACCCACACGATTACCTGCATAATCTTGATCAATATTGAATAATTCATCTAACTTCGCAAGTTCAGAGTTCTTTTCAATATATTCATCAGCTGTACCTTCAGAGCATGCAACAGCTTGTACCGTACCATTCTTTAATAGGGCAACACCATCATCAATACTTGAAATGGATTGTAGTTTTGCGTCCGGAATTTGATCTTCTGTATATTGTTGCTGGATTGATCCTTGTTGAGCAGCCACCTTTAAGCCAGTTAGATCTGTTAACTTCTTATACTTATCTGCATCTTTTTTTGCGATAATAACAGCCTGTCCACCAGTATCCTCTGTCATATTGTATCCAATAGACATTTCCATCTGTTGCGCACGTGCTGGTGTATAAGCTAATCCAGTAATTGCTAAATCAATTTCTTCAGTTTGAAGATTTGCCAAAACTGTATCAAAACTTGCGGCTTTGATTGTTAATTTAACACCCATCTTTTTCGCAATATATTTTGCTAATTCAATATCAGAACCTACATATTGCGCTTGTCCTGTTTTTGTTGAGTCAATAAATTCATTAGGTGGAAAATCAGGAGATGTACCTACAATCAATTCTCCTCTTTCTTGAATCTTGTCTAATAAATCGCCTGTTGTTGATGTATCTGTTTCATCGGCAAATGCAGGCATAATACTAGACATCATGATCATAAAACTTACTAAAAATGCCGAAATTAATTTAAATCCTTTTTTCATATCTACCATTCCCTTCTAATAAAAAAAGCCGTCCTTGAATATACAAGGACGACTATAAAATCGCGGTACCACCTTATTTCCTGCACTAATGTACAAGCCCTTAACTCATAACGGGAGTATCCGAAGCTTCCTCAATCTTCGAAAGCTTAGCTCTAAGACACGTTCACCCTGTGCTTACTGTTCCATTTCCACCATCAGGAACTCACTATCAGCAGCATCCACGACTACTTCTTCTTTTCATTGCCTCTACAAAGGATGGCTTTATTATAAACAAACATTTTTTTAAATGCAACAGAAAATTTATGATTTTATCAACACCTGAATTTCATCCACATTTAGTGAACAATATTCAGAAATTTGTTCAAGACTAAAACCATCTTCATACATCTTGCAAACCATTTGTTTCACTTTCTTATCAGCTTCTAGTATTGCCTTTCTTGCTTCTTCTTTCTCTTTATGAGCTTCTTCTTTCTCTTTATGAGCTTCTTCTTTTTCTTTACGCGCTTCTTCTTTTTCTTTACGCGCTTCTTCTTTGTCTTTACGAGCCTCTTTCATCTGTCTTTGAGCTTCTTCAAGTTCAAGCTGTAGTTCAATTCGTTCTTCATTTTCATGTAATTTTTGAAAATCTTCTATTATTTTCTTCCAACGATCATCCGATATCGTTTCTACACGCTTCTCTAACATTTGAATCACCCCATCACTTTCTATCATCACCTTAATTTTACTATCTTCGATTCCTTTGTGGCAATTCAAAAAGTAATAAATCATCTTTTCCTGTTCATTCATTTCTTCAAGAGGCTTATTTAAATCTACTTTTGGCATTTCTATTGTACGTAACTTCATACGATCTTCTTTTTCTTCTTTCACAAAAGGTAAGTCACCGTCACATTTATACCTGAAAGTATTACATATATTATCATTTGCAAAAATACTCACATTAAAGAAAATCATGACAATGGTTTCCTTTAATTGACTGTAACTTTTTCCTTCCATGTCTTGTGAACCATGAAGCCTAGCCGAATAATAAGGAAAGCGATTCATCATATTATCTTTAGTTTGTCTTAACTGCATTTCTAAATCCACTGTTGTTTGATCATCAAATTCGACTAATAAATCTAATCGTAGACTCTTCATTTTACTATAGTCTTTTACCATTTCTGAATTCTTAACAACCACATGATTGACCTTTCTTTATAAAAATACTGTGAGTAATGATTTTAAGGCATCATTTGCCTCCTTACAATCTTCGCCAAACACATATTTAAAGGCGAAATCATTTAATAAATTTGCGCTACGCATGAGCACCTCATTTCTAGTAGGCATTTCCTACATACTCTTATACGAAAAAAAAGACACTTTTTCTAATAAATATCAAAAAAAGCGCCTTTTAGAGACTTATTCAGCCTCAATTTCCTTAATGAGACACTCATTGCCTTGTAGTAGAACTGTATGCTCACTCTTGCAATATGGACACACTCTACCATATTGAATCGTATCATACGTTTTTTCACATTCATTGCAAATCGTAATGGCTTCAATCCATTCATATTCTAGTGTTGAGTTTTCAATTAAAGGAACTTTTTTCTTATAATATTTCCAACAATCTACTAAATACTCAGGAACAATTCCACTTACTTTTCCTATCTGCAAAGTCACTCTACGAATATCTGTAATATTATTTTCTCGTGCAAGTTCTTCTAATGTTTTTGAAATATGTACAACAATTCCTAATTCATGCATACTATTTCTTCTTATTGCGAATAATCTTGATTTGGCGTTTAGCCGCATACGGCAAGATAGCCTTCATCTTATCTTCCGCCTTAACCATTCTTGCACCATCTTTGATATCACGCGTTAAGTGGATCGCATCAAATTCGCATTTTGTCGTACACAAACCACAACCAATGCACTTATTGGTATCCACAATACTTGCACCACATCCAAGACATCGATTGGCTTCAATCTTAACTTGTTCTTCTGTAAATGTCGAACGTAAATCTCTAAAGGATTTTTCACCCAACCCCTTTTTAATACCAGGTATCTGTCGTTTGGCATGATCAAAATCAATATCAATCAATGCGTTATTCTTATCAAATTCATTAAATAAATGTAAGTCTCTTCCAATTGTTAGAGAATGCCCCTTATGAACAAAACGATGCATAGATTCAGCTGCTTCTTTACCATGACTAATCGCATCAATCGCAAATTTTGGACCTGTATACACATCACCGCCCACAAATACATCTTCAACAGATGTTTGAAGTGTTGTACCATCCGCTTTGATTGTTCCATTTGGATTTACTTCTACATCCAATCCTTGAATTGGAATAATACTTTGTCCAATTGAAAGTAATACATGACTACATTGTATAGTTTCCAAAACACTCTCATCATAGCTTGGATTAAATCTTCCAGTTTCATCCTTTACACTTACACATTGTTTAAATACAATTGAATCTTCTAAGATTTTCTTTGGACCCCATCCACAATGAAGAAGAATTTTCTCTTCTTTAGCTTCTAATACTTCCTCAGGACTAGCCGGCATTTCGCCTTCTTGTTCTAAAGAACATAAATGAACCTTTTGTGCCCCACTTCTTAAAGCTGCACGAGCTACATCTATCGCAACATTTCCACCACCAACGACAACCACATCGCCAGAAATTAGATTTGGATTTTCTGTTTTATTCACCTTACGCAAGAAATCAATTCCAGATTCAACCATCGCATTATCTTCTCCTGGAATATTTAATTTTCTTGATCCTTGAGCACCAATGGCCACATAGAATGCTTCATATCCCTCATTTCTTAAATCATCCAAAGAAATGTCTTTACCTACTTCTATACCACACTTGAACTCAATACCCATAGCTTTTAACACTTCAATTTCAGCTTCAATCACAGACTTCTCTAATCTAAAAGATGGAATGCCATAGACCAACATACCGCCTGGTTTTTCTTCCTTTTCGAATATCGTGACAGGATAGCCCATTATCCTTAAATAATAAGCGGCACTCATGCCAGCAGGACCTGCACCAATAATGGCCATCTTATTTGTAAAAAATTTGCCTTCGACATTTTCACATAAAGGAATATAACGCTTATCTTCATGAAGTTCTTGTTCGGCAATAAACTTCTTGATTTCATCAATAGCCAAAGGCTCATCAATCAATCCACGCGTACACTGTTGTTCACACCTTCTATTACAAATAGCTCCACATACGGCTGGAAATGGATTAAAGTCTTTAATTAACTTTAATGCATCCATATAGCGACCTTCTTTCGCCATCTTAATATAGCCTTGTACCGGTAAATGTGCAGGGCATGCACTCTTACAAGGTGATGTTCCAGTTTCATAACAGTTGACTTTAGCTGTATCTCTAAAATTCCAGTTCCACTTTTCAGGGCCCCACTTTACATCATCAGGAAGTTCCTGTTTAGGATATGATACAGGTCCATCTTTTGTACAAAGTTTTTGACCCAATTTTGCCGCTCCTACAGGACAAATTTCCACACACTTTCCACACGCAACACACTTTTCACTATCCACATGAGCCCTATAAGCACTTGCCGACATATTTGGCGTATTAAACAATTGACTCGTTCTTAATGCGTTACATACGCCATGTGCACAGTTACATATCGCAAAAATCTTATCTTCTCCATCAATATTCGTAATCTGATGTACATATCCTTTTCTTTCACAACGTTCTAAAGTTTCAATAACCTCTTCATACGTACAATAATGACCACCCTTGTTTGTCTGTACAACATAGTCAGCCATATCACCTACCGCAATACAAACATCCGCTTCAACATCACCAGTTCCTTCACCTCTAACACGTTGTTGTCTTCTACATGAACATGGAGAAAGTGCGTATTTATCGTATTTATTCAACCAATGCGAAATCTTTTCTACACTTACCGCTTGCTGATTTGCATGAATCGCCTTTTCTACAGGAATAACATGCATACCAATGCCTGCTCCTCCAGGTGGAACCATTGGCGTTACCTTTTCAAGTGGTAATCGCGTCATCTTTTCAAAGAAATCCGCAACAATTGGATGTTCTTCTACAAGATCTTTATTCATAACCATAAATTCAGCTGCTCCAGGAACAAACTGAGGAAGCACAAACTGTTTATGATGATCCTCATTTTCCCAGTTGTATTCAATCATTCCAATGTCGCATACTTCATTTAATACACGATTCACTCTTCCTGCTGGCCACCCACTTCTTTTCACTACTTCTTCAAAAGAAAGTGGTTTACGCACTTCAAAACACAAACATAAATCGCATTGTTCATCATTTAATATTTCATTTAAGCACTCATATTCAGGATCCGTTTGGGATAATTTTTTTACTTTAGCTGGAATACGATCCGTGATACGCCTTGCCAGTTTATCAATATTATCTCGATATGTCATATTATTCTTTCCAGGCCTTTACTTCGTTTTCAAGCCAATTACACCAATCTTCAATTCCCTCACCTGTTTTAGCACACACTTCAAAAATCTTTGCATTCGGGTTTCGGTACAAAATATTCTTTTTACACTTATCTACATCAAAATCAAAGTATGGCAATACATCCATTTTATTAATTAAAACCACATCACACACTTGAAACATCAATGGATATTTTAAAGGTTTGTCATCTCCTTCTGGAACACTTAATATAGCCACATTTTTAGTGGATCCCGTGTCAAATTCAGCAGGACACACTAAATTTCCTACATTTTCAAGTACAGCCAAATCTAAATCTTCCATACCCATTTCATGCAATCCTTGACGAGTCATATCTGCGTCTAAATGACACATACCACCTGTATGTAGTTGAATCGTGCGTACGCCATATTCACTGATGGTTTTGGCATCTACATCACTATCAATATCCGCTTCCATAATACCAATTCTCATTGTATCTTTTAGTCTTTCTAACGTTCTAGATAGAGTTGTTGTCTTCCCTGCTCCTGGGCTTGACATAACATTCAATAAGAACACACCTTTATCTTTACATTCTTCTCTTAATTTGTTCGCATCTTTATTATTATCTTCAAATACACTTTGTTTTACTTCTATAATTTTATACATGATACAAAACCTCCTAAAATGATTGTAAACGATTTCAAACCGGTAGTAAATAAACACATGTTAGTCTTTGCACACCTTGAAAAGTAGTTACTTTTCGCCTATCATAATCTATATGAAGATCTGTATGTACCAAATGTCTGTTTCAATGGATAACCAACAAAATATAGCTAAACTAAAAAATATTCCAGACTGTGATATTTTAGTTCTTTGTGAAATGTGGAATTGTCCCTATCATAATGATGCACTTAAAACAGCTTATTTACGTCATGATGAAAGTTTGATGGCTTTAAAAAACTTAGCTAGATCTCATAAGATATGGATTGTAGCTGGTTCTATTTGTGCGGACAAATACAATCGTTGTTACATATTAAACAGCGATGGCGACATTGTTTGTTCATATGATAAAACACATCTTTTTGAATTCCACAACAAACAAGATTATTGTGAAAATGAAGTGTTTGTACCAGGAAATCACCTACAATGTTTTGATACGCCATGGGGAAAATGTGGCATTTTATTATGTTACGACATTCGCTTTCCAGAAGTGTCTAGGATTCTAGCTCAAAATGGAGCACAAATTCTATTTTGTCCAGCCGCCTTTAATGAGCAGGCTACAAAGAAACATTGGAAGCTATTTACTCAAACACGCGCCTTAGAAAATGAAGTCTTTTTGTGTGGGGTTGCCCCAGCTAAGTATACGTATAAGAACTATACTTCAGGAGGCCACTCTATTCTTGTGGATGGTTTTGGCAATATTGTAGTGGAGTTGGGTGAAGAAGAAGCATACAAAGTTGTAGATATCGATTTAAACGACATTGAAAAAGTAAGGAAAAGGATGCCTTATTGGAAGGTACGTAGAAATGATTTATATGAATTAAAGGAGATCAAAAAATGAAGACAATTCAAATCAATGAGATTGAAGGATTTCAAATTGGTAGTGCACAAGATATAGAAAATGCGACTGGCTGTACAGTCATCTTATGTAAAGAAGGAGCCACAGCTGGTGTAGATGTACGTGGTGGTGGTCCAGCCACTCGTGAAACAGATTTATTGAATCCAAAAAACATGGTTCAAAAAATTCATGCGGTTACATTATCAGGTGGTAGTGCTTTTGGTTTAGAATCAAGCAGTGGTGTTATGCAGTATTTGAGTGAGCACGAAATTGGTTTTGACATGAAAAACATCTATATTCCAATCGTATGTGAAGCTTGTCTATTTGATTGTGGTGTAGGTAATTCTAAAGCGTATCCAAACAAACAAATGGGGTATGATGCTTGTATAGAAGCTGAAAAAAATGATCCAAAACAAGGAAATGTAGGTGCAGGAACAGGGGCTAGTGTTGGTAAATTCTTTGGTCCTCAATATGCGATGAAGTCAGGACTTGGATTTTCAGCCCTACAAATGGGTCCATTAAAAGTAGGAGCTATTGTAGCTGTGAATGCGTGTGGTGATATTTTCTATCCAAATTCAGACAAACCAATTGCAGGTATCTACGATAAAAACACAAACACAAGATTGTTTAGTGAAGATGAAATCTTAAAGGCAGCTGAAAAGATGATCAATTCTTGTGGTATGAATACGACAATTGGTTGTATCATCACAAATGCGGATTTAAATAAAGCACAAATGAATAAGATTGCGAGTATGGCGCATAATGGATATGCAAGATGTATTCGTCCAGTCCACACTTCAAGTGATGGAGATACTATTTTTGCGATGACATCGAATAAAGTGCCTACAGAACAAGATCTAGTTGGAATCATGGCTGTAAAAGCTATGGAACAAGCTATTGTCAATGCAGGTACACTTGCAGATAGTGCTTATGGTCTAGCTAGCTATAAAGAAATCACAAAGGACTAATCATTAAAGTATCGCTACGGTGATACTTTTTTGTTTAACGTGTCAGAAAATGACAAAAGTGCAATATCTGTAACGTTAACTGCACTTTTTTAAGGTTTAATCTAAAATTTTTCCATCAATTGAAATTGTGACGACTTGCCAAGGAATGAACTTTTTACTTTCCTGCAAAGCTTTCTTAACCGCATTTTCAAGTCCACCACAACAAGGTACTTCCATACGAACAATGGTTACACTTTCAATGGAATTCATACGAATGATATCGCAAAGCTTTTCTGAATAATCCACACCATCGAGTTTTGGACATCCAATTAGAGTCACTTTATTTCTCATAAATTCCTGATGAAAATTGGCATAGGCATAAGCTGTACAATCCGCAGCTATTAAAAGCTTAGCATGTTGAAAGAATGGTGCGTTGATAGGTGCTAGCTTAATTTGAACAGGCCAAGATGTTAATTGACTTGATACATCAATCGATGGACTTGATGCAACTGGATTCAGTGTATGCATCATAGATCCAGGACATCCTGAATGCATGGTGCCCGATTCTTGCATGCGCTTTTCCATATTCTTTTTTACAGCCTCTTCATCATAAGCTAGAGTATCTTTTTCAATAAATGAAATAGCACCTGTAGGACATGTTGGTAAACAATCCCCTAGTCCGTCACAATAATCATCACGCATTAATTTTGCTTTTCCGTTCACTAAGCCAATGGCTCCTTCATGACAAGCATCCACACAGATACCGCATCCTGTACATTTATCTTCATCAATTTGAATTATTTTTCTTAACATAGAATCATCCTCATTTCTTATGAACTTATTATAGTGTATAATACATTAAATTTATGTTGTTTAAACCACGAAAGGAAGATATTTATGGATTTACCATTCAAGAAATACAAGAAAAATGAAATTATTTATCATATGGAAGATATTCCTCAAGCCATTGGCATTGTCAAAGAAGGAAGTGTTGTCATTGAAACTGTAGACTTTTTAGGCAATGTTTCCCTACTATCACATATTGGTCCTAATCAAATGTTTGCAGAAAGCTATGCCCTAACCAAAACACCTATGTATGTATATGTAAGAGCGGTTGAGGATTGTACAATTCAATTTTTAGATGTTCAAGCCTTAGAAAAATCCCCAGAATTAAAAAATCAAATGATTCAAATACTTTCAAATAAAAACAAGATGTTGTCACAACACATATTCCATATTTCCAACAAAACCATTCGCAATAAAGTGTTGTCATACTTATCGTTTATGAAACTAGAAACACAAAATTCTACCTTTAAGATTCCGTTTGATCGTCAACAGATGGCTGACTATTTAAACGTAGAACGAAGTGCCTTATCAAAAGAGCTTTCTAAAATGAAAAGTGAAGGTCTAATTGATTATCACAAGAACACCTTCACTGTTTACTCTATTTAATTTTCACTGGTACAAAACCATCATTGGTTAATATTTGCAGTTCTTTAAATCCACAAGATTGAATCAAGTCTAAACTAGATTCAAAAGCACAATCCAAATAGTTCTTATCATGACAATCACTGTTTAGACAAATACGCGCATTCTTTGCGTATAAATATTCCAATATATTCTTAGATGGATATGGTGTTTTACGATAGCCTCTGGCGATAGCTCCGGTATTCACTTCAAAAATCTTATCGTTGATCAACAATCGGTCAATGCAATCGCAAACAATATTCATATAGTCTTTATCATTAAATTGAAAATAAGACTCGTCCTCATTATATTTGGTAATCAAATCCAAATGTCCAATGATATCCACTTCTTGCCAATCATACATATTCGATAAATCTGAATAGTAGTCTTTACACATCTTTTTATAGTCACCAGAATAGGATTCAAATAAAGAATCAAATACAGGCTTTGAATAATCCACAGCCGTCTCACCTAAAAAGTGTTTACTTCCAATCACATATTCAAATGGAGCTTTTTCAGCTATTCTTCCTAACATATCTTCTTCAATACCTAAATGAATTTGAATAGATGAAGCGTATTTCGATTTAATTCTCTTAACCTCTGAAATATATCCTGAAGTATCTCGCATGGAACTTGTATCCACGTCCAAATATCCATGGCCAGAAAAGCCAAGAATATCAAATCCTTTTGAAATAGCTTCTAAAGTCATTTCTTCAATCGTATCTTTTCCATCACAAAAGATGGAGTGTGTATGTAGATTCTGTTTCATGATAACCTCTCTAACCAGGCTTTACAACCCTCATTAATATCATTATAAGCTGTTTCAAAATCATTACTATACCAAGGATCTGAAACATCTCTTGATAATAATTTATAAATCTTGTGATCTGGATCATTATTGAACATACGATTTAGATTACGCATATTATTTTCATCCATACAAATTAAATAATCATATGACAAATAATCACTCATTGTAGCTTGTCTTGCATAATGTCTAGAAAATGGAATCCCCTTTTCTTTTAGTTTACGCTTAGCCGGAGGATAGATATCATTACCAATTTCTTCACGACTTGTAGCTGCACTAGAGACATATAGTTCTACCCCATTTTTCTTTGCCAAATCTTTCATAATGTACTCAGCACTAACACTTCTACATATGTTCCCATGGCAAATAAAAAGCACTTTCTTCATAGTCAAAAAACCTCACTTTTATATAATTTATCATATTAAAGTTGAAAACTCCATCTAGCAAAAACATCATTTGCATAAACATTCCCTTCTCGGTATAATACAGATACAGAAAGACTACTGGATACAGTGGTCACTCTGAATTAAGGTCAAAAGACGCTAGTAATCCATTGGTGAGGGTGAACTAGTGTCTTTTACATTTTTCTATAATAATCAATGTGATTTTTAGTAATTCAACTAAAGCCAATAAAACCATGGCAACATCAATGTATAGATAAATATACATACAACACGTCCTCCTGCAAAAAAATCGAAGGATCTGCCGAGAACTCAAGCAGATTTCTTTTTTTAATTCAGAGGGTTCACCATTACTACATCCAGTAGCCAATTCCTATTATAAAACTTCAATGTGAAAACATTATTAATTCCAATAAATTTGTTGCGATTGCCTTTACAAATTCTTTAAATAATCCTCCACATTGTTTTCTTCATAATCTTTTCTTCTTTTTCTTTAACACAAAAAGAGTTTCTTGTTCATGCCACAGAAACTCTTTTGTACTCTATAATCGAAAAAAACCTATTATCAATAGCTTTAAAATACTATATTGGTCAGCATGTTTACATCTCAAGCTTTCACTGAATTTGCCAATCGATAATGTCAAATTCATTATACATACAAAATTTTAACATGCCATCGTTTTTCTAAATTATATAGTCATTTTTTCTTTTAATTATCACTTTAATTTAAAAGCACTATACGCTTTTATAACCACACAACTTTGCAATCACTTGAATCAATATATCCCTGTCTAAAGGCTTTGATACATGCGCATTCATACCTGCTTTTTTAGCCTTTATTTTATCTTCCATAAACGCATTAGCTGTCATCGCCACAATTGGAATATCATGATCAAATGAGCGAATCACTTGAGTGGCTTGTAAACCATCCATTTCCGGCATCATTATATCCATTAAGATAATGTCAAAAGATTCGGGTGCGTTCTTATAGATATCCACCGCTTCTTTACCATTTGTAGCACAAGTAACTCTAGCCCCTTCGTTTTCGATAATGAACCTGGCAATTTCCATATTCAATTCATTATCTTCTACAAGTAAAACGCTAAGTCCTTCAATCGATGCGGAAGCTGATTCTTTAACTCTTTCATTTTTATGTTCTTCATCGATTTTAAATGGAATGCGTATCACAAATTGAGAACCCACACCTTCTTGACTTGTAAACGCAATGGATCCACCCATCTTTTCAACAAGGCTTTTTGCGATGGGCATACCCAAACCTGTCCCCACATATTTAGAACGACTTCCCATATGTTCTTGGGCAAAAGGCTCAAAGATTTTGTTTTGGAATTCTTTAGACATACCAACACCTGTATCACGACAAATAAATTCAATAATGACATGGGATGGTTCTTTCGATTCAAGTTCCCTATAACTTACATAGATAAATCCATTATCCCGATTGTATTTAATGGCATTGGAAAGAACATTCATTAATACACGCTTTACATGGATTGGACTTCCCATCAAATATGGATGGGTAATACTTTTTTCTTCTTCGACAATTTGAATATTACGCTCTTTTGCGAGTTCTTCTACTATTCCAATCGTTTCATCACTCAACTTATCTATATTAAATCCAACTTCTTCAAGGACGATTTCACCCGACTCAAGCTTACTCATGTCTAATACTTCATTCACTAATTCAAGTAATGTATTTGAAGCATCTTTGATCTTTGCACGACAATGGGCCTGCTTTTCAATATCATCACTATAATGATTCCCAACTTCAACCATACCAATGATTCCATTGATTGGAGTACGAATATCGTGAGACATTCTTTGAAGAAATTCGGTTTTGGCAACATTAGCCGCCTCTGCCTTTTTAGCTGCCTTCAACAATTCTTCTTGGTGAGACTTCTCTTTTTCTTGTTCTTTAGCCTGTCTTATACGATTATTGCGATGACTAATATATATCAAGCCAAACACAAATATCAAATATATAAAGGTTATCGCAATTGTTTTTGTGATAAAACTTCCATATACTACACTATCTGGTATATACGCAAAGATATAATAATTACTCTGTTTCAACATAATGCCATAATAGCCTGCACCTTTATTATTAAAATGATAAATATGTTGACTATCCTTGTTTCCTTTTAATAATTGAACAATTTCATTCTTCTTTGTCGAAGCATGAAGTAGTGATCTATCATTACTCGCAATGATGTTTCCTTCATCACAAACAAGAATAGTTCCATCCAATTTTGTACTATATCCCTTCAACAAATTTTGAAGTGTTAAATTATAATTCTGCGCAAAATAAGCGGAAGTATAAAAATAAGTAACCACAATGCCAGGTGCATCACTTCTTGCACATGTCGCAATATCTAAATGAGACCCATCATTCAATTCAACACGTTGTGCATATGTTCTTTCTGGACAATTCATATAATTCAAAACAATATCTTTACTGATATATTGATGAACTTGTTTTAAAATGGAATCATTTGTACTATAGGAACTTTCTATATTCCCATTTTCATCCAACACAAGAATCCCATCCATCCATAATGTACTAAGATTATCCTTTAGAAAAGCTTGATCTATAAGTTTTCCTGCATCCACTTTACTTTGAATATTCGTTTGAAGCTGACGACAACTCTCAATCGTTCTTAATAAACTCTTCGATTCACTCGCCTCATTATAATGGGTATATGTGGAACATTGTACCTTTACATAATTTACGATTTTAACTAATCTATCTTCTGCTTCACTTTTTTGTGTTTGAAAAAAATAAAATGCTGAAATGCAAACTATACAAACCCCTAATACAACGCTCAGTATATGGTAGTAACAATTTTTAGTACGCAAAATCATCCACCTCCAAATACTTTTCTGGATCCGACAAATATTTACCTATGATCTTTTTCGAAGTACCATCCTTACGCATCTCTTTTAAAGTCTTGTCTAACTTCTCACAAAGATCACGCTTATCATTTTTTGAGAAAGCTACACCAATGCCTACTCGCATCAATGGCTCTTCTAAAATACGAAAATCCGCATTATAGTCCTTTATATATTGAATAATCGATTCTTCATGAGCGCCAATCGCATCCACATATCCTTTTTGTAGGAATGTAAAGATCAATTCTCTATGGTTTAAACTAATCAAGTTACCTACATCATAATTGCCATTTAATAAAATATCTTCTGGCTTGGTGGTCGATTGCACAGCTACATTTTTATCTTTTAAATCATCCAAAGTATAAATATCACTATCATTATTGACCGCAATCACCTGACGACTTGCGATATATGGACCAGCCCACTTATAGTCATTCAATCTTCCTTCCATGGAAAAACATGCCATGATACAATCGATTTTTCCACTTTCTAAAAGTTCCTTATTCTTTTCCCAATCAATATAAACCACTTCAACTCTGTATCCCAATCGCTTAAACGCTTCGGTTGCCAAATCCACATCAATACCTGTAGGATTTCCATCCTCATTCAAATAGTTGTAAGGGGGATAATTATCACTACCTAAAGTAATAACAGGTAAATTGGATTCATCCGATTCTAAATTACTTGTCTTACATCCGCTTAGTAGACAAACAAGTAAAGATAAGCTCAATAAACTTGTAATTATTCGTTTCCCTTTCAAATCATATCCTCCTATCTATTTGACCAATCACACCAATATATTGATCTGTATCCAAACCAGACCACAACGTATGAAATTTTATATTTAACTCTTTAAATTGTAAAGTAAACTCTTTATTTTCCACAGAAGTTTCCTTTAAATGTTTTTTAACTTCTTCCACCACTTCGTCATTCACATCAAACGACTCAAATTCCGAAACACTCTTTTTATACTTTTTATTTTTCTCTCGATCTATAATAGTTAATTCACCAATTAAAGGATTATAATCAAATAAGACTTTAGATTGACTCAATTCAAAAAAGTCCATCTTTTCCTTTAAAAAATCAATAATGCGCTGTGAATGATCATTGTATGGCAATGTTTCTGATTTTAAAATTTCACCAGACAATTTTTTTGCCTCATGATAATCCTTATAATCGTCCTTTTGCGTTTTAAAAGCCAAATACATATCTGTACCCACCTCTTTTAAACACTCTACTAACAATGGATTGAAACATCCACACTTTCCATCCAAAATCATTTGAATCGCCGTTCTATAATCATAGGCCTTTTTATATACACGCGTACTTGTCAATGCATCAAATACGTCGGCAACCGATACAACTTGGGCAGAAATAGGAATATCATTCCCCACTAAACCATCAGGATAGCCCTTTCCATCAAAGCGTTCGTGGTGCCATCTACAAATTTCATAAGCCATTTGAACCAATGGATTATCATTCGGATATTCCATACTACAAATCATTTTTGCGCCAAGTAAAGTATGTGTCTTCATAATTTCATATTCTTCATCCGTAAGCTTTGTCGGTTTATTTAAAATCTCTTTTGAGATTGACACCTTACCAATATCGTGTAAAGACGATGCCGTCGCAATCAATGTAATATCAGACTCCGTTAAAGGATACGCATCCGTTTTCTCAACTAACCTTCTTAAAAGCATCTGCGTGGCAATACGAATATGAAGAATATGTTCACGGCTCTCCTTATTGTATGTTCCTACAACACTACTCAAGATATTGATCATCACTTTATTGTTTTCTTCTTTTTCATACACCTGATTCACTACTACATTGGTCAATCGTTTTTGATTGGCATATAAAACAAGTGTATTCATAACTCTTCGCTTAATAATAAACGCATCAAAAGGACGTTGAATATATTCAACAGCTCCTAAATTATATGCCTTTTCAATAATTGAAGTCTCTTCTTCTGCAGAAATCACAATTATCGGAAATTCTTCAATCCACTGATACTTATTCATATATTCCAAAACTTCAAACCCATTCATTTTTGGCATATTGATATCCAAAAACATTAAATCAATTGTCCAATCCTTTTGTAGAATGGAAATGGCTTCTAAACCATCATTGGCCAATATATATTGATAGTTCTCACCCAATATTTCCATCAATAATTCCTGATTGAATTTAGAGTCATCCACAATCAAAATTTTCTGTCTTTCTTCTAAACTTTTCATAACCCTATTCCCACTTCATCATATAACCATATGATTAGTTAGCTAAAGTATACATCTAAAAAAAACTTGTTTTCAAGAACAAACGTGAACATTTCACAAGCTTTTTTATAACCAAAAAAGCCTGGCATTTATATTGCCAAGCCATTGTATTTATTGACCTATCTTGTTCATTGCCAAGATTTCATTTTCAAGCACTTCTTTATAAGAATCTAACTGTTTCGCTCTAGCGCTTTCATATACTTTGATTTCTTCACTTACATCATCTCCATCTTCTTTATTTAATAAAGATGTTGTAGCATTTTTTGTATTTGTGAAATAGTAGCCTTTATCATTGCCCCACCACTTATTGTTTTCAACGGCCTTGTCTGCATGCGCATCAATTTTAGCAGCCGCATTTGGTGAGAATAAGTAATAATTATATTCACACAAACCATTTAATTGGTATGCCACATCGAGAGCATCCTTTACTTTGTCTTTCTTTAAATCTTGAATGATTTCATCCATATACTCAATGTTGTTTTGATATCCCACGTGTTTCATCACAACATCACTCGAGAATACAATTCCGACAAAGTTATCCTGTACGTATTTAAATAAGTCTAATACTTTCTTATTGTAGGCTTTTCCTTCTTTTTGAATTGAAGTGACATCTGATTTAGAATTTACCGCTTTTATATAACGATCATTAATATCTTGACCCTCTTTATTTAGTGCATCCACTTCTTTTTCAAAAACAGCAAAGGCCTTGTCCCAATCCTTTTTAGAAACACCAGCTTCCAAAGCTAAATCTTCATTAAAGCTTTCCTTTAAATCATCAATGGTAGCTTGCATATTTAAAGACATAGCTGGAAGCTGATCGATGGCGATAGCCATACTTCCAAATACCGCAATATTAGCCTTCATCACCTTTTCACTATACGTATCCGTATTATCGGATTCTGTATGATAATGAAGTTGTGTCCAAGTATATTCACCATCATCCTTTGTTTCTCCAGAACAAGTATCCGTTGTATTCAAGAAATAAGGAACTCCCGCATTACGATAGGAAACACCATCTTCCATTGTCGTTGTATCATATGTCTTTGTAGAAATACCATTCTTATATTCTTTTACAGCACCATCCAATGCACCTGAATCGACTAAGCTTTTCACTAAAGACGCATATTCAGGAACACAAGTCACCATGAATGTATCTGAACCATCATCATAGGCATCCAATTCAAAGTTAAATAAAGCTAAAGTTTTATTAGCCCACTCAGGATGTACATTGTTGATTAATTCATAAGCCCCTCTTGTCCAGTCAAATTCAGTGCCTGTTGCGCCCCATTCTTCAGCACCATGCGCAACAACCACAATATCATTTTCAGGCACATAGCCACTATCGATCATTGTCTTAGCCATTGACATAATGGTTCCAATAGCACTACAGTCATCTTGAAAACCAGTAAAATACATATCATAATGTCCGGCAAAAATAATTTGTTGATCATGTGACTTACCAGGAATATAGCCAACCACATCATAACTTGTACCATTACCTTCTTCCATTACACTATCTACTTTTAAAGTAGCCATATCATGACCTTGTTTTAAAGCCTTTTTGATTTGTTTGTACTCACTCATTGTGATGATTGTCGTAGGCATAATATCTTCTGCACAAACATCCTGAATCTGATGATCATCATCACTAAATCTTCCATATCCATCCAAATCGTATGTGACTAATGCTTTTGCGCCATGCTCATACGCCTCATAAATATATCCACCAATCCAAGACTCATTAAATTGATCCACACCAACTAACGCAATCTTACCTTCAACGTCCTTGCCTTCATAGTCTTTCGCAAAACCAGTACCACAATCTACGATTTGTGCTGTAATCCCATTTTCATCTGTACCATTCACCATATACGATACGGGCATCAAATCAATATCTGTTCCTTCAATCGTTAGTGAAGCATCATTATACTGCCACTTATCCACATTGACAGGTATCTTTTCTACATTTTTTAAACCAATGGCCTTCATTTCCTTAGCCAAATAATTGGCTGTTCTATGTTCTGCATCGGAACCACTCGTTCTAAATCCAAGTGAATTATCATGTAATGAAGTATCTGTAGACAATGTTTTTGTGAAGTCATACGCATAGTCCATATCAATTTCATTCACGTAGGCATCAATCGAATCTTGATAGATGGCCTCATCTTTTGTCGAACCACAACCCACTAGGCTCAACACCAATACTGCACTAAGGCTTGCTTGTAAAATCTTTTTCATATTCCTCTTCTCCTTTACCAAACAAAAAAAGATAGGCGCACAATATACACCTATCTTCGTCCATTATCTATCTGCATACTTTTCGTAACAGAAATTCCAGCTTATTGACCATTTCATAAGGTATATTGTACTTTATAAAACTGAGCTTTTAACTCAATCAATAAGGGTAAACACCCTTCCGTATTCCCTAAATACGGTTCTTGCTTCTTCAACAAGTCTTCGGCATTTGACCCGGCCGTCCGTGTAGCCTTAGCCTATATCTAGGCGGTCAATTTCTGTACGATTTGTACGCAAAAAAATATATAGGAAAATGATATTTTTTGTCAACTAAAATTTTTAAAAATATGTAACCCATCCACTTTTGTCTCTAGCTTTTTAAAATAATAGGCAAGAATTAAAGTGACTAGAATACACACGACTAAATAGATCCAGTCATTTAAATATCGATCAAACAAGTTCATTGAAATCCTTTGAAGAATATAAATTTCAAATACATATTGACCTAAAAAATGAAACAAACTATTTTTAATTTCTTTATATGCACATACATCTACAATCAAGAAACAAAACGCAATCGAAATTATTTCATATGCGAATATTGGTAAGTGAAGACAATATAAACTAAAAGCTAAAATTATCATACAAAAAAAGAATACTGGCTTTTGAATAATGGAACAAACTCGATCTTTATATTTAGATAGAATCATACCTGCTGGAAAACAAAGAATGATATTGTACCACCAAGCCTGATCCTTTATTACATCCATCAAAATTATATATAGAATGGTAAATACTACACATGAAGTCATACTATGTTTCTTACATTGTTTAAACGAAATATATACAATACTATACATAGCTAGTATCGCAAACACATACCAATTACTATTTCCTATGGAACTTAAAGCCGTAAATGAGAATACAATACGAACAAAGGAATAATCCTTTCTTAATAAGAATGACAAAGCCAAGTAAATACATAATGCCATACAAAAGTGAATATAAAACTTCAATATTCTTTTTCTTGGCATGCTGTCAATATACACAATACCTCTTCTTTTAATTTGTTCCATAATGCCATATCCCGAATAGAACAAGAATGGTGCAACCATGAGTTGTCCAATTGCCAATAATACCCCATTCCATGGCATCGTTTCATATTGTCCAAAATGTGATAGAAACACAAACAACACAAAAATTCCATTGATACAAGTTGTTTGTTCCTTATTTAATGCCCTATTAAAATTCATTTCATGCCCTCTACAATAAGGTATTATATCACCATCTTATCTCCTTCAATGGAATATTTATTTTTGTATTTTATCCTTAACCTTGCAGAAAAAAAGAAGCATTAGTAACTCAATTCACCAATGCTTCTGTCGATATATTTTGCGGTGGTCGTCTTCGGACAACCCCTTGAAAGAGCCTGATGCGTTGAGCTCTTTTTTCTTTTGGCTTTTCTACTGTTTCTCCAGATTAAAACGGCATGAAAAAGGATCCTGATCATCGCCAAGATACTTCTTCATGCATTGATATTTACTTGATAAAGTAGGCACTCAACTTTCCGCTTCCCTTTTGTTCAAGTTTATCAACCTCGCAAAGTTCTTTAAGCAATCGGAATGCCTTTGTTGTTCCTGCACCAATCAAATCTTCGACTTCTTTTCTTGTTATGCTACCATTTTCTCGCGCATACTGAATAATGAGATTCTTCTGCTCATCGAGTGTCATATCGTTATTCGCATACTCTATTTTTTGTACCTCAGCTTCTTGCTCTTCATTTCGATTCGGAAGTGTAACCCGAAAAACACCCTTTGCGGTTTCAAACTCTGGCTGGAATGGACATGCTTTATAGGCACGCTCAATTTTTCCGATTCCAGTACCATAACTCTCAATCAATCTCATGCGGTAGAAAACAGCTGCAAGGTTCGGATTTCTCGATTGTGAAACACCAAGAAAAATTGATTTCAGCTCCAAACCTGATACAAGTCCTCCTAGAGAAACAAATTCGATTCTGTCCTCATAGACATTGACCAAATTGCTTCCACTAAAAGAGTAATCACGATGAACGATGCTATTCAGTAAAGCCTCTCTTACTGCTTCCTCCGGGTAATCTCTTCTATCAGTTCGATCCAGCCCTGAAAATGTTGCTTTCGTTTTATTGATCAAATCAATAAAATGGTAAACATCTTCAAGCTGCTTTAATATAGAGCCCTTAAATTCCTTTCTGTCTCGAAACAATTCCTTATCTGTTCCTTGAAATAGCGCAACTTTCGTTGTTGTTTCACACTGGTCTGATAATAGCAATGCAAGATTTGTATATAAGCCATCTTCACCAATCAGCTTGAGAGTTTGCATTTGCGATGGTCCAATTTCGATAGACCTTTTCTGCATCTCTGTTTGGAGAGTATGAAACGTCAATTCCTGATTCATACTTCGGCACAGCTCAAAAGATCTGCCACTGTTTTGAAGAATCATCTCCCGGATTTCCTCTTCAGTCATTGGCTGTGTAGAACTTCCTTTTCTTACATACACTCCACCAGGCTTCAGACCTTTTTCACGGAGATAGTACGGTCGATTTGTTCCTGTTGTTACATCTATTTCGATAATTTGCTTTTCTTCTAATTCTACCGAGTTGACTCTAACAAACGGCATTATGTCTGGTGCCAGCGAATCCTTCAAAGAATTCACGATTTGTAGCATCACACCATCCGGATCACCAATACCCAGAACTGCTCCATCTTTTCGTACTCCAACATAAACTGTGCCGCCCTCTGCATTCGCAAATCCCATCACCTCTTTTCGGATGTCAGGAACATACTCTTGCTTAAATTCAATATTCTGGTTCTCAAATTCTAACATCTTCTAATTCATCCTTTCTAATTCCTTTCTTTCTTCTTTTTTCTTTCTTTCTTATTGTATAAAAGAAAGAAAGGAAAATCAAGAAGTGTAGAAACAACCTTAACATTGCAGAATTTGTATAACTAAAAAGCAAGAACAATATAAGAAATCTTTAATTTCATACCCTGAACAAACCAAAGTGGACATTTCTGCCCACTATTCATTACGACCCATATAATTTGCGAGTGCACCAAGTAAGTTAGCATCTTGACGATATGTACAACACCTTAAAAGTATCTGTCATTGGATATGATTTTTTCTCAATAATTTTCCCCCTCACGACTAAGAAGTCCACTCTTCATCGAACTTCCACCAATGTCAAAGCACAAATAATATTTCATAATTTCCTACATTAAGCCAACATCTGCATAGTCTATCTATATAATTAGATGAAAACCCTTTACGCATATCAACCTAATTCATTTCCTAAGCGGATTCACTATTTTCTGTGAACATATGGTACGTCGTTAAGGTACCATTTCTGATATACTAACCCGGTTGGATGAGAAATAATTTACGCCAATACAAACAAATGGTATTACGCCAACACCCATTTGAGTTCCGCTCATCTAACATCGATTAGAGAACTAGACTTCTCCGTAATATATGCATAATATCTAGTTCTCTCCTCTAAAATTTGTTGTCCAACGGTTTAGATTCGTGCTAGAATAATATTGTCTAGAGAGTCATTCTAACACATTTGATATCTAACCATTCTTATACTTTCCTGACTCTCTAAATGTGGACCAGTTGTTGCTGGTCTTTTTTTTGTATACAAAAAGGCTCAAATCCTTTCGATTTGAACCCACTTTATTATTCAATTGGACAATCACAAACAATAGAAGCGGTATCCACTTCGATTTCTGTCACCACAAATGGCAATTGCGTTTGATCCACATCCATTCCATACAAGATCAATGATAATGTATGTCCTTTAGGAATTGTATAGTCGTTGCTGACAAAGTCAAATGAATATGTATACCAAGTATCTGGATCAATGGCTTCCTTTGAATAATTATTCAAACGATTTTGTGCATTCATCCAACCTCGTGTAATCACAAAATAATCGGATGGTTTTTCTTCCATTTTAAAGACAAAAGAATGATTTTCATCCCCATCCAAATTCGGTGTCAAACGAACTTGTTTTCCCTTTTCCACAAGCATTGCACTCAAAATGGCCGTAGGCTGTTGGATTCGAGCCCTAAAAGAAACTTTGGCTCTTCCCGCAAAACGCGTATCTTCCTTCATTGTTTCTAAATCAAAAGAAAGCGAATGCGCATTTTGAGTTAAAACCAACTCATCCAGCCATGCCTTTGTGTTTTTTTGTTTACGATCATAAATCGTTTGCGACAAATCATCCACAATCATTTGATTTCCATTCTCTTGTACACGATAGGACTTATAAGATTTAGGTGGCCAAACCTCTTCTTGCATCCACAATTTTTGATCTAAGTTATTCTCAATATAAATCTTAGACTCATTTTGAATACCTGTATCAATCCCTTTTAAATAATAATCCAACCAACGATCGATCAATCCTAATGTAGGACTATCCTCAAGATGATATGTATATATATGTTGTCCTTGATGTAACAACATCATGCGATCTTTACCAAGTTCTTGAAGCTTTTCATACAAACGAATACCTTGATCTGGTTTTACATTCCAATCATTTAAGCCTTGAAGAACGAATACCGAAGCTTGGATGCGATCGGCATGCTGCAAATAATTACGCTCATCCCAAAAACGATTGTAGTTTCCCGATTGTCTGTCTTCACCTTCTTGAAGAGTCTTTTGATTTTTTTCAAACAAAGGTTTGATCGACGCAAAATCATTTGAATCCAAAGCACGCGAGAAACAATACTTTGCCAAAATATCCAAGTCATCCCCTTGCCAATCCATGGCTGGTAAAGTTAAACCATTATGACGATAATATTCATACCAGTTGGAAATACCCGCTTCAGGAAGAATTGTCTTTAAGCCTTCTACACCTGTTGTGGCTACCCCAATACACATTGTACCCAAATAAGAACGTGCAGACATCGCAACAGAACCTGTACACCAAGATGCCAAAACCTGTACCGTTCTTGTCTTATCTCTAAAAGCTCGAGCTCTTCCGTTTAACCAATCAATGACCGATTTAAACGCAAGAATCTCCTCTTCACTTCCCGTCATTGTTAATCCGTCGCTTCCTCTTGTACCAAGTCCACCACTAAACACACCGGCATATCCACGTTCTAGTAAATGACCATATAAATCTGAAATGCATTCATAAGCGCTTGGATCTGGTTCTGGATACGGACTGCTTTCCACAATTTGTTCGGCTTCTTTTTTAGGACAAACTACAGGATCTTTTGGATGAAACGTGATATCCTCACGCTGAACATTCTGACTTGGATATGCCTGTATATCTGTATTTACATCATACAAATCATACCAATCCTCATTACAGTGTAACATATATGGATTGGCCACAAAAACAGCCGGAACTTTTTCATCTAGCTTTGGACGCTTAATATAAACCGCAATCAAATCATATTGTCCATCTTGGTCTGTATCCACTGTAGTTTCCACAAAAACTCTTTCAAATAATGCTTCCATATTAATTTACTTTCGGATGTTTCTTTAAATACGATTTCCAAACCAACACAAACACAGCTCCTAAAACTAACATCGCAACTAAGAAGCCAAAGAATAAACGATATCCACCAACGCCTGGATTTTGATCAATCATCATACCCGCTAAAACAGATACAAAAATTTCTGGCAAATACCCAATTGTAGAAATAATTCCAGCAGCCGTTCCAGAATACTTTTCGGGTACAGCACCCTCATCCATCATAGCCCATGTTTGTGCATAGTTTACATTATAGAAAATATAGATTAAGACAAACAAAACTGTAAAGAGCACAATAGAACCTGCATTTGTTGGCAACAATAAAATCCCCAAAGTACCCAAAGCCATTACCACAAATGAAATCAATAGAGCATTTCCTGTACCAAACTTATCGGAGAAGAAGCCTCCACCAACGTTTCCAAATAAAGAAAACCATCGTTTCATAGCTGCAAGTGTAGCTCCAAAAGTAACAGTTGCTCCTAAAATAGATGTGGCATATGGTGTAAAGTAATACAAAGACAAGGTAAATACATAGTTACAGAATGTCACAAAACTAATGATCCAGATGGCTGGCATTTTTAATACTTCTCCAATGCCTTTAAAAGAAATACGTTCACTTGCTTCCATATGTCCATCTTTTACTTTAAAGAAACAGAAGATGCCCATCGCAATTGTCAAAACTGAATAATAAACAATGACTGTTTTCATACCTGCCACTTCGTCATTGATTTGACCAATGCCAATACGGAAAGCTACAACAGCACCCATAGCCATCAATGCAGCACCAACGCCACGACCACCTTCAAAGAATCCATAGGCTTTTCCTTGATCATCCGAATCCGATAGAATACGAACAGCTTTTACACAGGCTGGCCAAAACGCAAATAAACTTGAAATGCCCCAGAATGCATAAAGTGCTAGTAACTGATAGTAATTCAATGGTAATAAGTGTACAAAGCCACCCAATCCTGTTCCAATTAGAGAAACCGTTAAGATCATTCTTGTTGAAAAGCGGTCTGCCACGATACCTCCAAATAAATAGGAAATCATACCAAAAATTCCTAAAATACTTCCAAACACACCCATTTGTGTATTCGTCAAATGATACGTAGCTAAATATGCATCATAGTAATCAAAGCGAAAATATGGCAAGCCATAAATAATCGCCCCTCCAAATGCGACGATAATAATGGCCCAGAAATTCTTTGCCGTCTTATCGCCAAAACCTAGTTTTTTAAATAATTTGTTCATCTTTTTTCTCCCTTACTTAAAACTATTTCATTTTCTTTATGATTAAAGGTATGAAGTCCATGATAAAGAACAATACCTGCAATCGCATATAATATAGCGGCTATAAAATAAGCCTGCTGATACCCAGATTGGTGGACAAATAAAATCTTTCCTGTAAAATGACCACTCAATATACTCACAATACCCGCCGTAAAATTCACTGCGGAGGTATAAACAGGCCGCAAATCTTTAGGAATCACATCCATCGATAGAGCACTATCCACAGGACTTGATAGATTCGCAAGGCCCGCACGTATAAATAGTGATGCACCAACAACAAGTACAACATATTTACCAAAATAATTTCCATTTCCAATCATCAACATAAAAGGAATGGAGGCCACGACCGTTAAGAAGATCGTTCCCACTTTACCAAATTTTTTTGTACACTTCGGCGTAAAAAACATAAATAAGACAATCGCCACATAGGAAATGGATACCATTAAAGAACTGGTTGCCTTATCAATATGTAAATTTCGATTTAGATATACAGTATAGTACGATGTAAATAGGCCCATCGCAAAAGAAATCAAAGCCCAATACAATAAATAAGCCCGGGAATATCGATTTAATAAAAGTTGTCTTGCACCATTCATTTTTTCCTTTAAAGAAAGCCTTGGAGTAAGCTCCATTTGATAATCTGATTTCTTTTCCGATATACATAAAATGGGAATCAAGGAAATTAACGCAATACAACCCACCACGAATAGAACCATTCGATTCGCATCCATATAAGATTGATGTAAACCAGATGAAAGATGCGTCATATAGCGCGTTGCCTCTTGGGCTTGCGCATATGAAATGTTGGCCACACAACTAAACGCCTTTACCACAAAGGCTCCACCAAGATACGTTGCCAAGAAATATCCAATATACCCCATATAGTAAGTTCTTGTATACCAATGTATTTCTTGATCTTTAAATGCTTCTGTATAACAAGCGATAAAAGGACTCAGCATAATAAAGTGCAGCTGCACACCCGTTAATGCCAATAGGGTTGCGATATATAAAGCCCAAGTAAAATCCATACAGACGGCGCCAAAAAAGGCACATGCCGTTGAAAGCGAACAAAAAAGTAATAGCTTTTTATAGCCAATCTTTGGCACTAGCAACAATAAAGCTGCACTTATAAATGTGGCATATCCATAAAAGGCCCAGAAGGATGTTGCGATAGAAGTTTGTGCTTCTTGCAGATAATTCACAAACGTATCGTACAAAACTCCACTCGCCAAATTATTAATGACATAACTAATTATAAAATAAACAATATTCCGTTTATCTCTTCGTTCTTCCATTTCTTCAACTCCTAAAAACTGTTTAAAATTATACGATTATATAAAAAACAAATCAATTGTTAATTTTTCAGTAAAACAGTGAAACAATAAAAAAGAATGCATTTCAATCATACTCAGTTCAGGCTTCACACAACATCTATAATAAAAATTTAGGGAACTTTTATGATTGTATTAAGCACAAATGTTCCCTAAACTATATTCATTAAAATTTTCTTGTTGCGAACTACGCTTTAAAAAGTTTTCCAACATTTTTCTTTTAAGAATTCATTTATAACACTGATATCTTCACCCTCATAGTATTTAACTAGTAATTTCTTAAAATCTGGCACTTCCTTTTCTGGGATTACAAGCAATCCTTGACCGTGTGCAATTAGATATTGATTTGCGAATATTACAGATGCACGTTTGTTGCCATCAATAAATATTTGTGTTTTCATACAATACATGCATAGATCAATAGCTATTTCAATAGGTTCTTTATTTGAATTAACTATATTATCAATAGATTCTTTTACAACACTTTCAATTGGAATAGGTGGAACATAACTACTTCCACCAATTGTGACAGGAACTCCACGAACTCTTCCACCATCTACATAAAAACCTTCATTTACTAGTTTTGCGATATGGATAATCATATAATAATTTGAAGTACTCTGAATCACATCTTTGTCCAAAATAAATTCCCAAGCATGTTTTAAATTTAAGATTTTCTGCACATCTGAAGCTTTTACACCATTTACAATTCCATTATTTAAAATCTCTTCTGTTTGTGGAAAAGTTGTCCCAACCCCCTCTAAAACAGCCTGATCATAAATATTAGATTTCATGTTAGCACGTGCAAAATCAATATTTTGCAAAACACGGCTTGATAATTCAGAATCTTTATACCCTAGAGATGTTAATTCTCTTTCAATCTGTCTTATTCTTTTTCGTAATACCCTTGCATCTTTAGCATTTTTTAACAGTAATTGATACAATTCATCGGAATAGGCATCAACATAAGTTGACGTTAATTTTCCTGCAATTCGTTTTCTTACATATAAATAACGAGAACCATTTTGTTCTTTTATTTCAGGAGAACCATCATAAGGTAATAAGTTCAATCTAGCTTGACAATCCGCTTTATCTTCTAATAATGCCTGTATTTTAACCAAATCATTCATAATTTCACTCCTTAGGGAACTTTTTCGTTATATATTATATCAAAAGTTCCCTAATCAATAAATACAAATAGGGAACTTTTATCACACATAGCGCTTAATAAGTTCCCTATTTTTTTTCTTGTGTTTAAATCATACAAGAATCCTTTTGACATCTTATTTGTATTTAAATCAAAAAAAATGAGGATGATTTCTAAGTCATCCTCAGTTTGAGCTCCTCACCCTGCATTTTAGTTTAAATTGAATTTAGCTTCTCGCCATTCAAGAGCCATCGCTCATTTGTATTATACCAGAAGTCATCTAAAAGGCTCAACATATAATTGAAGCCTTGTTAGCCAATCATGCATATTCAATATTCATAATTCTTTTATTGATATTTACGATAATCAAAAACATCTTCTCTTTCTAACAATTGAGACCATCTTGCAGATAATAATTTGGCGTATTTATAATCTACTAATCCATAAGCCCCTAAAGAATATGCATCATTACATTCAATCAATAATGTTCTACCATCTTTGGTAACACCAATATCAATAGAACATGCCATTGGTCTTTTATCCCATTCGATAAATTGATCCATAATTTCATCTAATACTTCTGCATCATAATTATAGTGCCAATCTCCCTTATATGGTCGAACATCTATAATTTGATCATAGTATACAAAGCAACGCCATTCACGCATAAATTCAATGGGTTCACTGCATAAGACCTCAAAATCTTCATTATAGGCACCACATCCAATTAAATCCTTAATACTTGAAATCACTTTTCCAGTGAATTTCTTACTTTCTACAGGCTTAACAAACCAACCTGCAGACCATTTACCTTCATCTGTAGAAATAGCATTTATGGTATCTCTCCATATTTTTCTGCCAAGAAACTTTCGAAGACATTCTGGATAATCATCTACATGTGGGTTTAAAACATTAAATTTGGCGAAAACATTTTCACATTGTTGAATGTAATCAACGACTATATCTTCTTTTGTGATTTGATTATATACATCATCAAGAGAAAAATAAGGCACAACTTCACATGCCAATTCATTAAAACCAGAAATGGCTTTTTGCATATTCTGACTATGTCCAACTACTAATCCTGAATTATAGTCTTTTTTGACCTTGATATAAGCTTTCATTTTAATTTTCCTTCTAATCTTGCAACATATTTAAATACATATCCAATCTTTCATTTATATATCCCGCAAACAAATTTTCCATTGCAAAAAGATTATGTTTTACATGATATTCATCAAACGCATTATAATAGGCAAGTCGATCCGTAAATTTAATATCAATAGGCGGATAACCAGCCTTCATCAATTCTAAATTCACTAATAATCTTCCCGTTCTACCATTTCCATCAATAAAAGGATGAATCGATTCAAACTCAATATGGAAACGAGCTAATTTCGTTACAATATGCTCCTTACTATTCGCAAAATCCATTAATAATTGTTCCATTTTCGGTGCAATCAAATAAGGTTGTACTGGCTCATTCTGCGCGCCCATAATATAAACAGGAATTCTACGATATACGCCTCGGTCTTCTTTCTTATCCGCAAGAACAAGATAATGAATTTGTTTGATGACACTCTCACTAATGGGAACATTATTTTTGACTAGTTCTCTTACAAAATCAAAAGCTTCCTTATGTCCAACAGCTTCCATATGATCTTTTAGAGGCTTTTTATCAATTGTGAGACCACGAAGAACTAAATCCGTTTCACGCAAAGTCAGTGTATTTCCTTCAATCGCATTTGAATTGTAGGTATACTCCACAATAAATTCTTCATTCAACCTAGCAACTTCACCTTCTGTTAATGGTCTTCTAGAATCTAATTCCATCTTTTTTCGATCAATCTGCCGCAAAAGATTCTCTTTTGACTTTAAACGACCATCTACCGGTTTCTTTGCATCCACAGGAATTTTCCAACTTCGCCCCTCATGATAAGCACCTAAAATTTTTCCCTGAGCACAAAGAACTCGAATTCTTCGATCTGAAATACCCCATTTTTCAGAAGCCTGTTTTACAGTCATAAACATGGATCATCACTCCTAATCTAGAAGTATTATATCATTTTATCGGAACAATAGACATCTATCGGAATAATCCAAAGCCGTTTATCGGAACATTATAAGTTCTTACCAAGCATATACGCTTATTTCATCTTCTGCTGCCCTTGCGATCATGTAGATATCTCGAAATATATATTCACTTGCATACACGATAATTTCTACACCTTTAATACACAACAACCAATACAATACTGAATTGTGCATCGATGACACCTCTTTGACATCTTAACCTTATTGACACAATTACCTTGTGGCATTAGTATAATACCTAAAGCTGACTTTAGGTCGAGAAAGGAATCACTATGTATACAATTGGACAAGTATCTGAAATGTTTGATTTACCCATTTCTACCCTTCGATATTATGATAAAGAAGGATTTTTCCCTCATTTAGTTCGCAAAGGCAATATTCGCTATTTCAGCAATCATGAAATTGAAGCTTTACACCTCATTGAGTGTTTAAAAAAATCTGGTCTTGGCATTAAAGAAATCAATCAATTCTTTAGTTGGGTTTCTGAAGGAAGTGCAAGTTTTGAAAAGAGAAAAGAGTTGTTTGAGGCTCGAAAAGAGGCTGTAGAAGCTGAAATCAAAAGTCTTCAAGAAACACTATCTTTATTAGAATTTAAATGTTGGTACTACTCAAAAGCTATGGAGGATGGTACAGAAGAATACATTCAAGCTATGCTTCCAGACAAGCTTCCAAGTGACATTCAAAAATTATATGATGCAAGTCATAAATAAGAAAATGGAGCAGAGATATTCTGCTCCAAAGCTATTCAAAACCAGCTGGCTCGTTCTGATTTTGATTGACTGATTCTTAAATTTCAAACCATTTGATTTCACAAGCATCCAATTCAACTTCGAAACTTGTTCCATCACCCTTATACACGGTAGTTGTCTGTGGTTCATATGTATTATTGACAACACAGAAACTGTTTGTAGAAGGATATACGTTGATATCCACATTGTAGTTGTCGGAATACCAGCGTTTCATTTCTTCTTCTTTGTGCGCTGCAAAGAAGATTGCACGATACAATAGTCTTACATTTTCAAAACTAAATGGAAGACCATTCATATACACACCGCGACCTTTTCCATACTCATTTACAGCTAAATTAACATGTAGATCTTTTTCAGCCAAGATTTCGGTTTCAGGAAGAGCATATACATCATTTACACATTCTCCCCAATCTTCATGTTCTAATTGTTCTGTAATAAAGTGATTTGGATGTACTTGCCAATTGTATTTGTCTGTATGCATTGTGAAACCTAATTCTTTATCCACACCCAATACATCGTATAAAGTGAAGAATTTACCGTTGCGGTTGATAGCTGTTGGCTCACCAACACCGATAAATCCACCGCCCTGGTCTACATAACGACGAAGAGCTGTAATCACTGGTTCATCAAATTCGGCTCCACCACTAAAGCTTGTGTATGCAGAACCAATGTTCATCACAACGTCCATATCATCTAAGATGGTTGGATCTTTACGAATATCATCAAAACTAATGAAATGAACATCAAATGGGAAACCACTCAACGCCTCCATTACACCTGTATATGAATAGATTTGTTTGTACCAAATGGCATGGTGAACCAAGTGTGTTCCCCAACGACGAAGTTCTCCCCAACTATTAATTACACCCACTTTTAATAAGTTTAGTGGAACTTGTTGGTTAACATGAGAATATAGCGTACGGAATTCGTCACATACCTTTTCAATATAGTCAATGAATTCAGGGAAATCCAATGCCAATTTTAAATAGCCACCATACCCAATACGATCGACTGGACTACGTAAAATAGCTCTACGAGCCGTTACCCAGTTAACCTTAGCTTCTTTTAATGGATCTCCATTTTCATGGAAAACATCTGGGAAGAAGTATGGTAAGAATCTTCCTTCTGTATACTTAACACCCTTAATATCGGAAATTAAACGAAGTGTTGTACCAGAACCAACCGATCCTACAACCGCATCCAATCCAATGGATTCAAAATATTTTCCAAATGGCTCTGTACCAATCCAGTGATCCCCTAAAAACATCATAGCTTCTTTTCCATATTCATGACAAATATCTACAAATTTCTTCGCTAATTTACTTACTTCACGCTGTTGGAAATCCATGAAATCACGATATTCCTTAGTTGGAACACAGAAAGTTGAGTTATTAAATCCTTTGTTGATAATATATTCAGCTCTAAATGGATAGCCTACTTCTTTTTCAAACTGTTCCAAAATATATGGAGATACAGAAGCACTATATCCAAACCAGTCTACAAATTTTTCGCGTGCAAATTCATCAAATTGAAGCGTGAATTGGTGGAAGAAAGTTGTAAAACGAACAACGTCTACATCATCTCTTTCTTCACAGAATTTTCTAAATTTATCCAATACATACTTTTGTGTTTTAGGTTGTCGAACATCAAAAGTCATTTGATGTTCTTCACCCTGCCAATCATTCGTTAGAGCATTATACATATGCACAGGATCCCAAATCACAAATGCCAAGAAGCTTACGGTATACGCATGATACGGAATTGTATCATGAATAATCACTTCACCCGTTTCTTCATCATAATCCCAATTTGTGATGACATCATCCGTTGTACGATCAATAACTTCCCACCATCTGTGATTGTCTTTTGTGTTTGGCTTTAATTGATCTTTATAGAAATGCTGCATGATTTGAATCTTTAACTCGGTTGACTTTGCCGTCACAAAATCACTCATCAAATACATCTGTTGGATTTCATCTGGATTCGCCTTTGCCCACGCATTATCTTTTCTTGTCGTATAGTAAGTCGCATATTGCTTAATATCCATCTTACGCAATTCTTCTGGCATATCCGTTCCGTCACAGTCACGGATGGCATCGGCTTTCCATCGATTAATAATCTCAATTGTTGCATCAATTACATCAACATCTGTCGGTACAGTTACTCTGCCTGTTTCAATCATTTTATTTTCTCCTAAACTAGTCAATTTTATTTTCAGTTTCTATATCAAAGAAATGTATTTTTGATAAGTCCATTGTTAATTTAATTGTTGAATGTGCTTCTGGTTCCAAACGAGAATTTACTTTGGCACACATTTTTTGTCCATTTAAAGCACCATGCAAAATATATTCATGGCCCAATAGTTCAGCCACTTCAATTTCAAAATCAAAGTTAGCACTCGGATATGTATCAGCTACAATTCCCTCACCATGTAAATCTTCTGGACGAATACCCATGATAATTTCTTTTCCTTGGTAGCTAGAAAGTTTTTCTCTATACATCAAAGGAATTTCAATCTTCATATCTCCCACTTGGAAGAAACCATTTGTATACGTACCCTTCACAAAGTTCGTTGCAGGAGCACCCAAGAATCCAGCTACGAATAAGTTTGCCGGATTATTGTAAATTTCTTTTGGCGTACCAATCTGCTGGATATATCCACCCTTCATAACAACAATACGATCAGCCATAGTCATGGCTTCCGTTTGATCGTGCGTTACATAAATGGTAGTAGCTCCAATACGTTCATGAAGTTGAATGATTTCCGAACGCATTTGTACACGCAATTTCGCATCCAAGTTTGATAGTGGCTCATCCATTAAGAATACTTTCGCATTACGAACGATAGCACGACCCAAGGCAACACGCTGTCTTTGACCACCTGATAAAGCTTTTGGCTTACGATCCAAATAAGGTTCAATCTCTAAAATACGCGCTGCTTCATGCACACGCTTATCAATCTCTTCCTTACTATACTTACGTAATTTCAAACCAAAGGCCATATTCTCATATACACTCATATGAGGGTATAACGCATAAGACTGGAATACCATCGCAATATCACGATCTTTTGGTTCCACATCATTCATTCTTTTTCCATCAATGTAGAAATCACCGGCACTAATCTCTTCCAAACCAGCAATCATACGAAGTGTTGTAGATTTACCACATCCACTTGGTCCTACAAACACAATAAACTCTTTATCTTTAACTTCTAAATTAAAGTCAAATACAGCCTGAACATTGTTGTCATATATTTTATCAACATGCTGCAATGATAATTCTGCCATACTTCTTCCTCCTATTTATGTTTTCGATTGTATAGAAACAATAATGTTAGTAAGCCTGTCAATCCAACGATTTCAATCATTAAATTACGAACACTTACCGTCTTCTGTGCCCAAATGATCATACCTAAGAACACAAAGAATAATACGATCATAATTATGTTCATTACTTTATTTTCATCTCTCATAGTAGACACCTTACTCTTTCATTCCACCAATACTCATGCCCTGTGTAATCTTCTTTTGAACACAAATATAAAGAACTAACGTTGGAATCATAACAATTACCAACCCAGCATACATGACACCAAAGTTTGCCTGTGACTTCGCATCGGCCATTAAGTATTTAACACCAACAGCCAACGTCGCATTTTCTTTATCCATAAAAGTAAATGCGATAATATATTCATTCCAGAAAGCCAAGAATTGAAATAGGATAACCGTAATAATACTTGGTCTTGCCATGGGAATCATAATCTTTGTCATAGTCTTAAAGTAGCCACAACCATCAATGCGAGCCGCCTCTTCATATGCCTTAGGCAATGTTTTGAAATAACCCGTCAACAAATAGATTGTGAAAGGTAAGGCCGTTGCCGCATACACGACAGAAAGCCAGAACTTACTATTTAAGAAAAAGTCAAATCCAAGCTTAATGTCCGCATTAAATAACATTAAGAAAATTGGCAAAACAATATAGTTCACATTTACGAAAAGTCCAGCCATGAAAAGTCCATTAAAGAATTTCTTTCCCGCAAAATCAAATCGTGCCAAAACATACGATGCAGGAAGAGCCACCACCAATAAAATGACTAATGATAGTGCTGTTACAATGATTGTATTTAATAAATAATCACCCATTCTTGCCTTCACAAAGGCATCCGCAAAGTTTGACCATAATATTTGTTTTGGAAGATCAAATGGATTTCCACTCACCAATTCCAATTGCGATTTTAAAGATGCAAGGAATACCCAAACGATGGGTACAATAATCGAAATAGCTAATGTGATCAGTGCCACATAAACAAAGATCTTGTATAAAGGAAAATTACGTTTCTTCATATCTCATCCTCCTAATACTGTAATATATCACGTTCAGTGACCTTATTTATGATGGCGGATAAGGCAAATGAGAATACGAAGATACATACTCCGACGGCCATACCAAATCCGTATTTACCAGCGAACGCATTGTTGTACATATAGTTCAATGCCACTTCACTTCCTAGATTTCCCTCACTTGTCAATTGAACGAACATAAATGATAAGTTGATTGTAGAAATTACGAAGAAAGTTAAAGTTGTACGAATGTTATCCCAAATCAAAGGTAAAGTAATCATAAAGAACTGTCTGACTTTACTAGCCCCCTCAAGACTTGCAGCCTCATATAGGTTTTCTGGAATACTCGACATACTCGACATATACATAACCATATAATAACCAATGGCCTGCCATACAAGGGCACCAATAATAGAATAGTTAATAACAGCCGGATTTCCCATCCATTGTTGTTGTAAAGACGAAAGTCCAATCATACCGAAGAATGTATTTAAAATACCATTCGTAGGTTGATAAATAGCTGAGAAAATACCTGCAATAACAACAATACTCAAAATATTTGGAATGTAGAAAATTACACGGAAGAAGTTTTTTCCAACAAACTCTTCACGAGTTAATAATGTCGCAAACAATACGGCCAACACCAAAGTGATGATCGTGATCAATACAACATACAAGATTGTATTTTGCATAGCCTCAATAAAACGCATGTCGTTAAAAAGAACCTTAAAGTTGAAGAACCCGGCAAAAGTGGCATCACTTACGAAATTGCTCTTTTTAAAGAATGCTGTCTTAAATACATCAATCGTTGGAATCACCATAAAAATGAAGACTAGAATAACGGCTGGTGCAAGACACGCAAATACGAAACGATTTTGTGCTTTCTTTTTATTCATGAGTTACCTCCCATCTCTTAAAAAGCGACGAGCAACAATTTGCTCATCGCTTTAAGTTTAATTATTCAGTTACAGCTTTGTTTTTAGATAATTTAACCCAAGCATCTGCTAATTTGCTTTGGTAATCTTTTGCAGTTAATTCACCAGTAGCTAAAGAGTCAATTGAACCAAATACTGTTGCAGCACGGTCAAAGTCTGGTAAGTTATCTGTGTTGTAAGGAGCAAATGCACCTAATGCAGCAGAAGCAGTGTCATATACAGAGAAGAATTCTTTTGTATATCCATCTTCCATAGCCGCGATTGTGTCTGACATATGTGTAGTTGGAACAATGTTTCCACCTTCAGCCATGATCTTAACACCTTCATCAGAATAGATAAACTTCAAGAATGCTTTCGCATCATCTACGTTTTTAGCTTGAGCAGGAATCCATACTTGTTCAGTCATAGAACCAACGAAACGTTCACCATCTTTTTCTAATGCAGGCAATGGAAGTAATCCCCAGTGATAATCTTCAGGAGTTGTATCTGCCATTTCATTCACTACCCAGTCACCATTAGGCATGAATAATGCTTTTCCATCAATGACAGCCTGTTGGTTCATTGTGAAACCATCTTTCGCATTCGCATTTGAGACTGTATCAGAATATAAATAATCAGGACTTACTAATTTAGATAAAATATCGATAGTTTGTTTAGCACCATCTGTATTCCAAGCATCCTTGTCATAATTTAATACATTCGTTAATAATTCTTCTCCACCAGTTTCTTTCAACAATGCATTTAATGTGTTGTCAAAATAACCATTTGTTGGATAAGTAAATAATGCGATACCATCTTTCTTAGCTTGATCACCTAAAGCCCAGAATTCTTCCCAAGTTGTTGGAAGTTCATATTTCTTTCCTTCTCCAACCAATTCAGTATTATAGAAGAATCCAGCTGGAGTTGTCTTAAGTGGCATCAAATAAGATTTTCCATCACCATAATATTGTACGATACTACTATTTGCGTAGTTTTCATCCATACCAACTTCTTCAACTACATCTGAAATATCCAATACTTCATGAGTATTTAATTGAGTTTCAGTATATCCAGAAGGCTGGCCTAAGTTATAGTAAACAACATCAGAATATTCACCCTTCGCATTTTCTTTATTCAATACATCTGGCAATTCTTTTTCAAAACGCAATTGAACATCTACATCCGGATTTGCCTTTTCAAAAGCCTTAGCCAATTTTGTGAATACTTCTTCACCATTACCACCAGAGAAAGAATCAAATTTTAATACTCGCTTATCTCCAGAATCAGAATTTTCAGCTGGTTTGCTAGAACATCCTGCTAACATAGATGCTGCCATCGCAAATGATAACCCAGCAGTTATAACTTTTTTCATACTTTACCTCCTCATAAATTCGTATGAACCTCTTTTGACAAGTCTAGTATAGCCTATTTGAAAGCGCTTTATCATAAAAATATAGCTCTATATTTTAGATATATTGCGATTTAATAATTTTGACGACAAAATTGATAAACAAAAGAAAACAATATATAATAATACAAAAAGAGGTGTTTTATGAGTACACAACGCTTTCAAATTGACCAAGTCGACTTCAATAAAGCCCGACCAAAACTACTATATATAACCGAATCCAAGTTCGACCACGAATGGAATTCCACCCTACATACCCATTTATATACAGAAATGTTCTATGTGACAAAAGGCCATGGACTTCTAAGTTTAGACAACAAAAACTATCCCGTAAAAGAAGACGATCTCGTTATTGTCAATCCATTGGTATCCCATACCGAGCGTGGTATTGAAAATATCAACTTCGAATACATTGTTATGGGAATTGAAGGCGTCACCTTCTTTTCAAAAGAAGAAGACGAAGAACAAGGATGTAGTATTGCCAATTATTATGAATACAAACACGAAGTACTATTCTATCTAAAAACCATTCTAATGGAAGTTAAGGCTAGAGATGCTGAATATCAATCGTTATGCCAAAACCTATTAGAAGTATTACTGATCAACCTGATGCGTAGGGCCAACATTAGTTTAAAATCTTCACCCGTTAATAAAGCCAACAAAGACTGTGTCTATATCGAAAAATATATTGATGCTCACTTTAAAGAAGATATCACACTAGACACTTTAAGTGAACTCACTTTCTTAAATAAATATCATATTGTACATGCCTTTAAGCAATATAAGGGAATCTCCCCCATTAACTACATGATTCAAAAGCGTATTCAAGAAGCTAAAGTTCTACTTTCTACAACCAATCTTCAAATCTCAGAAATATCCATCATCATAGGATTTACGAGCCAATCCTATTTTGCCCAAGCCTTCAAAAAAGCAACGGGCATTTCACCTATTCAATTTAGAAAAAATCATAGTGAACAATAGAAAAAGGAGCGACTGCTCCTTTATTTACATAATATAGCACGATATTTTTCAATCATGTCCTGATACTCTTCATCCGACAACGTTTTTTCACCAGGATTCATAGCGAATACACCGCCCCATTCATATCCATCCTTATATTTAGGAACTAAATGGAAATGAAGATGATGACCCGTATCCCCATAAGCACCATAATTGACTTTATCTGGATTGAAGATTTCATGCATAGCACAAGCTACCCTATTGATATCCTCCATATAAGCAGCTCTTTCCTGGGCCGTCAACTCTGTAATTTCACTCACATGCTTCTTATGAGCCACAATCACACGACCCGGATGAGACTGTTCTTTAAACAAATACACTTTTGAACTTTCTAGTTCACAAATTTTAATTCCGAAAGCAGCTACTAACTCGCCTTCCATGCAATAAGCACAATTTTGATCTTTCATTTTTTTACCTACTCTTCCTGAAGGTATAATACCACAATTTGTAAGTACTTACATAGTAAATTTAAACTAATTATTTCAAGTATACATTCGATAACAATACACTTTCTTTTCCCATAAGAACATGTTATACTATAAGTGTGTTGATTAAGTCAAGACTCTAACCCTTTCAATTAACTTTCTCAACATTCCCATTTCTGGACCGGGCCCATTCCGGTCCTTTTATTTTGTCCAAAAAAAAGCCACTTCTAAGAGTGACTTTCTACAATTCTGTTATATAATAGCTGACAATTATCAAATTCATCAGGATATAGTTCATCTATTAAATTCGTATATATTTTATTAAGATTATATTTTAATACTTTTAAATCGAATTCTTTTTTTGATTGCAACTCATAACGTTTATCAAGTATAGCATCAATATCATTAGCTGCATCAACTACAAGCTGTTCTGGAGATTCTAATGTACTTCCTTCATAAATCTCTTCCATATGCTCTTCTTTAAAATTCATCCAATCAAATGCTTTGTTAATCGTTTCTTTTTCATATGTCCGATCTAGATACTCATCTAGTTTTTTTACTTTATCGTTATATCCAATAATATATATCCCAATATCACATAATCCTTCTATAAATTTTACAAATGAGTCTGACGAGAGAAAACTATTAATACATTCTATTTTCTCATTTTGATTTATTCCCATTTCATACTCAAATTTATACGCCTTTTTTCCTGAAATAGTATCTTTTACATTTTTAACGGCTTCTTCAGAAATCCCCAAAATCTCATGTGCTTCTCGAATTTTTCTATCATTAGACATCACATCCGTCAAGCCAAATATATAATCCAACGAACAGTCAAAATACGTACTGTATGCCATGGCAAATTCACCTTGTAAATCATTAATACCATCACTAACCAAATGTTTCCTTATCTTCTTTACAGTACTATCAATTTCTGATTTACGAATAGCCTCAGCAGTAATAAAAGTATCACTTGTTTTAACTGTTACAAGTTTCTTATCACATAATTCAACAGCTAACTCATGAGCATTATCGATTCCTTTTTTATCCATAAGTTTCTTGAGTCTCAACCCAAATCGTCCTTTGACTTCTTGTCTTTTAATTTTTCTTCCCATACAATCTCCTTATTACGCTTTTTTTATCCTTTATACCATGCTTGTGTAGTTTTTATGACATTTTATAAGATTTATTTATCCTTTATTTTTTTCAACTGAAGTATATAATAATAAATGTAAACAGTAAAGCTTTACAAAGGAGGATTTCCATGAACCAACAAACAGCAAATATCTATCCTACTTATTGTCTACGCGAAAATATTCTGCAAATTTATACAGAATTTGAAAAAAACGAACTTAAACTATTTTTTAAAGATAAATATCATGAAGAATTAAAAATGTTCGATATTAAAAATCATTTACAAAAATTTGCAAAGAAAAAAAAGATTGATCAAGATCCTAGATATATCCAGCTGATTAAAGAACTCGAAAAGTTTTCACGCGTATTCAGTTCAGCAATCAATGGTGAAATTGGTGAAAAAAAAGTATTAAATAATTTAAAATGGATAGATTCTCCCAATGAAATATTATCCAATGTAGAATTACGATACGACAATGAAATCAATGAATATGATGCAATAGTTATTACTAATCAAAAAATATTTATTATAGAAACTAAATTTTCAAAGGAGAATGTTCAAATTGATAAAAAAGGTTTCTACAGACCTAAATCATCAAAAAATTTTGACTCCTACAACATTGCTGAAAAATTAAAATCTAAAGAGCATGTTTTAATGAGTATCCTTAATAATCGATATAAAACAATCACACCTAACGACATACAATCAATCGTTGTCTTTACCAATAAAAATGTAGACATCCAAAACAATTTTGGCAGAATTCAAATTTGTAATCCAGCTGAGTTAGTCTACTATATAAATGATAACAATTTACCTACATCAGATTTTAGCATAGGAAAAATACAGCTTATAAAAGAACAAATTTTAAATAACAATTTAAAGAATGAATATCCTTTAAATGTCGATTTAAATAAAATCCATAACGAATTATTATATGTACTCAATCTGATCAATCAGAATGAAGATACCCAAAAAGTCCAATCAATCAATATATTGAATAAAAATACTACAAATAAAGATGTGTGGAGTTTTGATTGGAAATCGTTTGGAATTGGCACTGCTATCACTTCTTTTACAGGAATTGCAGGAACTATAATATATAAACAACTAAAAGCATAATTCATACCATAAACATAAGGAGGATATTTATATGAACTCTCAATCATCTTATTCTATACGAGCAATTCAACCTATTAATAATTTTTCTGAGGCAAGTTTGCTATTACTTACTTTCATAATTTGTTCCACAATTTCATTCAGTGTATGGCAAGGCAAAAATGTATCAATTAGTAAAGATGGCATATTTATAAATACACCAACCTAAGTTTTAGTATAGCAAGCCATTTGTAAAAAACATAGCTGTATAAATAATTTCCATCAACAAATAAATGAAAAATAATACTTCTAATGATACAATTCAAGAAGAGGTGTTTCATATGGAAGTAAAATTTGAAGACTTAGGTGGAATAGATTTAATAATCGATACCATAAATTCAGAAGTAATAGCTACTAATGTATCTACTCTATCTACCTTTTTACAAGCCGCTGAAAATTCAACATCAATAAAATCCGCATAATCATTATTATCACTATTCAATCTTTTCAAAGTTTCACTATCCAATAAAATGGATTCAACAAATACTCTATTATCCTCATTGTATTCTTCTAAAAAACCATTATTAACTAATTGTAATTCATACATACCCCATTACCTCATTCTCTATATCTATCAAATGCTTTTCCTATATAAAAAGCAATACTTATCTAACTAAAAAGATTATCTCACTATTTTACATTAAAATATGTATACAAATAGATGACATCATGTTAGACTTAATACGTTGATTAGCTCACTAATCAACATCTCCGAGAGTTGGCACCATTTCACATTTATTTAAGCCAACTCTATTTTTTTATATCTAAATCAAAAGAGACTGTATTTAACACAGCCTCTTTCTTGTTTATTCTTTTAAGAAAATAATCAATGAAATTATGGTTGCCAAGCCTCCTAAACCTTTATTGAATGTGAGTGCTTCATTCAACCATAAGATTCCCACGATCATGGAGGTTACTGGTTCTAATAAACATATGAAGCTAGCTCTTGTACTTCCTAATAGTAGTACGCCTTTTTGTAGTAAGACTGTTGCTAAAAAGAATGAGGATAAAGCTAACACTAATAATAGGCCATAGGCAATCGCATCCATTTTAAATACAACGTCTTGCATAAACAGATTTATTGTAATGATTTCTATTGTTGTAAATAGTGCTAAATAGAAGGATAGCTTTAAAGCGTTCATTTTCACTAATCCAGTCTTATCCATTTTAACCAAGTAAAAGGCATACGTTAATCCGGATGCGATAGCTAAAAAATATCCAAATAAACTACCATTACCTTTACTCATGAAACAAATGATACCTACTAACGCAAATGATAGTGATATTATTTGTTTCTTTTTATTTTCTCCCCATAAAAGAAACAACACAATATAGCTACAAACAATGGATATAAAAAGTGAAGGCTTGTTGCGATTCCTGTATCCACATGATTATAACTTTCATTTAAAATAATGATTGTTAGTCCAGAACCAAATATTGAAGTAAGCATTGCAGATTGGCACTCATTTAACAAGAATTGTCAGGTATTTGTCTTTGACTTTTGAACCAATTCAATGATTTGTGATTCAAACATGTGATGGAATAAGGCAATTACCCTACCTACTCCTAACACTGCAATTACAGTGCCAATTCCTATTCCAATAATTCTATGTGCAAATATCAGGCTGATACATATAGTCATGCATACACTTACACAATCAAACATGTTTTTTGTAAGACCAACACTTTTATTAAACTTTCCCGCCAACGCTTGCACAATTCCATCTCCTGGATTTGGCACAAACTGCATACTTAATGACATGGCAGCACCTACTCCTGTACAAATGATGGCCATAGCTAAGATTAGTAATTGGATTCCAAATTGATTGGATGTGGGAATATAAGTCGAAAAGATATTTAATAATCTTGTAAATATTAAACTTAGTGGTAACTGTAATAAATCAGATAAAATTCTTTTTTTATTTTTTTCACTTATATGAATCCAGATTTGTATAAACACAAACACCACATATTCAATAAATGTTAAATCCCCAAAATTCAATCCTGTTATCTGCGATATACTATATGGCACTGAAATAATAGGAGACACACCAAGATTCGCTTTTGTGTTTAATGTTAAGCCTAGAGCCAAAATAAACAATCCAACAATGTACACAATAATGCGCTTTGTTTTATTATTCAAAATCATCTTCCTTTCTTTAAAAAACTAGGCAAATTGCCTAGTTTTGTCTTTATTTAAAATATGAAATTTTAAAGCCTTCTTCCAAATACTCCACATCAAGATTAGGTAGTTTATCATTAAAATAATTCACCATGTTTTTTAATCCACCAATTTCACAACCAGCATGATTTACTACAATCATAGGCAAATCATTATCAATCGCATATTGAGCATCCTTATAATTTGTGATACCATCATCCGCCACAATGACTACGTCTGGATTGAATTCTAACATTTCAAATATATCTGTTCCAGCACCAGTACCAATAGCTAAACGAGATACTTCTTTATTTACATTCCCAAAAACATAAACTCCCTCTTCACCATCTTCTTTTAATGCATTAGCCACACGCGTTGCTAATTGTGAAACAGTTTGTTTAGGAATATTTGCAGATTGATAATACGAGTTGATCACTCTATCCTTAAAATCAAAACCAAGCTTTTTAGCCCATACATCACTCACACCATATTTAGGAATAGAATCCCAAACATCATGACAACGATACACACAAATATTACCCTTACTTAATAAGTCTTTCTTATGTTCAATAGACTCTACTAATTTAGTTTCCAAATGCGTACCCGCAGTATAGAAAATATTCTCATGAGAAACAATAAAGTTAATTCCCTTTTCCAATGCCTGTTCAATCACTTTATTAGTAGCCACCCAACAAACACCAATCTTCTTTACTTCTTGATCATCATCCCCAAATAGAATACGATCTCGAGTACAACGATTCCAACGAACCCAAGTACCCTCATTCTTTAAACATTCAATTACTTCTTTAATCTTCATAATTAATACCTACTCAGGAATTACAGCTTCAGCAGTATATTTTAAATCGCTACCCATTTGATAAATAAAACGAGCATACATATCTGTGCCATAAAAATCTACTTTTGTATCATACCAATCCGGATGTGCAATAATACGATTGGCGGTATCCATAATATATTGAAGTGTTTTTGGATGTAAATCAATCGTTCCATGACCAGGGAAAAGACCTGACACTTCTTCAATTCTTGGCATAAAATCTTGAATTGCATCTCTTAATGAATTGATTGTACAGAACTGCGGATATTCTTTATTATCACCAAACGCACTTGTTACATCTCCAATAAAGAAACATCCTGATTTATGATCTAAAAAGCCTGATTGTCCAGCTGTGTGACCTGGTAAATGAATCAATTCAACAACATGTCCTTGTCCTAAATCAAACAAATGATGATTTTCCACTCCAATAACTTCATAAGGCGTATAAGGTGGCAAATCCTTTTTATCAAACCATGTATAACAAGGTTCTTTATTCTCATCCAAAATGAAATCCAGTGTATCTTCAGGTTTTTGGTGTTCCTGAATCGTCTTTTGATCTGCATAATGACAATACACTTTATCAAAATGACTATTACCTGAAATATGATCCACATGAGCATGTGTATTACAAACAATAACTTCTTTATCACCAATTAATTTATGAATTAAACCTTTTAAATCACCCAATCCAAAAGCAGTATCAATTAACAACGCTTTTTCTGGTCCATTAATTAAATAACACCACATTTCAGCCGTACGAATACCATCATAGAAAATACAATATACATCTTCTCTAAATTTATAAACTTCTGCATATGGATTAATTTCTGGATAAAATTGCTTTAAAGTACTATATTCACGCAACACTTTTAAAAATGACCATCTTGATGGTTTTTCTTTTTCTGGATTCAATAATTTTGTCTTTAAATCCGATTTGATATATCTAGGATCCTGCATATTCGTCCTCCTATTTTTAGATTACATATTTTTTAAACAATAAATCACGATTCAATTTATATTCCGAATCAAAGTATTCTTCTAATGAATCATACTTTTGTAATATGGCTTCAAATGAAGATTCCAATAATTCAGTATGAACCGAACATACATACATCAAAGTATCTTTTACTGGTTGTGGATAATCAGACTGTAGTAATTTAGGCATTAAATGATTTTTAACCGATTCATTACTCTTTAAATAATCATCGAATATTGTTTGTTTGTCACAACCAAACAAAGATAAAACCAATGCTGCAAATATACCCGTACGATCTTTTCCTCCACCACAATGAAATAAAATGCCATCATCTGTTGTTTCCATTAATGAAAACATGTTTTGGTAAGCCGTATTTGAGAAAGGAATAACTTTATATCCATTGACAATAAAAGAAGATAAACCAATTATTTCCTCCTCAGAAGATTGTTTTGTCACAAGTCTAGGAAAGTAAAAATCATTAATTCCTGTTTCTGGCATTAAACAACACCAATTATGACGCGTAAATCTTGGATCACACACATAGTTATCTTCTTCTCTTTCTGAGTCTGAACGAAAATCAATTATTGTACGAACACCAAGATCATATAATTCATCCCAATCTTCTTTTTGAAAATCAAACGGAGCTTCTGAACGAAATAATTTCTTTTCTCTTATTTTTGGATATACATCATGTAAATCTCTAAAATTTGAAAATCTCATATTACTTCACAATATATTTATAGTTGTCACCACTCTGTTTAAACCAAGCAGGAACATGACACTGAGCAGCCTCATCCAAATACGTTAACATATATTCCATTCCAGGCTCTTCCAAGTTAAAGTGTCCCATACCTAGTGCAACACGATTCTTATCTAAGCAGCCACTATCACGAATATATTCTGCATAAGTAAAATCAATCAATTCCATAGTTAATAAACAGTCAATATCACTCTTATCCGTATTCACAATTTGTTCTTTAGCATCACCAAATACATGGAATAATACAGCAGCCTTTTTAATTTTAGCCTGATCATTTCCAATTAATTTAATACCATTCAAATTACAAGTATTAACCAATTGCTTAGCTAAATCTGTAGCCTCAATCGCATGATCAAATTCATATGCTGTAGAACACTCAAGAGTATCATCCATTGAATTTACTGTGTTTTTGATCATCTTATCCCAATTCATCTTCTTAGCTAATCCAAGGAAAATACCATCGATATAAGATCCGTTATATGGAATTCCTGAATGAATATAATCATGGTTTCTCCAAACCACAATTCCATGATCATCCAACAATTGTTTTTTCTCTAAATACACTTCATTCTTAGATTCTTCAAGCCAATCCGTATGATCACCATGATTCCAAAATAAAGCTTCATGACAAATAATAAAATTAGCACCTTTTTCAATTGCAAAACGAATTACATCCACACTAGCCCAGCAAGTCGTTACAACACCTGTACATTCTTGATTGGCATCCCCATAAAGAATTTGATCTCTTGTTGTTGCCTCGTCAATCGTTCCATATCCTTTATGATACTTTTTAATATTTTCAATCATTTGATTAATTAACATAATTGCCTCCTATTCATCATCTTCATCAACACTAGCTGCCATTTTATTGACATACACCAATTGATTTTTACAGTCCATTAATACTTGTTCTACTTTTTCAGAAGTTAAACACTCTTCTTCTGAAGCTAAGACAAAAGATAAAGCCATAGGCAAGTTCATTCCACAAATCACATGAACCTTTTCAGAAATGAAAGGATAGAATTTTTGATAAACACTTCCTCCCATCATGTCAACGAGTACAACCACTTCATCTTCATCATCAAATGAAGCAAATAATTCAGCTACTACTGTATCAATATCTTTTGTTTCATCATCCAAATATGCGTTAATATCATAAATAGTCTTTGTTGCTCCTGTTAAAAAATCAACAGTGTCTTTCAGCCCATAAGCCAATTTATGATGAGATGCAAATATAAATCTTCGCATAAGTAATCCTCCCATTTTCATTAAACTAATAATAGCTAAAGGAGCGTTTCTCCTTTAGCTACTTTTGTTATTAAGCAGTAAATATTCCAGCTGCAGCTCCAACCCAAGATAAAATGATGATGATTAAAATCATTTTTGTCATCTTCACTTGTTTTTTATTCATGAAGAAATAAATTAAAGCAACTGCGACAACTGGTAATAATTTAGGCATTACTCCATCAATTAAATCTTGAACATTCATTGTTACATCACCATTTGTGAATGATAATCCTGTTTTCAAGTTAACAACAGAAGCAATCAATGCCCCAACAACAGTTAAGCCTAATACAGAACAAGCTTCTGTAAATACAGTGATTTTTTGACCTAATTTAGTAACAACATTAATACCCATGTTGTATCCCCATTCAACTTCAAGAATACGAACAGCTAGGAATGCGAATGTAAATGCGGCCCACATGATGATACCTAGAGGATTTCCTTGCATACCCATACTAGCAGCAATAGAACCGAAGATTGTTGGAATCATCGCCCAACCAATTGTATCACCAATACCAGCTAAAGGACCCATGATACCTACTTTAAAGTTATTTACAGCTTCTAGTGAATCAATTCCACCCTCGTCTTCAATACCTAAAGCAGCACCCATAACAAATGGTGATATCCAAGGCATTGTATTATAATACTTCATTGCATTGTTTAATGAAGCTTTGAAATCTTCATCATTCGGATACATTTTACGCAATAATGGATAAACTGCAAATGCATAAGAAGGAGCCAATTGTGTTTCATAGTTGAAAGTTGAAATACCAATCAACCAACGTTTAGCGGCCTGGCGACAATCTTTTTTAGTTAAAACTTTTTCCTTACTCATCTTCTAGATCTCCTAAAGAACTAGCAGCACCTGCTGGAGCAGTTGCAGCTCTCATTTCTTTTTTATAAACTTCATAAGCAGCAGCTAAACCAACTGCTCCTACACCTAATACTGGAACATTTAAATAAGCTGTTAAAACAAATCCAATGATCAAGAATGACCAATATTTAGAGAATGGCATATACATCAATAACATTGCCATACCTACACCAGGAAGAACTCCGCCGGCAATTGATAAACCTGTTGTAAACCATGCTGGCATAAAGTCTAACACTGCATTTACAACTGTTGGACCAATTGCAACGCATAAGAATACTGGTATTGCAGAACATAAGCCATAGAATAACGGTGATACTTTAATTAAATTTAAGAATGATTTGAATTTTCCTTCTTCAATCAAACTCATTTCTTTGTGCATTAAGAAACCATTGAAAATCTTATAAATAACATCAAAGTTAACACCTAACATTGCAACTGGAAGACCGATTGCTAAACCAGCTTCCATTCCACGTCCTGTCGAACATGCAATAGCCGTTGCAATAATAGCAGCTACAGGATAATCTGGCATTGAAGATCCACCAACAGCAACAACACCCATAGACATTAACTGAAGTGTTGCACCAATATATAATCCTGTTGCAACATCTCCCATAATCAATCCTACTAACCAACCACAAACAATTGTATTAAACGCAAACAATTGAAGGGTAACAGTATCAGTCATTTTCCAATACGCGACCAACGTAATTAAGATAATTTGAACGGCAGTCATAATTTTTACTCTTCTCCTTTATAAATTTTATAAGCTGATTTTTGAAGTTAATGGCTCAGCCTTATCTGTAGTTGTAAATTGAACATCTACTTTTGTACCATTTTCAATTAGTTTTTTGTAAGTTTCTTTTTGTGAATCCAAAATACTTGCACGCGTACTTACTGGAGTTCCTTCCGTCTTATTGTTACGAGTGATACCCACTACGATACGAGGAATCTCTTGTCCTGCTTCTTGTAAGTGTAAGAATATTTCAGGCTTTTCACAAACAACGAAAACTTTGTGACTATCATATTTTCCAGCTTTGAAATTATTGATAGCTGTTTCCTCAGTGATGATAGAACAAGCCATACCTGCTGGTTTTCCTAATCGCATGCTTTCTTTAATGATAGGATCATTTGCAGTCTTATCATCAATAACCATAACACGTTGTGCTCCTGATTGAGGTGCCCACATAGTGGCTACAATTCCATGCAATAAGCGATAATCAATTCTTCCTAAAACAATACTCATATTAATTATCTCCTTTCTTGTTTTCACCCTTTATATAGCAAAAGTCGTGCCAACTTGTGTCTTTCGAATTAAAAATCATTCATTTTAAGCCTAATAACGTACTTATTTTATTCAAACATTTTTAAAATTTATTTTTTAAACACTCTAAACTCCATCCACAGACACTAATCACAGACACTAATTCCTATTCTGTCGTTCGTTTCTATTCTAAATTAAAAAGAACTACCTTGTCGATAGTTCAATTTCAATATTTGGACACTGTTTAGAATTCAATACATACTGAATATTCTTAGAATCCGATTGCTCATAAAAATGAATGGCTTTATCCAGTCCAATTGATAAACTCTTTCGCTTTATCAATCTCTCTTTTAGTATACTTGGATCTACATTTAGAAATACTGAATCATCACACAAAGGTAACAACTCATTCCAAGGTTCATCTTTAGATAATAGATAGTTTCCTTCAATTAGTACTATATCACTTTGAATATATACCTGATTCTCAATTGGATCATGAACCATTCGAGAATATACTGGCCAGAAACAATCTTCCTCTTTTGTTTTTAAAATATAAGATTTCAACTTTTCTACATCAAACGTATTACGACTCCCTTTTTCATTCAATAAATCATGTTTTTTCAAATAATCATTATAAAAATGAAATCCATCCATTCCAATTGTTTGAAATGTACAAGAAGCATTTAATGATTTAAATAACTCTTCTAGAAACAAAGCCAAAGTACTTTTTCCACTCCCTGGACAAGCTGCCAAATATACTATGACTCTTCTTTTCTTTGTTTCATATAAATGAATCCACCTTTGAAGTAATGGAATCAATACATCATTTATATCATTTGAACTGTAATATGCATTTACTTCATTGCCATTCACAATGAATTTACTCATCGTCTTCATTTGATTGTGACTCTTTCATGTTATTGATGTACATATAAATATATTCCGCTTCTTCTACAGGAATATCTATACGATAATACTTTTCTACTTTTTGGAATGACTCTTTTAATTGGTAATAGAATTCCTTAAACAACAAAGAACACTCGTCGATTGATTTTGTATATACATCAATGCCTTCTTTCAATACAAGTCTTTCAATCAAACAACAAATATGTACATATAATCCAAAACAAATATTGTTAGAGAATACTATGTTCATCTCCCTTTGAAGAACATTCAATGAATCCGCTACATATTCCAATAACTTATCTGGATTCAAGAAAGTCAAACTCATAATAATATTCGTTAAAGAGAAGTTCTTTAATAAGTTTTGTTGGAATTGATTCATTTCTGCAGGTGTAATCATGCCTTCAAAATAAGTCCATAGAAAATCGAATGATTCATTCATAATAAAGTTTTCTAGAGAGACAAACTTTAAATTAGGAATCTTAGGATCTAATGTTCCAATTATACAAATCACTTCATAACGATCAAAGAAATCCGATTCCAATTGATTTTTTACCAACGTAGAATAATCATACGTCAAGACTTTAACAGGAATCTTTTCAGGTAAAGACTCCTCTAAAATCTCTTTTAATTTTTCAGCCGTACCCATTCCCGTTGCACAAGAACATAAAATAATTTTTTCTTTTTCTTTGCGTTCTGTAATTTTGTAATTTGTATCCAACATTCCAATAGACTCATCAAAAATGTGCTTCAATGGCTCATTTTTACTTATGCCCTCACCAACGAACAACGCAAATTTAGTTGAAACATTGTTTGCGATGGCAATGTTAAAATTGGTTGTATGTGATAAATGATCATATATTTTTTCTAAAGATCCCATATCCACCAATAAAATCAAATCTTTTATTTTCGTATATCTATCAATAAAAGATTTTAACTTAACCAATATTTGGTCTGTTGTTGTATCCAAAGGCATATCAATTGCCTCAAACACATATTGTCCCAACATTTCATTTACACTGGAAGCTATTGAAGAAGCTGTCGCATATCCATGGGCAAGTATCACACCTACTCTTTGTTGCTGTTCAGATAATGTTAAAGCTTTAGATAAATATAACGCTAAACACGACAAGAAGAACTCATTCACATATAAATTTAAATGTGATTCTATCAATTCATTCATTGCCGAAACAAGTTTATATTCATTCACATAATATTTCTTGATTAAACCAATAAAAACATCATAAGAATCTGTATTTAATTTAGAGTATGTAGAATAATTAGAAAAATAATCCACTAAATACATACAAATCACATTAATATCTTTATCTTTTAAATTACATCGATACTTTTGATTCACCATTTCAATGATTGCTTTTAAAGAATCAATAATATTTATATTGGAAGCATATAGTTCACTCTGATCAGAAAACAAAATCTGATTAATTTGTTTACTTACATGTAAATAAATATGATCAAAATACTCATCAATCAAGATTTCATTATTTTGAAGCTTAACCGTCCATTTATCTACTTCTTTTAATACCGTTTTATCTGTATCCTTTTTCGATTCCTCTTTTAATTGATCAATTGTCAACACATGATGTTCCATAAAAGAAATCGTGCGATTCGCAAAATTCAATGTATTCGGTAAATGTAAATTATTAATTTCGATATATTCTTTATTCTTATTCATAAATAAAGCTGTCATACATGTTTGTCGAATACAGTTTTCTAATTCTCCAACATTCCCTTCAAAAACAGTATTTAATAACGTTTGATAAGCCAATGAAGAAATTCTAATTTCCTTTTGGATTTGTTTTGATTCATATTCCAGTAAATAAACAATCAAATCCGCCTTTTCCTTTAATCCACGCTGTTCCAAAGATGGTATATGAATTTGAATAGGTATACGTCTTAACAATGTTTTCAATAAAGCTTTCTTTGGATCTTCTGTTGTCGCAAACACTAAAAACACATTTGAATGATAAACATTTTCATTATCACCAATCTGCCTGTAACTTCCATTATCCATAAACAAGAATAACTTTTCCTGGCATTCAGGTTTTAAACAATGCACTTCATCTAAAAACAACACACCGCCATCCGCTTGATGAATCAAGCCAGGATTATCATGGTCTGCACCAGTAAAAGCTCCCTTTTTATATCCGAATAAATAGGCGGTTAAAAGTTCTGGGTTATTGGCATATTCTGAACAATTGACATGGACAAATTCAGCATCCTTTTTTAAAATCCCCTGATTGATTCCATACTCATATATTTTTCTTGCAATTAAACTCTTTCCTGTTCCTGTTTGCCCATACAATAATGTTGGTAACCCATTAGGTGGATAACTAATACTAGCTTTACAAGTTTCAACAACGCCTCTTAAAGAACCATCATATCCATTCAAAGCTTGAAAATCTTTTTTATCTTCCACTTCTAAAAATTCCATTAATTCTTCAATAGATCCAAAAATATTTTTAGGAAGAGAAGTATTATATTGTTTTGAAATTACTTCTTTATCCAAAAAGAGTACTGGGCGAGAATTAATTTTAATTAAAGCCCCTGTATTATAGTAATCATTCAAATTTTGTGAGACCCAATTTCGTGAAAACCCCAATACTTTACCTACAATAAGCGCACTGTTTTTTTCATATTCTCCACTAATTGTATTTTCCTTTATATACTCACTAAGTTTTGTTTCCATAATCTACTCCAATGTTTTCATAGCCTCCATGATTTGCGGATATGTTGCTAAACCAGAATGGAATGCTGTTGCGCCACCACAAGCTGTCGCAAGTTTTAATGCTTTAGAGTAATCTCTTTCTTTTAACACACCTGCTATAAAACCAGCTACCATTGAGTCCCCGGCACCTACTGAATTTACAACCGTACCTCTACAAACTCCTTGCTGATATATTGTACCATTTTCATCAATTAAAATCGCACCATCTTTTGCCATTGAAATTAATACATTACGAGCTCCTAATGACTGTAATTTTTTTCCACAAGCTACAATATCCTCTTTATTGGTTAATTTTATGCCAAAAATTTCTTCTAATTCTAAGTTATTAGGTTTAATTAAGAATGGATGATAAGGTAATGTCTTCATCAATAAATCTTTTTCTGCATCCACCACAAAATCAACACCCTCATTTAAAACCTTAATAACTCTTTGATACGAATCTGATTGAAGACTCGATGGAATATTTCCTGATAAAATCACCATATCGCCTTTTTTAAATGTTTTAACAATTTTCAATAATGCGTCGAAATCTTTATTTTCAATCACTGGACCTTTTCCATTAATTTCTGTTTCCTCATCCGATTTCATCTTAATATTAATTCGGGTCATTCCTTTTTCAACTTCAATAAAATTTGTGTGAATACCCAAACCATGCAAACCATCCTTTAATGCTTTACCTGTAAATCCACAAATAAATCCCAATGCTGTACTAGGAACTGATAATTCGTTTAATATACATGAAACATTGATTCCCTTTCCTCCATAATACACATTTTCTGTTTTGTTTCGATTAATTTGACCAGCTTTAAAATGATCCACTTGGATAACATAATCTAATGCTGGATTAAAAGTTATTGTATATATCATACTTTACTCTCACTTTCTATACTTACAACCACAAGATCCCAATAACATCAACTGTTCGCATCAATGATTTCGAAAAAAAGTTACATGTTAAATGTGCCATCTTCTATACCTCATCATATGTATATAAATGAATATCATTTTCTTTTATATATACTTTTAATTCTTCACTCGTTAAAAAATCCGCTTCTAATACTCTAGGCGTTGTTAGACTGGAAACTGACATAATATAGTAATCTAAATAGCCAGGATGACAAACCATCATATTAAATCCATCTTTTGCCTCATCGACCATCTTTTTAAAGGAAGCCATTGGATCATAATTTGGAAACATGCTTTCCATATACATATACATGTCTTGCCCATTCACTTTTTCACATCCCATAATCAACGTTTTTAAATTGTGCCGATTCCCCACAATTTCAATGGCCCTATTTAAGTTTTCACTCATTACGGCATGCGCCTCAAAATAAGCCGGTTCTTTTCCTGTTATTTCTTTAAAACGATTATATTGCGCTTCCACTTCTAGAATAGCTTCATCTAAATCCACAAAATCCTCTTTTGTACTGCGATACATCTTGCTCGTTTTAAAAGTTCCATCCGCATTGACCAATGTTGGAATATCTTTAGGATCACTAATAGGTTTTCCCACACACACATTTGTATGTTGGCCTAGACAAATATCATAATCTTTTACTAATTCATAACCATGAAGACTGTCTGGCATATTTACCATAAAACCAATATTTCTTATAACACCATTCTTTAACGTTTCATAAATGCCATAATTTATAGCTTTAGAAAAACCTAAGTCGTCCGCTCTTACCATTATTTTTTTCATGTTATACCTCTTATTGTTTCTACTAATAATTAATGTCATTTAAATACAAAAACAATCAAATATCAATCGTTTTAAAGAAACAATCATTGTATTTGATCGTTTTGTATTTATAATTAAATTATGGTTAAACAAGAACGATGGAAAATCATTATCGATTTATGCCAAAATAATAAAAAAGTATATAACGAAGATCTAAAAATCGCATGTAAAACTTCCATTGCGACAGTTCGAAGAGACCTTCAACAAATGGAAGACTTAAAACTCGTACAACGATTCCATGGTGGTGTAACACTAAATCCTGATGCTAATGAACTTCCTATGGTTTATAGATCCAATGAACAAATTAGTGAAAAAACATGGATAGCTAAACAAGCAGCTCTTCAAATCAAAGATAATCAAACGATTTATTTGGATGCTGGAAGCAGCACTTATGAAATGATTCCTTTTATCCATAGTAAAAATATCACCGTTGTCACAATTGGGGTCCCTCATATATCTTTATTAATGGAATACAATATTCGAACAATCGTTCTACCAGGATTTGTTCGTAAAAGTACAGAAGCTATCACAGGCGCTCAAACATTCAATCAATTAGATAATTTCTATTTTGACTGTGCGTTTCTAGGCGTTAATGGAATTCACGAAAAAGCTCAAATCACTACTACAAACGAATGGGAAGCGGTTGTTAAAGAAAAAGTTATTCATCAATCAAACAAAGCATTTATTCTCGCAGATCAAACTAAATTCAATAAGATCTGCCCAATAAAATATGCGAATTTAGATGATGTCATATGTATCAGTATGATCAAACCATTCAAAATGAAATATCTATAAAAACAGAGGTTGTAACAACATAGCTACAACCTCTTTATTATTCCTTCATACCTATCTCTTTTTCAAACTCATCAATAATCTTCTTAATCTCAACCAATTCATGATTGAAATCATCAAATTCATCCACTAAGACCCTTATTTCTTCAGAATCCAATACAATATCGCTACAAGTATTATCAGCCTGTTTTAATTTTTTGAAATACTTCGTCCAACAATTCATAATCCTTATCACTCAACATGATCCATACCTCTAATTCAACAAACCAGGCTTATCCTCCTCATCAAACATATCACGCAACATATCCATAATATCCTCTTGATTCTTTAATATAATCTTTATCTCTGCATGATTCAGCCTTACACTACTCTTAGTATTTCTAGCACTCCTAAGCTTATTAAATACTTTCTCTAAGAAATCAAAATCCTCATCTGTCATCATAATAATAGCTCTATCCTATAGTTTGCTTATTACACGAAATCATACATAAATGAAAAAGGGAACAACATTGTCCCTTTATTAATTAGAGAATAGATATTTTTGTTACTGTGTCAATTGACATCAAATCCTGATACAATTCGTTTTTATGGTCAATCCACCTATTATTTGTATCAAAAGTCATTAAATCTAGATTCCTATCAATTTTTATTTCATTGACCTCTATACCATACTTCTCAAATATTTTATATATTTCATCTTTGTCAGAAACAATATTAGTCTGAATCAATACATTAGGATGATCAATTTGATTGAAGAAAGGATAATGAAATATCTTTTGAAGAACGACTAGAAATAATGTCGCAAAAACACCAATAAAAATCAATCCAGCACCAATACATGCAGCTATGCCAGAAGTAGTCCACATTCCAGCTGCTGTAGTAAGCCCTTGAATCAAATCATCTTTCACAAAGATTACGCCAGCACCAAGAAATCCAATTCCACTAACAATTTGTGCTGCCACTCTAGCTCCATCCGCCGTCGACACATCAAAAAACGCATATTTAGAAATAATCATAAACATTGAAGATCCTAGTGCAATAATCGCATGTGTTCGAATGCCGGCCGATTTATTTCGACTAGTCCTTTCATATCCAATGGCACAACCACATAAAGTAGCCAACACGATACGAAATATCCAATTTAAATATACTTGTTCTGAATACAAAATATCATCTCCAAACTTGACATAATAAATTTGTTTTTATTTGCTTGCTTTCTCTTTGGTAAGAACATACTCCTACCCCAAAAATTTGTCAATTCAAATTGAAAACATCTTAGAATTATAATACCATCCTGAATCATTCAATCTTTTACGACAGAGTTCTTATCCCTTCATTCCTATCTTTTTTCAAACTCATCCGTCATCATATTTGCCATTACTTTGAATATAATAAAAGCCATCACATTATGCAACGGCAAGCCTTCTATGAAACTTATATATATGAATAGCTAATAAGATTATTAATACAATCGACACGGTTCTATGAAACGTTAGAATTATTGGATGTTCAACCATAATTAATCCTAGTATTCCTAAAACAAAGGATACTATGGTTAATACAATTACTAGAATATACTTCAAATCCCATCTCTTTCTATATAGAAAAACATGAATCAAAGCCAATACTAAGAATAAGGTAGAAGCCAATTTATGAACTATGATTCCAGTAATTGGAACCATAATAGTCAAAACAAAGCTAATAGCTAATAAATAATTCAAAACCCTTCTCATACTGTCTTTACTCCAAATGTAAAATAAACCATATGAAAAATCCAAACAATCAATAAAACAATATTGCCAACCACAATGCCCTTCAATCCCATCATGATAAATCCAATGCTCATTAATAAAGTTACTGAACACGTAATACGAATCTTTGCTCGTTTCGTCATACCATTCTTAATATTATTCTCCCTATACAACTTCGTATTCTTAAACCAACCATCCAATCTTTCACTTGATTTTGCAAAACAAAAAGCTGCAAGCAACACAAAAGGAACCGTTGGAAGAATCGGTACTATGACACCAATAATCCCTAACCCTAATGATATGCACCCAATCATGATATATAGAATCTTTCTCATTATACCTCCAGTTAGATAAAACTAACTCTTATTCCATAAAAGAAGCCATCTCTTCGTTAGAGATGACTAACCGATGATTATTCTACTGAATTTATGACTTGTTGTCAATCGGTTTGCATAATCCCCTATTTATAGCTATAATACAGATACAGAAAGACTACTGGATACAGTGGTTCCTCTGAATTAATTTAGTGAAAAGACACTAGTAATCCGTTGGGTTTGGGTGAACTAGTGTCTTTTACATTTTTCTATAATCAATAATGTGATTCTTAGTATTTCTACTAGTGCCATTAAACACATGGCAACATCAATGTACAGATAAATATACATACAACACATCCTCCTGCAAAATCGGAATCATCGAGAACTCAAGATATCATCCTTTTCATTCAGAGGGTTCACCGTTACTATATCCAGTAGCCAATTTCCATTATAAAACTTCAATGTGAAAATATTATGCATTACAACACATTTGTTGCGATTGTTCCTATTTCATCTAAAACGTCTTATTTACATTGAATTAGATACTCTAAAATTCATATAGAAAGAGAACGTCGAGTAGGCGTTCTCTTGAAGAAATTCTAAAATAATAATTGCAATCCCATCACAATGACCCACATATAAGCACAAGTCTTAGGAATCATCAATAAACCAATCTTTGGTTTTGTCTTAGACCACAATGTAACTGGGATGTAGCAACCAAAAGAAATAATGATAGCTGCAACCATACGGTTCATATGCAAATCGTACATATTTCCTGAAATGGCATAAAGAAGAATCACACCAATTCCAGTTACGGCAAACACAGCATTACGAATCACAGAAAGCTTCCTATTTCCTTCTTCTGAAGTCCAGTTGTTTTGTGGTAAGAAACATACGACGATACGAATAATAGCTGAAATCCAAATCATAGTCTCAACCAAAAGTGGAGCTTGTAATGTTGGGAATGTTAATTTCCAGATAAACAATAAAATAATATAGAATACGGTCATTGTGATTGAAGATACCTGCAATCCAATTCCAAGCTGTCTTTTAATTTTATCATTAGTACCATACAAAGCCCTTTTAATACGAGGAACCAAGTGGAATGCATCTCCACCACACAACGTTAATGTTAATACACCATATAATATGAACAATGGATTTCCTTTCGAATATACAAAGAATAAGATTCCAGCAATTAAGTCAAAAATCAAGTAACAAGCATCAAAAGTTGCTTCCATTAAATCAGGCATTTTTTTCATTTGAAATCATCCTTTCTGCATTGTCATACACCTTTTGAAATACACTCATAAACACTTTGATTTCTTCTTCACTAAGACCTTCAAACATATCTTGTGCAAACTCCTTTTGCACCCATATTCCATCTTCAATTACTTCATTGGCTAATTGTAGTAAATGAATAGTTACATGCTTTTTATTATCTTTGTCGACTCTTCGCTCAATAAAACCACGATCTTCTAATACTTTAAGTGAAGTCGAAACATGAGACTTTGTAGACTTACGAATACGAACAATGTCCGCAGCCGTATTGTACGCAGGATTGTTGTAAATAAACATTAATATGTCATACTCCAACTGTCTTAACTGATATTTTTCGCAAACTCCAGAAACCTTCATCTCATAATATCTCGTTATCGTTTTATGTTCATCCCAAAAGTGCATATGCGCCCTCCTCATCGTTCTATTTAGAACATTTTCGTTCTATAGCTACTCTATAGGTTTGTCAACAACTTTTTATTGACACTTTTTATGTAAAAATACTATGCTAACTATAAGGGAAGGAATCCAAATATGCATACACAAAAATCTAACTTTCAAACCATGAAATACTTCTTTTACATCTTAATGATTGCGATTTTAGGATGGTTTTGTTTCATGCAATTATTTGGTGCTAACGAACAAAACTATAACGACCCGTCCAAATCCATAATCTATTCCGGTTCCTTTTACTGGAATAAAGAGGATGGTACGAAACAAAAAATAAAGGTTCCCGGAACCTATGAAGTAAAACCAGGCCATACCATGGTCCTGACAACAACATTGCCTAAAGACTATAATGAAACGTCTTTTGCGATTCGATCTTCTTTGCAGGACATTCAGTTCTATGTAGGAAATTCATTGCGCACACAATATTCCACAAAAGATACAAGAATGGCTGGTAAAAATTCAGCGAGTCGCTACATCTTTTGTCCTACAACCTATAAAGATGCAGGAAAAACATTACGCATTGAACTGACAACCTACACTTCAAATTATTCTGGTATTGTCAATGAGGTGTATTGTGGTAATAAAGCCGAAATTTGGCAAAATATATACAATACTTATGGAATATCCACATTTATTGCCTTCTTTATCTTATTTACCGGCATCACATCCATCCTGTTTGGCATAGCCCTAAAACATGTCTACCACACAACATTCGACATGGAATACTTTGGATGGTGTATGGTCATGGGCTCTGTCTGGATGCTTGGAGAATCCAAAATCCGACAAATCCTAGTTCCTAACGCATCCGCGTTAGCTGCTTTATGTTTTGTGATGATCATGCTGAGTCCATTACCCATCTTGTTCTATGCGGACAACATTCAAAATGGCAAGCACCAAAAACTCTATCAAAATATTGGTTATGTCGTAATTTTAAACTTTATTGTTTCTTCCATTCTCTATCTTACAAAAGTCAAAGACTACATTGAAACATTGCCCGTTGCACAATTACTACTCGTCTTTGTGTTTATCCTAATATTCATTCATTTGATGCAATACATACGCAAAAATAAACAAATAAAATCCGACTACATTCTATTGATTGGACTCTTTCTAGTCCTAGTCTGTGTTGCTATTGAATCTGTATCTGTTTATTTTGTCGCAACTATTTCAGGTATCTTTATTGGCATAGGCATGATTATATTGCTCTTCACTAACATTATTCGTACCATCCAAAAGATTCATATCATAGAAGAAAATCGTCATCAAACGGAGTTGGAAATTGAAAAGAAAGAAAACAAAAAAATAACACTTCAAATGATGGAATCCCTTTCTACTACCATTGAAGCCAAAGATGAATATACACGTGGACACTCAAGGCGTGTAGCCCAATATGCAGCCTTGATTGCGAAAAATATGGGTTGGACAAATGAAGAGATTCAAAACCTTAAAAACTGTGCTTATTTACACGACATTGGAAAGATTGGTATTCCAGACCAAATCTTAAATAAGCCTGGCAAATTAACAAATGAAGAATTTAATTTAATCAAACAACACACTACAATTGGACAAGATATCTTAAAAGATATAACGATCATTCCGCATATCGATGAAGTCACAAGAAGTCACCATGAACATTATGATGGTACTGGCTATCCAGATGGACTTAAAGGAAATGAAATTCCAATACAAGCACGTATAATTGCGTTAGCCGACAGTTATGATGCCATGAACTCAAGAAGAATCTATCGTAACGCATTAAGTCATGGACGAATTTATCATGAAATCCAAATGAATGCGGGTACGCAATTTGATCCTGAAATCACAAAAGTCTTCTTGAAATTAATGGACAACGGATCTTTATTTCACTTAGAACACGAAATACTTCCATCCCAAGAAGACACAATCAATAAGTTTATTTCCGATGTTGTGACAACCATGCAAGATCAGGAAGAAACAAAGAACATCGATTATCTTACAGGCCTTCCTGTTCGTAATGTAGGGCAAAAACGCATTGCGAGCGCTATGCAAAAGACAAATGGATGCCTAATCTTCTTGGATATGGATAATCTTAAAAAAATCAATGATGTCTATGGACATAAAGCTGGAGATAGAGCCCTAAAAAGCCTGGGAAAACTATTGTTAGACATTTCAATACCTAAGATCGCATGTCGTATGGGAGGGGATGAATTCCTTCTGTTCTTACCACAAGCGAATACAGAACAAGCCGAAAATACAGTTTCAAATGTGATTGAACAATTCAAAGAAATCATTAAAGACGATAGTGAAACCCATTTTGCAGCCCTTTCTGCAGGCATGCTCATGTGCACTCGAAACGATACGTTTGCGGATGCCTATTCAAAAGCCGATAAAGCCTTGTATTATGTGAAACAAAATGGTAAGAACAACTATTCTTGGTACAACCAAATCCATTATGGAAACACAGCCAACACAAGCTTAGACTTGCAACAAATCGCAAACTCCCTACAAACAAGTGGAAACTATTCAGGCGCATTACACCTAGAATATCGCGATTTCACAAGACAATATGAATACATACACCAATTGATGACACGAAACCAATGGAACTGTTATCTAGTCATGGTTACTATGGAAACTGTACAAGATACACTTCCATATATTGAAGAAATCGAAGAAGCCCTTGACCATATGGGTGAAGCTATTCAAGACAACATTCGAAAGGTGGACGTATGTACACGTTATAGTGCTATGCAATATTTGATTATTCTATCTCATCCTGTAGAAACACAAATTCCAAACATCATGTCACGCATTTTTATGGAATACTACAAGCTACAGGATAGTCAGCACTTCACACCTAGCTATGAATATATTTCTATGAAGAAATAATGGAGATCGACAATTTTAGTCAATCTCCTTTTGATCTACTATTATCTGTTTTAAAATATCTCGATTCATACGCAGAACTCTTTCTTTTACCGCATTATATAAACATATTGTCTTATATACAAGACAAAATCCTTCCGATAAGTCGAAAAGCTACTATACTAATCTTCGTATGTGATTGTTTTTGAATTAACAATCTTTTTAAACTCCTCATACTCCATGAGGTATTATACTATTTTTTTCTAACCAAAAATAAAAAGCATCTGCATAAAACAGATGCCTAAAATTCAAATAAATCATCAATCGTTAGTAATACAGCTCCATCTTCTTTTGCTTGTCTTACGACTGAATCCGAATAGCCAGACTTACTAATAAACCACAAATATTTCTCTTCTAGATTTGGAAATGCTTGAGTAGCCATTACTAAATCTTCATACTCATCATATGGCATTGGCTGGGAAGTAAATTTGCACTCCACAAAAACACCTTTTTTACCAGTACGATCCAACGCAAGCAAATCTACATCGTCCTGTGCTTTTAAAGTTGGATTTGTCCCCCACCATTTACCCAAATGATAAGGTATGAAAGGAAGCTTTCTACTTTTAGCCAAACGAATCAAATATTCTTTACAAATATCCTCAAATACATCCCCCATTAGATTGCTTATATCCTCCATGATTTCCTTAGATGCATCATTGGCTCCTAACATGGCATAGTAAGAATTGTTTGTGAATTCATAGCGAAACCAAAACTTAAAAAAATTGTCTTTAATCACATAAATCGACTTCTTGCTCGTCTCTTTATCACCACAAGGAATCCTCTTTTCAATCAAACGAAGTGTTTGTAGCGTAATCAAATATTTAGATACTTTTGTACGCTCCTCATGAATATAATCCGCAATATCAACCACTTTATTTCTTCCATTCGCAATGGCAGCTAATATACTATTATACACATTAGTTTCTCTTAATTCCGCCTTCAACAAATTATCTGGTTCTTCATAAAGATACGCTCCATTACGAATAATTTTATTCGCTATATTTTTTTCAATGGATAGATTGGGATCAAAAGCCTCTAAATATCTTGGAATCCCACCCAATATTCCATATGCCAACAATTTATCTTCATTACTATATCCAGGAAAAAATGCACTACTCTCTAGATAATCAAATGGTTTTATTTCTAAAGTCGATGTTTGTCGATCATGAAGTGGACTTTTTCTACCCATAACATCACTTTCCATAACACTTACAGAAGAACCACACAAAATTAAAAAGATATTCTTCTTTTTCCAATTATGGTCAATCACATGCTGCAATATTGACTTCACGGAAGGATTCTCATCAATAATATAAGGAAATTCATCAATTATCACGGCAATTTTTTCAGTAGCCTTCTCCCCAATATAATTAAACGCATCCTCCCAACTTTTAAAAGACGCAATAAAATTATTATTAAAATGATATTGAATCACTTTAGAAAAGTCCTCTAAGTTTAGCGCATCATTCTTTTCTCGAGCAGGAAAAAAGATTGCGTTCGAATGTTCGGCAAATTCCTGTAGAATCGTTGTTTTACCCACTCTTCTTCGACCATACATTACTAAATATTCAAAACAATCACTATTATATAATTCATTCAAATGATTTAATTCTTCTTTTCTTCCTAACATCAAATCACATCCTTTATATTTGTATACTTACGAGTAGTATACTCTAAAGTATACAAATATTCAACGATTCTTTCACTGTATTTTTCTTTATTCTCCCAATTCATCCAACATATCATCTACACCATCACGATAACTTTCATCATTATCATAACGATCCTCATCATAATCACCTGAATATGCATCATCACTTCCTTCATCATAAGATGATGATGAATAAGATGAAGAACTCGAATTTTGTCCCTCTTCCTTTTTACGTTTCTCTTCCCTTGCCTTAAACTCACTCAATTCCGTACGACGCCTATTCTCAAGACGATACTGTTCCATTTGCGCTTCCCATTCTGCCTCTTCCTTTTTCAAAGAAATATATCCATATCCAAATAATAGTCCAAGAATAATCAAGAAAATAATTCCACCCCTACCCTTAGATTCATTGTTTGGTTGAATGACCTTTTTTTCCTGATAATTTTCACTAGGATCAGCTTCAGGCAAAACTCTTTCCTGATTTGAATAATCACTTTGTTTCTTTGTTGTTTGAACTTTTGGTGGGATATTCACCGAAAACCTTAAATGTATATCATATAATCTTCTAAGGATAAAACCGGCTAACCAATCAATAAAAGCATCCTCAAATTCAATACTAAAACAAGTTAATAAGCTAAGAAACTCAAACATCGATTCATCCATTAAGGATGAATCAAAACAAGGATCATTCTTTAACATTGTCTTAATTTCATCCTCTGACTTACCATCATATCTACGAATCAGCTCATCATCACTCATATCCAAGATTTCCTTAACGCCATCTCCCACAATCTTTTTACGCGTTTCTATATCTAATTTTGACTTTTTCGGTGTTTCTTTCTTCTTTTCAAAAACAGGTATCTGAGGCTGCTTTGTCTCCTTCTTCTTGGAAACAGGTACATCCACACCATACTGCTGCATTACCTGTATTAACTCATTTGTAAGTAAACCCTTCTTATTAGCCTGAATATAAATATCTTCATAGATAGGACAAAGACTACAAGCTTCACTAAACTTATCTTCTTCAATTAAAGAATCAACAGATTGAACAAACTCATACGAACTATATCCCTTAATACACTCTTCGCAAATAGATGCATAAAAATGTCTTAAGTAAACAGGAATAAATACAGAAATGTAGAAATCATTTTCTTTACATTGTTTAGAAACATCCTCCATATGCTTCTTTGTTTTACTCGAATCTAAAATCATACGATATAGAGTACTCGCCAAATGATTGCACAATATACCAAAGTTTACATTTAAACAAGACTCTAACATCTTTTCTTTCACTAATTCAACTTCAACTTCCAATTGCGATGTACTTCCCTGCATTTTAAGTACACAAATTTTTTCAAGACTTGAAGCATCACGATTCAGATTATTCGTATTCATATTTGAAAAAGGAAGTTCAATATCTTTATATTCACCACGAATCAGTTTATCCTCTACATCATTTACTAAACTTGAATACTTTTCTTTACACTCATTATAATATTCATACCAATCTAGAAACTCTTTTGAAATTATTATATTTTCCATTCACTATACCCCTGCATTCTAGCCGCCTCATACAAAGGATGCATATGCGCTTCTAACTTATGCTTAAACTCATATTCCGTATTTTCTTTGACATACAATTCTTCAATAGCCCACAAAGACTGAAGATTCTTGGCATAGCACTTCTCAAATAGCTTATGAATTGAATCATATTCTACAACACTCTTATATAAGTCATACTCCATATTCGCCATCTTATTAAAGTACAAATCCCACTCTGGTAAATGATTACTCTTTGAGCGATTTGCGCTCGCATTGCTCGGTATCAAATTCCACATTTCATCATGTGCTACATAAGACCACGGAATGAAGTGATCCACATCAAATGTGGGTTCTAATTTATTACCTGAATATATGTCCACAATTTCTTTATTTGACACTTCAATATGCGCATTCCACAAATCACGCACTCTTTCTAAATGTCTTACATTATTCCTTTCATCATCCAGTTTATTAATAATTCCCGGCACGCCCGGATTGATCATTTGAAGAAATTGAATCTTATTATACTGAATCCAATTTTTAATGATCATATAATTATCCACTAAGAAAGGAATCCAAGCTTCCTGCAAAACAACATATTTATGTATGCCCGTCCCATTCTCAATAATATAGGGAAAATGAATTTCTTGATTCAACATTTGAATATATTCAATACGATACACATCCCCTTTATCCTTAGTAAGTTCAGATGAAAAACTACTCAATAGTTTATAGGGAACATTCTTTGCCAACTTTCGCTTATATTCCAAAACCAAATGATTCTGCTCTTTTAATACACTACGAATTTCATCTGGTTTAGAATTCTCATTTAAAGACGTATTTTCAATCAAGACATCAATAGCTCGATTGATTGCATCTCTTCTTTCTCCTTCAATCATTGGACCCAAAAACAAATGATACTGTGTTACTGTATACCAAGCTGACACAATCATTTCATCAAAGATTTCGTCAAATGAAAAACGATATTTTTTCAGCATCAAATTCATAATGGCTTCTAACCAATAAAATTTGTAACACTGCGTAGGATGATCCAACATACTCCCAAAAGCTCGATAATCCAGTTCTCCAGAATACGCATCGTTCTTTATAAATTCCATATTCATACCCATGTTCTTTCTACCAAATATTATAACCTTTTCGATCTATGATTTCATTTTAATGCTGGTATAATGTTAGGTATGAACTATCAAAATATACAAAGCGGCCTATCTACCGCATTTTTAGACAAAAATATATCTTCCAACGTATTATATCGACCTCAATTTATTTCAAACGACTATAAGAATGGAAGAAAAGTACTAAGCACCATTGAAGATGAATTATTACACTGCGACTCCTTTTTAATCAGTGTAGCCTTCATTACGATGGGAGGTATCACCCCCTTACTTCAAACGCTTCGTACTTTAGAAGATAAAGGCATCCATGGAAAGATTCTAACAACGGACTATTTGGCATTTAGTGATCCTAAAGCGTTAGATAAACTCGCTACATTTTCGAATATTGAACTTAAAATGTATCTAGTACCCGACTCAAAGAATGGTTTTCATACCAAGGGATATATCTTTCAATCCGATGAAATCTACAAGATCCTTGTGGGTTCTAGTAATATGACAAATACAGCACTTACTACAAATCGAGAATGGAATACAAAAATTGTGTCCACAAAATCCGGAGAATTCGTTTCTGAAATGTTAGATGAATTTGAAGAATTATGGAATCATCCAAATACATATTCCTACAATGCATTTATTGGTGCATATAGAGTGCATTATGAAGAATACAAAAAGGTGAAACAAAAAGAAGACATTAAATTACCTTCTAAACAGTTGATCCCAAATTCTATGCAGAAAGCCTTTATTTCCAATCTTAGAAAGCTTCGCAATGAGAATGAATCAAAGAGTTTGTTGATTTCAGCCACAGGAACAGGAAAAACGTATGCCTCAGCCTTTGCCTTACAAGATCAGAATCCCAAGAAAGCCCTATTTTTAGTGCATAGAGAGCAGATTGCCAAACAAGCTCTTCAAAGCTACAAAAATGTATTTAAAAATACAAAAACATTTGGGCTTTTATCTGGAAACAGCAAGGATACAGATGTAGACTACTTGTTTGCAACCATGCAAACGATGTCTAAAAAAGAAGTGTATTCAAGTTTTGCCCCTGATACATTCGATACCATCATCATTGATGAGGCACATCGCATTGGAGCTAAAAGCTATCAAGAAATCATGGACTACTTTAAACCAAAGTTTTGGCTAGGAATGAGCGCAAGCCCAGAAAGAACCGATGACTTTGATGTATATGCAGCCTTCGACCATAATATTGCCTATGAAATTCGTCTTCAACAAGCTCTAGAAGAAAACTTATTATGTCCATTCCACTATTTTGGCATTACTGACTTTTTAACAAACGGAAACGAAACCGATTTTACAGATTTCAACTACCTTACATCGAACCAAAGAGTCGACTACATTATCGAACAAACCAATTACTATGGATATAGTGGAGAAAGAGTCAAAGGACTCATGTTTTGCAGTTCCAAGAAAGAAGCGGCTGCCCTTAGTGAAAGATTAAATCTAAGAGGGTATCGAACCATCGCTTTAAGTGGAGAGGATTCTCAAGAAAAAAGAGAAGATGCGATTGATCGCTTAGTATCCGATACAAGAAGTGACTATCTACAATACATTTTAACTGTAGATATTTTTAATGAAGGTGTCGACATTCCTGAAATCAATCAAGTTGTACTATTAAGACCTACACAATCACCCATTGTCTTTGTCCAACAATTAGGCCGAGGCCTAAGAAAATCAAAAGGCAAAGAATATGTTGTCATTCTAGACTTCATTGGAAACTACAAAAACAACTTCATGATTCCAATCGCCCTATCTGGAGATCGTTCTTACAACAAAGACAATATAAGACGATATGTTCTTGAAGGTGAAAGAATTATTCCAGGATCGAGTACGATTCACTTTGATGAAATCAGTAAGAAACAAATTTTTGCGTCGATTGACACCGCCAATTTTGCGGATATCAAGCTCATTAAGGATAGCTATAAAAATCTAAAGAATAAACTTGGAAGAATCCCTACTCTTATGGATTTTGAAACCTATGGAGAAATTGACGTACAAAGAATTTTCGACAACAAATCACTAGGATCTTATTATGCCTTTTTAAAGAAATATGAAAAGGATTATAAGATCAGATTGAATGAACTTGAAGAAAACTTTATTAAGTTTATTTGTACAAAACTTGCCAATGGAAAAAGAAAGATAGAGCTTGAAACACTAAAAGATTTAATCAATGATCAAGAATATACTTTCTCAAATGACATATCACAAACAAATGTATTAAACATCTTCACCAATGAATTCCCTACTGGTTCTGGAAAAAATACGTTTAAAGATTGTATTTTTATTGAAGACAAGAAGATTTCAAAACCATTTAAGACATGTTTAGAAAACAACGAATTTAAATCCATGGTAAAAGAAATCATTGAATATGCATTGGATCAATATAATAAACATTATAAGAATACATATAAAGATACAAACTTTGTTCTTTATCAAAAATATACATACGAAGATGCCTGTCGCTTATTAAATTGGCAACACAATGAAGTTCCATTAAATATTGGCGGATACAAATATGATCAAACAACCAAAACATTCCCTGTCTTTATCAATTATGACAAGGCAAACGACATTCAAGATACCATCAAATATGAAGATCATTTTATCAATGAAAGTCAATTGATTGCGATATCCAAATCCGGAAGAACCACAAGCAGTGATGACGTACAAAACTTCTTGTACGCCAAAGAAAGAGGGATTGAAGTTCATTTGTTTGTGCGAAAGAACAAAGATGATAAAACAAGCAAAGAATTCTATTATCTAGGCCATATGCAAGCAGAGATAGATAAGACCAAACAGTTTGTGATGCCCAACACGCAAAAAACAGCCGTCGAAATCTTATGGCAATTGGATACACCCGTAAGAGAAGACATTTATCGATACATTGTAGAGGAGTGATTTTTTGAAAACAATACACGTAGTAGCTGCCATTATTAAAGATGAAAATAAAATATTCGCCACCCAAAGAGGTTATGGCGAATTTAAAGACGGATGGGAATTTCCTGGAGGAAAAGTAGAACCCAATGAAACTAGCAAACAAGCCATTGTTCGTGAAATCAAAGAAGAATTAGATACAACCATTCAAGTCGAAGAATACTTTGATACAGTTGAATATGACTACCCAACCTTCCACCTATCCATGGAATGTTTCATTTGTACAATTCTTGAAGGAAATTTAACTCTATTAGAACACGAATCTGCAAAATGGCTTACTAAAGACACATTAGACTTAGTAGATTGGCTACCTGCAGATTTAGGATTAATCGCTAAACTAAAAGAAATATTATAATCCCATACAGCATTTTAAAATACCTAAAAACGAGCATTTCATCTTTACATAAAGAACAAATGCTCGTTTTTCTTTTGCCAAACTGTCAAATAATCAACAAATTTTCAGGAATTAATAATGTTTTCACATTGAAGTTTTATAATTGAAATTGGCTACTGGATGTGGTTGGTGGTTACCTCTTGTTAAGGAGTTTTGAAGCCTTGAATCTTGAATTCCAGGTAAGTAGATCCTTCTATTTTTTTACAGGAGGAAGGCTTATGTATATATATCTACATATTGATGTTGCTTTTGTTCTATTTGCCATAGTAGAAATACTAAAAGTAACATTGATTATTATAGAAAAATGCAAAAAGCACTAATCACCACCGACAATGGAAAAAGATTAGTGCTTCAGCATTAGTTTTATTTCAGAGTAACCACTGCTTTTCCAGTAGTCGTTCTCTATATGTATTATACAGATAAACCAAATGTATTTCCACAACAAAAGCTAGAAATCCCATACAACATTTTATTTATGTTAAAAGCATCTATTTTCACTTTATTTAAAGTGAATATTGAGATTTTTGTGTGATATAACTGTCGAAAAAAAAAGAATAATTCAAACGAACTATCCTTTCTTTGGTTGAATCCAATACATACTTTCTGCGACACGAACCTTCAAACCATCCATTATCATTTCTTTCTGCTGAAAGTTAGCCAAAACATTCAAGCGATTCCAGAAAGTTCTTTCGCAAGTGGATTTTCCATCAATAAAACATTCCATTTTGCGTCTCCCTCGACGTCTATCATAGAATATTATGAATCCGCTTACAAGTCTTGACTTTATTTATTTTTATGATTCGTTATTTTACTGAAATAACTGTGTATCCCGCATTTGTCACGGCATCACTCAACATCTGATCTGTGACATTCTCAGTGCAGTTTAATGTAGCTGTTTTTTCATCTAAACTAACCACTACATCACTTACACCTTCTACTTTACTTAAGGCATCCTTTACATGTGCCACACAATGCATGCACATCATACCATCTACTGTTACTACTTTTTTCATTTTCTTTTCCTCCTTATATTCAACGGGAATATAACCCGCATCTTCAACCGCTTGTCTTAAAGCCACCTTATTTACTTGTTGCACATAGTCAATATCGGCCTTACCTAAATTATAATCCACACGAACTTCTTTTACATTTGGAACCTTCTTTAAAGCATCCTCTACTAACCATGCACAATGTCCACAAGACATACCATCAATATGCATTGTGTACGTTTTGACTTCTTCACTTTGAACTTTAGGTTTAAAATAACGAAGTCGCAATGCGTTTGTGACAACACAAACACTACTCAAAGACATACATGCAGAACCAATCATTGGTGATAATCGAAGTCCAAATGCCGGATACAATAGGCCTGCCGCAACTGGAATTCCTAGAATGTTATAGAAGAAAGCCCAGAATAAATTCATCTTGATATTCTTGATGACATCATTTGATAAATCGATTGCCGTCACTACATCCAATAAAGAGCTTTTCATCAAAATCACATCCGCACTATCCAAGGCAATATCGGTTCCAGCACCAATCGCAACCCCAATATCAGCACGCATTAATGCAGGCGCATCATTGATACCATCACCCACCATCATAACCTTCTTACCTTGTTCTTGAAGCTTACGAATTACACTCTCCTTATCTTGTGGCAACACATCACTAATCACTTCATCCACACTTAAAGATTTACCAATCGCATTCGCTGTTTTTTGATTGTCTCCAGTCAACATAACCACACGCATATTCTTCTTTTTAAATTGTTCTAATGCAACCTGACTCGTACTACGAATGGTATCCGCCACACTAATTAAACCGATCACATTTTGATCTTTCACAAAAATCAATGGAGTTTGACCTAAACTTGCATAAGCATCTAAGTCTGATAAAACATTTTGATTTATTTGAATATTTTTCTCTTCTAATAACCTTTTATTTCCTGCCAAATACACATGTCCATTTAGCTTAGCCTGAATACCACGACCCGAAATGTTTGTGAATTGTTCAGGTTGTTGAAGCTTTATATTTTTATCTTTCGCGTACTCCACAATGGCCTGTCCCAAAGGATGTAAAGAACCACTCTCTAAGCTTGCCGCCATTGAAATAAAGTCATTCATACTAATATTTGTATATACCTTAACACCTTGAACACTTGGCTTTCCTGAAGTAATCGTACCCGTCTTATCCAATACAATCGTATCAATCGAATGTAGCTGTTCTAATATGGCAGCCGACTTAATTAAAATCCCATTTTCCGCTGCCTTACCCGTACCTACCATAATCGCAACTGGCGTAGCTAAACCTAAGGCACAAGGACAAGAAATTACAAGCACACTAATCGCATTGGATAACGCAAATTGAATCGTTTGACCACTGATCAACCATGCGACAAATGTAATCAATGCGATTAAAATCACAACTGGAACAAACACTCCACTCACTTTATCTGCCAAACGAGCAATAGGGGCCTTTGAATTACCTGCATCATCGACTAGCTGAATGATCTTAGCCAAAGTTGTATCTTCACCTACTTTTTCAGCCTCAAACTGAAAAGTACCATTCTCATTCATAGTAGCTGAAATAACTGAATCCCCTACATTCTTTTCTACCGGAAGACTCTCACCCGTAATCGCCGACTGATCCACATAACCTGTACCCGAAATGACTTTACCATCTACTGGAATTCTTTGTCCCGGACGAATTACAACTACATCATGAATTCGAATACTTTCACTCGATACAACAATTTCTTTACCATCCCTTAAAATTATCGCATTTTTTGGTGCTAAGTCCACCAACTTGTCTAAGGCATCACTCGTTTTTGCCTTGGATCTAGACTCCAAATACTTTCCAACACTAACCAAAGTCACAATTGTTGCGGCCGACTCAAAGTATAAAGAGTGCATTGCCATATGGGCCATTTCCATATTCTGCACACCAAAATAATAGGCCATCTGATAAATACCGACCAAGCCATACACAAAGCTTGCACCTGAACCCATCGCAACTAAAGAATCCATGTTTGCCGACTTTTTAATTAAAGCCTTAAAACCAGTAATAAAGAAATGTCTTTGAATAAACAATATAAATAGACATAGAATCAGCTGTGTTAAGGCTGAAACCATCATCCATTCCATACCCTCTAAAATAGGAAGGCCCACCATAGGACCCATCGCAATTAGAAGTAAAGGAACCAATAAAACTAAACTCAAAGTCAATCTTTGTTTAGCACTTCTTTGATCCGATTCCACTCGATTCTGACGATTCTGCCATTCTTTGCGAACCTCTGTCTTTTGACCATGCACACTAGCTCCATAGCCAATCTGTTTTACAGCTTCACAAATCGTTTGTTCATTCACCTTATCTTGATCAAATTCAACCTTCATTGAATTCGATAATAAAGAGACATCACAATGACTCACACCATCTAACTTACTCACAACACGAGTTACATTAGCCTGACAAGCCGCACATGTCATGCCTGTCACATCAAACTTTTCTTCCATTAAAACCACCTACTTTAACTTCTTTACTAAATCCATAACCTCACTCATGATTTCTGTATTTCCATTTTGCACATCCTCAACAACACACGTATTTAAGTGTTCCTGTAAAACAATGTATCCAAATGCCTGCAAAGCACTCTCTACAGCCGCTACCTGCACTAAGATGTCGCCACAATAACGATTCTCCTTCAACATATTCTCAATTCCATTCAATTGTCCTACCATACGATGAAGACGATTCGTCAATTGTTTGATTTCTTTCTCATCTCTAGGCTTATGCTTTTTATGACAACACTCACTCATTGATCTCACCTCGACATAATGATATACCCCCTATAGGTATATTTCAAGTGATATGATTTGTGGCATAATAAAAGAAAGGAAAAAACTCTATGAAATATAATTATTACGTGTACCTGCCAAGAATTGGAACCATTCTTGTCATGTTTTTAACGTGCAGTGCACTCTTCTCAAAAGAAATCTTTTTTAATATCATATACCTTGTTTTTGTCGTGCTCTTTAGCCAAATTCTATTTATATATGAAAAAAAACTATTAAAAAACAATGAACCACAATACGAAAAAATCAGTTTTCGCGATTCATTGTTGATGTATCCCATTCTATTAAAAATTGAACTATTCCTATTTGCGATTGTCAGCCTATTTAGTATATTGATCCTTCTATGCATCAATAAAACCATTATGGCACTAATCACATTTGGAGTTATCACAATTATTATTTCACTCTATTTCAATATGCGAAGGCACTAGTAAACGTCATTAAAGAGTAAGACAGTTCTGATTTTATCGTCTTACTCTCCTTTTTATTTTTTGAATAATTATAAACATTTTTTATCTATACTTCTCTAAGTTGCTTTAAATATATCATTGCTCATTTTACTTGGTTTATCTCCAACTGGACTCATGCCGTGACCGCACACATTAAAAGCGAACCCTACCATTATTATGATAGTGATTCGCTCGTTTGATCTGCTTTTTCTGTTTGCCGCAACATGCGATATCCAACCCCCACATGCGTCTGAATATATTTAGGATTTGAAGTGTCTGGCTCAATCTTTTTACGCAATGTAGCCATAAACACACGAAGACTTGGAGTCTCTGTACCCTGAACGCTTCCCCACACTTCTTGCATGATATAATTATGTGTTAAAACCTTATCGGTATTTTTAGCTAAAACACACAACAATTTATATTCAATCGGTGTTAAATGGATTTCATGCCCATTCTCATATACACAACCCTGCGCATAGTTGATTGTCAAATCTCCATTTTCATATACACTCTCATTTACACTTATGGTCTGACTATTATTTAATCTTCGAATTGTTACACGAAGTCTAGCTAACAATTCATCCACTGAAAATGGTTTTGTCAAATAATCATCGGCCCCTAAATCTAAAGCTTTCACTTTATCTTGATCTTCACTTCTTGCCGAAACCACAATAATTGGAATATTTGACCAAGAACGAACCTTCTTTATAACTTCCAAACCATCCATATCTGGCAGTCCTAAATCTAGAAGCATAATGTCAGGATTATAAGAAAGCACATTCATGATTCCTTGCTTCGCTGTTTTTGCCAGACGAAACTGATAATTTTCCATCTCTAGAGTTGTCGTAATCAAATTCCCAACCGCAATATCATCTTCAATTACTAAAATTTGAACTTTATTCATACAACTTTACCTCCACTGCATCCAATACAAACTTAAAACAAGCTCCATGAGGCGTTACATTCTCAACCCAAATCGTACCACCATGCGATTGAATAATAGATTTACACAAAGATAGACCTAGACCCATGCCACGTCTTGTATCTCCACCTCGATTGTTTTCCGTATAGAACATCTCAAACAATTGATCTGGATGTAAAACACCATTTCCATCATCTTGAACTTCAATTAAAATTTTATCCTCAACCCGCCTAGCATTCAAAGAAATATTTGAATTTTCAGGCGTATATTTGATCGCATTATTTATTAAATTCACTAAAACCTGAATAATCAAGCGTGCATCCATATTAGCCATCAATAAATCATCCTCTAAATGCATAGAAATATTATGTTTACGTTTATTACGACCCAAATGATGAATGGCCTCTCTAAAAATATCCTCAATCATTTCTGGTTGTAAATTCAACTGCATCGTACCATTTTCAATTCTCGTTATAAACAATAAGTTTTCCACCAAATCATACAACCACATCGCATCATTATAAATATCTTGATACAATTCCTTCTTCTTTTCTTGTGAAAACGCATTCTCGTTTTCCAACAATAAACCGGCATTGCCTGAAATACTAGTCAGTGGCGTTCTTAAATCATGCGAAATCATACGTAATAAATCGGCTCGCAACGCCTCTTGTTTGGCTTGCTGCTCAATTTTTAGATTTTCTAAACGAATCATTTCCTTCTCTAAAGCCATACCACACTCGTCCAATATCGCAAGCCACAAATTTTTTTCAAAAGAATCTATCTTATCTTTTAATACAATTCCAACCACGCCTAACACTTCGTGCGTTCCATTAATAGGTAAATATAAACACATCGAATCCGAATGATAACTCGTTGTCTTTCCAGCCTCATGCCTATTTTTATAAACCCAAGCCACAATATCCGTTTCTACAGGACACTGTCCTAATAGAATAGGCTCATCATTATGTGGATACAACACTAAATCCGTATCCAATAATTTATGCAGTTGTTTTAACATCGAAGCATAGATCGCATTCATATCATTCGCCTTTTGAAGCATCTGGCTCATCTCCAATAAGACTTGCGTACGATACACTTGTTTGGCATTTTCGAAAGATTGTTTCTTTAATCTTGTCATTAATGAACTAGATGACATGGCCACCACAAACATAACAATATATGTCGTAATATAACTAGGATCACTCAATAAAGAAAAGTAGGGGTATGTAAAGAAAAAGTTAAAGCATAACACTGAAAATAAAGACGCCAACAAACTATAGATATACCCACTTGTCCATATAGATACAAATACGATGCCCAAGATATAGATCATAATAGGCGTTGTAATCAAAAATTGAAAGTGCATAAATCCCTTGCCAATAAGCGTACAAAGAAAAAGAATCCCCATCATTTTTAATGTATCTTTCAATGAAAAACTCAAAAGATTAAAATTAAAATGAAACATGCGACGATAATCCTGCGGATAATTCACAGAATATATATCAATATCTTTCAACTTAAACAATGCTTGTTTCGCCAAATTTTTTTCTAAAACAACACAATCCACCTGAGAAACACCCACATATTCCACGAGCTGAGGCAATACATCCTGTCCATAAAGAATCGTTACTTTTGCCCCTTTACTCTCCGCATACTTAATATTTTCACGTAAACAACTCTTTGATGCCGCACTTGCCCCCTCATATTTTGGAGTTTGCACAAAAATAGCACTCAATACTGCATGATTGCTTTTCGCAATTTGAGCTCCCTTATCAATAACTCTAGAATTATATTTAGAAGCCGATAAACATATTAATACATTCGCCATAAAGCTAGTATAACACAAGCCCACAAAGAATCATTCATCTTAACATTGTCTTAACATAGTGTTAGAATACTTTATGGAATCTTAATACAGACTAGTGTAGAATGTTTTAAGATATTAGAATAGGTGGTTTTATGTTTAAAAAACGTATGAAACGCATTACCCCAGGACAAATGATCATCCTCAGTTTTGCGACTATGATATTTATCGGTGCCTGCCTGCTTATGCTTCCATTTTCCACAAACGATGGTAAGGGCGCACCATTTTTAGATGCATTATTCACTTCAACCAGTGCCTCCTGCGTAACCGGACTGATTATGCATGACACAGCACAATATTGGTCCCCATTTGGACAACTCATTATCTTGATTCTGATTCAAATTGGAGGTATGGGCGTCATTACGATGGCCATTCTACTCTTTGTTCTTGGAGGCAAGAAAATTGGTTTTAAACAAAGATATTTTATGCAACAATCTATTTCTGCCCCAAAACTAGGGGGTATTATCCGAAACACAAAATGGATTCTAAAAGCTGCATTATGCGTCGAAGCACTAGGTGCCATCTTATTAGGCATACGCTTCTTACCGCGTTTTGGACTTGTCAAAGGCCTATGGTATTCCATATTCCATTCCATCTCTGCCTTTTGTAACGCAGGCTTTGATTTAATGGGCACAAACCAAGCTTACTCATCTTTAACAGGATATGCCGGTGATATTTTAGTATCCAACGTCATTGCAGCACTAATCGTACTTGGTGGCTTAGGCTTCTTTGTCTGGAAAGATGTTGTTGAATACAAACATCATTTACATAAATATTCACTACAATCCAAAGTTGTATTATTTACTACTGCAACATTGTTGATCATCAGTACACTCTATTTCTTTATCAATGACTTTAGCCATTGGAATATGCGTCTAGCCGATCAAATCAACGTTTCCATTTTCCAAGCCGTATCCCCAAGAACAGCTGGATTTAATACGATTGATTTAAACAAAATGAATCAAAGCAGCATTTTCTTTATGACACTATTAATGTTGATAGGAGGAAGTCCACAAGGTACGGCCGGAGGATTTAAAACAACAACATTAGCCGTATTGATTCTTAGTATTCGTGCTGTATTCAATCATAAACAAAACCCACAATGTTTTGGAAGAAGAATTTCCATGGACACATTAAACAATGCTACAGCCTTATTTATGTTATTTATGGTATTATTCTTTACAGGAGCACTCCTTATTTCGGCCTTCGATCAACTACCCATTCTTGACGCCCTATTTGAAGCGGCCTCTGCCATTGGAACCGTTGGACTTACATTAGGAATCACACCCACACTATCAAGTGCATCACATTGTATTTTAATTTTCTTGATGTTCTTTGGAAGAGTTGGAGGCTTAACTTTACTTTTAGCCATTTCAAAACATCAAGTTGTCGCAAACGCAAATTTACCACAAGAAAATATCACAATTGGATAACAGGAGGAACATATGAAATCAGTATTAATTATTGGTATGGGACGTTTTGGACGTCACATGGCACAAAAACTATATGATTTAGGGCATGACGTTTTAGCCATTGATAAAAATGAAGAAAAAATCAACAAAGTCCTTTCTTATGTCACAAACGCACAAATCGGAGATTCTACCGACGAAAGCTTTATTGACTCACTAGGCGTATCGAACTTTGATCTTTGCGTTGTAGCCATTGGAGATGACTTTCAAAGTTCACTCGAAACAACAGCCCTATTAAAAGATTATGGATCAAAACTTGTTGTCGCAAGAGCCGTACGCGATGTACACGCTAAATTCTTATTGCGCAATGGAGCCGATGAAGTTGTATATCCTGAAAAACAAATTGGTAACTGGGCCGCCGTACGTTTTTCAAGCGAAAACATCTTTGACTACGTACAACTTACTCCAGAATATTCCATTTATGAAATTGCCGTACCAACCGCTTGGATTGGAAAAACCATGTTAGAACTCGATATTCGTAGAAAATACCATATCAACATTCTAGCTACCAAAATCAATGGAATTCTAGACCCACTTCCAAGTGCTGAACATACTTTCCAGGAATCCGAAAACATTCTTATTCTTGCGCAAAATTCAGACGTACAAAAATTCCTTCGTTTTTAATGAAATCTTAACATGACGCCTCATTCTTTTACACCGTTTAAACATTTAAAATTCTACAATAAAGGTGTAAGAAAGAGGCGATTATTTATGTTAGGAATTTTATCAATAGGATCCGTAATCTACATTTCTTTCTTAGTCCCACGACTCTTAAATCACATCTTAAATATCACTCACCATTAATGTATGCCACGAGCATACCAATTATCCCCATTTTTAAGTTATAAATATACTTAAGAAAGGGGATTTTATTATTATGAAAACATGGAAACTAGTCAGTGGAATCATTTCCATTGTATTAAGTGTATTTGTCGTATTCCAAAGTATGATAGCAGGCCTTGCCAACGCACTAGAAGAAAGTGGACAAGTAAGTGGCAGTGCAGGACTTGTTGTTAGTATATGCATGCTTTGTGGAGGAATTGTTTCGATTGTATCTAGAAAGAATAATTCAAAAGGAACCAACATTGCACTTCTAATTCTATTTAGTTTAGCTACATTAACAGGCTTTGTACTTGCAGAAAATTATTCAGACCTATATATTTGGTCAGCATGGTGCTTGATCAATGCAGTACTTGCCTTCATCTCATTAAGAAAAGGTGCCATTAAAATCTGACACCTTTTAAAAACGCTTTACTTATCAAATAAATAGATGCTTTTACACATTTTTCCGCACTTTTTAGTATTAATTTAACACATTTTTCCGAGGTTATTAGTACCCTTTTTACACATTTTTTCTGAAGCATAAAAAAAGACAGCAATTAAGCTGCCTATCTTACCATATCACGAGTGATGTCTTTTAAGCTTTTAGCCCCACACATCTCCATAGTATCTTGAAGTTCACTGCCAAGTTTATCCACTAAGACTTGAATACCTTCTTCTTTTGCTCCATAGATCGCATTCACAAATGGACGAGCTACAATGACAGCATCCGCACCTAATGCCAAAGCCTTAAAGATATCGACACCATTACGAAGTCCACCATCCACAAAGATTTTCATACTGCCATCTACAGCTTTTACAATCTCTTCGAGTACTTCAGCAGTTGCAGGCGTCTGATCTTGAACTCGACCACCATGATTCGAAACCACAATTGCACTAGCTCCCGCTTCTTTTGCCTTTAAAGCCCCCTTCACACTCATAACGCCCTTCACAATAAATGGTACAGGTGTATTTGAAATGATTGCCTTTAATTGTTCTGTATTCATTCTTCCTGCAGGAGGCTGACACCCCTTTAAGAAAGGAAGTCCAGCTGCATCTACATCCATAGCTACCGCAAAGGCATTACTGTTTAAAGCTAAATTTAGCTTTTCCAAATAAGTCTCTAAGCTCCAAGGTTTAACGGTTGGAATACCATACCCATTATTCTCTTTAATAATTCGTGTCGCATTTTCCATTATACTAGGATCTTTTCCATCTCCTGTAAACGCACAAATGCCAGCTTCTATACAACCTTTTACTAAGATATCATTATATCCATTATCATCATATGCATCTGAATAGTGCATGGCTACAGCTCCTACAGGACCTGCAAAAATCGGATATTTAAATGTATGACCAAATAGTTCTAATTCTGTACTTACTGGCTCATTATCTGTAATTGTATCCATATTTACACGAATGTTTTTCCAAGCATCATAGTTACGCATCGCAACATCCCCAATCCCTTTAGCACCAGGACCTGGAATCGTATTTCGACATGCCTTTCCATCACATACAGGACAAGACTTACATAATTTTGTCCCCATCACTTCACGACTTTTTTCCATCAATTCCATATAATTCATAATCATTCCTCCATTACATTCGCTATAACTAAACCTAATATTCCGGCTACCAGTTTCACAACCACAAACCAAGTCACGCTTGCAGGATTGACTGAGGCAATAAAACCGAGTTGTCCGCCAAACACAAAAGCCCCACTCAATGAAAAGGCAGCATTTAAAATCTTGCCCTTCTTATTCATCTTACTAAATAAAGGAAGCATCGCAATACTTGTTCCAAAAGATAAGATAATTCCCATGACCGAATACTTATTAATATTTAATATTTGACCTACTCTTTCAATCTGACTCGAAAACTTTCTTAATACAATTTCACAAAATACTAAAGAACCACACACAATAATACTCATTTGAAATACAATGCGTAGTGCTTCATTGATTAATGTCACATTTGTGAAGTTCATATTGAAAAAGAAGGTTAGACAAACTAGAAAAAAGAAAATATACCCAAGCATTTGTACTAATTTAGAAAATACGGTTAATACCACAATTAATGTTTTAAATGAAATAAAAAATAAACCAATCAAAATAGCACAAATAAGAATTACGGGTAAAAACACAATCAAAAAATGATCAATATGCAATAAAAAGCCACAACCAATAAGAATAGGTAATAAACCTAAAATACCATACACAACTCCTTTTAAATAGTGATTCAAATCATCTTTATCCAGTTCATTTAAAAAGATTGGCAATTGAAAACTAATCAAGCACCCCAAAGTAGATGTTAATAATACACCACAGAAAATCAAGATATTATCTGCATGTGTCATAGACTCTATAATGGAATAACCTCCAAGATCTGGCGCCAACAAACTCGAAATAATCATTTCTTTATTTTCAAATAAAGTGGCATGACCATTTAAAAACGCAATCGCAATACAATAAAAGCCTCCTACGCTCATCATAAAATCGCCCATCGTTATAATGCCTCGATCAAAAGAAGTGGCTAATCCAAGTCGATTCTTAAACATCTTGTCAAATAAGCCTAAAGCAGCAAAGCATAATAAAATAAAAATAATCGGATTCATGCATTCATTCTATTATAATAATGAAAAAAAGTCGAAGAAAATTATTAAAATGAACTTACAAAAGAACATCATTTATGTTCTTTTGAATTAGCTGTTAAAACAGCTTCAACTTGTGCAATTAATTGCTCTTTATCTGGCATATAAGTAACGTATTTTGAAGCAAATATATTGTTGTTTAATCCACCTAATGCATATTGCATATCCACATTTCCTTTATCAGTACATAGGATAAGTCCAATTGGTGGATTGTCTCCTTCGTCGTTTACTTCTGCTGCATAGTAATTCAAATACATATTTAGTTGTCCAACCGCTTCAGGCATAAGTTTAATAGTCTTAAGTTCAATTAATACATAAGATTTTAAAATCTTATTGTAGAAAACCATATCAACGTAATAATGAACATTGCCAAAGGTTACTCTTTGTTGCGTTCCGACAAACATAAAACCTTTTCCAAGTTCCAAAAGAAATTTTTCAATTTGTCTAACAAGAGCTTCTTCAAGATCTGATTCCATCATCGGTTTGTCTTCAGGTAACCCTAAAAATTCAAAAACATATGGATCTTTCACAATATCTTGTGGATTAGCAATCTCATTCCCTTTTAATGCCAAATCTAGTACTTTCTGTTTGTTTACATCTCCATTAGACAATAGCAATCTTTCAAAAAGAGATGATGATATTTGTCTTCTAAGTTCTCGAACACTCCATTTTGCGTTAATACACTCTATTTCATAAAAGTGTCGCTTGTCTTTATCAGAGATTGATAATAATTCACAATAATGAGACCAACTAAGTCGTTCAGACAGTGTCTGAACGC
>ULZH01067425.1_pt1 | contig 70647 bp, 64 predicted proteins | sample 1962951 | NCBI WGS metagenome assembly ULZH01 (sample SAMEA4835884, study PRJEB28245) | human gut metagenome | biome: gut microbiome; material: fecal sample | place: Denmark | collected 2008
TAAGACAATAAATTGATACATATATTATGTTTGATTTTATTGTATTTTACTCTAACAATTTAAAACTATATAAGTTTTTAATGAAGGCATCGCTATCTTCACTTTGAAGAAGCTGATGCATATATTTTTTGTGTGAAACAATTTGGTTAAAGAATTGAAACAACAAGTTCATTTCATCGTTTCGTTTCTTTTCGAGTGCTAATAAGAATACGAGCTGCACTTGATTTCCATGATGTTCAAATGGTTTTTTCAACAAGGCCACTTCTATACCTGTTTTATCAGCAAATGTGAACAAGGCATGTGGAACCATCATCTGTGATCCTAAATTAGTTGGATAATTCTTTTCTCTCAACAAAACATCTTCATAAAACCCTTTTGTATCGGATATAAATCCTGAATCGTGCAACTTTTTAGACATTTCTTGTAAAAGTTCAGGAAGCTCAGTTGTATCTGGATATACCTTTACATGTTCTTTTTGAATATAACAATCTAATATCTTAGAAACACGTTTATTCATACGAATCATGTGGATCATTGAATTCAATCGTTCAATATCTTTGATTTCTGGCAACTTATCCATACTGAATACTTCAACATCTTTTAAGATCAGAAATGAATCCAACGTAATGACTAAATCAATGGATGTAAGATCCATCTTTTTCAAGGCTTCCTTATTTATGATATCTACAATCGCAATCTGGTTTTTAAAATACATTTCAATCCATTGTGTCAATAATTGTTTAACACTATGTCGTTGATTTGTAACAATGATTGTTTTAAGTTTTACATTTTCATTCTCTAAAAATTGTGCCACATATACAGTTAAATATGATATTTCATCTTCTGTAACATAAACACGTTTGTATTTGAAAAGAATGGGAACAATCATCATACTGATTTCAAACGCAAATGGAAACTTTGTCTTAACATCATCCACAATGGGATTTTTTAATTCATATCCACCAATAACTCGTCGATTCATAAATTCAATGTGCAAAAGCATTTTACTAGATAAAGCTTCCGATTCCTTTAAGTTGATTGAATATTTATCAAATACTTCATTACAGAATTCATCAAATACAAGCACTGTAAAATCCGTGATTTTGGGTACTTCATCCGTTGATTCCATTTTAAATGTATGTAAAAGATTATATAGAATTGGAATATCCGCTTGCTCTAAATAAGACGACTGCATACATAATTTAGTAATGACACGAGTATAAAGATCGTCGGGAGAACTTATTTGATTATCCTCTAGATTGTATCCATTTAGATTTCGTACTCGACATATCAAGATGCATGCTGCAAAAATGGATAAGTCCGTTTCTGATAAATAGACTTGTTCTCCATTCATGATTTTGATTACATCTTCCTTTGTGGATTTATAATATTTCATAACCCACGAATCACTTAGAAGCATATAAAGAATGTCCATTAATGCATCTGGATTTTCGAGTGCCGTATCTTTTACGATTTTAAAAAGAAGTTCACGAATTTCACTTTCTTCTAATAAAATGACACACTCATCTTTTTTTAGTTTGAACAATTCCACATTGTAGTTTTTCAACAAAAACTGAATCACTTTATTAATTTCTTTGCGGATTACAGAATCGGATAAACCTAATAATTCAGATAAATCATATATACTGCAATCCTCAAAGAATAGTATTTTACCTATAATTTTGTAAATACGATAGACAGCTAGATCCATATTTTCATTATCCTGATTGACTATGTTATGAATAATATCTAGGTGCTCATCATTGATCATATATCCTTGTTTGGTACTCGAACGTATTAATATACAGTTTGTCACATCATTCATAAATGTGATTTCATTACGTATAGTTCGTGTTGACACATTTAGATTTTCGGATATTTCTTTTCCATGAATCCCCGGATTATTCATAATCAATTTTATAATTTTTAATTGTCTAGCTGTTAACATGTTTCTCTTCCTATTTTTCTAAAGCTTGTTCTTTTTGTAGCTCTTCTTTTTCCATCATCTTAAAGAATGGATAATAGAACACAGTTTGTAGAATCAACAATACAAATACTAGGACTACAGCCTTCCAATCTAATGTCATTAAGAATGCACTTACTCCTGGAGGCAAGAATCCTGGAGGATTGGCAATTGGTTTACCGACTAAGCCTAAATTCATTGTTAAATATACAATTGTTGTACAGATCAATGGTCCGAACACAAATGGAATAAACATAAATGGATTTAAGATAATTGGTGTACCAAAAATTAATGGTTCATTGATTCCAAACAAGCCAGGGATAATAGATACTTTACCTACTGAACTCAATGATTTTGCCTTTGATCTCATCATTAAAATATTTAATCCTAATGTTAAACCAGATCCTGATACGCATAATATACCATAGAATAATCCAAACGTAAAAATATGTTGAACAGGTTGTCCTGCTGTATATGCTGCAATATTTTCAGCGGCATACGCAATCGCAAAAGATGCCCATACAGCAGATGTAATACTTGGTCCATGTAATCCAAAGAACCATAATAATTGCGTAAAGAACATCACAATCAATAAAGCTGGTAGTGTGTCCATACCTGTTATAGCTGGTGCTAATACATTCATAATCAATTGTGGGAAGGCAACCTTTCCAAAAGTCAATGAAAGATTCGCAATCGCAACTGCAATAATTGTGTTCAATACTAATGGTACTAATGCCGCAAACATATCTTGTACCATTGGTGGTACACTTTCTGGCATTTTAATATACCATTTACGTTCGTAACAAAGGTGATAAATTTCAACTGTAAATAAAGCTGCAAGAATACCAGTAAATAATCCAGTGGATCCTAAATAAGATGTATTTAATTGACCATCTTTAACTACAGCACAAAGAATAAAGAATACAACTAAAGCTGTAACAGCAGGTTGACTTCCTTTTAAATCATATTTTTCAGATAAAGTCTTCGCAATAAAGTATGTTGCATATACCGCAAGCATATCGTTTGTGAATGCTGATGCATATGTCAAGACACCCATATTCGCATTTAAAAAATCATAAACAGGTCCACTTCCTAAAAGGTTTGCAATACCTAAGAAAATAGTACAGAATGAACCAACGATAATAATAGGTATTGAAGCAACGATTCCATCTTTGATAGCTTGAATGTGTTTTTGTTGTTCAAGCTTGTTCGCAATTGGCATCAAATACTTCATAAGAACATTTTGAATTTTTTGCATTTTCGCTCTCCTCGTATACAATTTTTGTCGACCAAATTGTTATCTATATATTAAATGTTCACGCTATAATTCTCAAATCTTCTTTTTCCACTTAAAGTGGCAAGAAAAAAAAGCCGCCATAAAGGCGACTACTTTATCCATTTCATAATTTCTTCTTCACTTTTCGATACACACTTCGCAATTTGAGATACACTCATACCGTTTGAAAGCATGACTTGAATCATTTGTTTGATTTCTTGACTCATCTGACTAACTTTCTTATCCGCTTCTTCTTTTTCCTTACGAGCTTCTTCAAGTTCGAGCTGCAGTTCCATTCGTTCCTCATTTTCATGCAGTTTTCTAAAATCTTCTATTATTTTTTTCCAACCATCATCCGATATGGTTTCTACACGCTTCTCTAACATTTGAATCACCCCATCACTTTCTATCATCGCCTTAATTTTACTATCATCACGACAATTCAATAAGTAATATACCATTTTTTCTTTATCATTCATCTGATTATAAGACTTATCTAAATTTTGCGTTGAATACACAGATATTTTCAGCATGCCATCCGGTAATAATAAAAGCCCATCATCATTTCTAAATTGATAATTAATTTCAAATCGACTTTCCATACCATCATAAAACGCAATAGCTTGACATGGATTTAAATCGGATTCTTCCTGTGATCCAAATAACTTCATAAGATAAAACTCAGATAAATATTGTAATTTCAATCTATTTTGATTGATAAAAATGGCTAATTTCATTTTGGTATTATCATCAAATTCCACAATGGTTTCTAGTAATGGATCAACTCCCATATTCGTTACACGTACATTCACCACCTTCCTTTCTAAAAATACCGTGAGTAATGATTTTAAGGCATCATTGGCCTCCTTACAATCTTCGCCAAAAACATACTTAAAGGCGAAATCATTTAATAAATTTACGCTACGCATGAGCACCTCAATTCTAGTAGGGATTTCCTACATACTCATATACGTAAAAAAATGCACTTTTTCTAATAAATTTTAATTTTTGCGCAAAAAAAGCGCCTTTCGACGCTAAATCCATTCCATTTTCTTACAAATATTATAAATTCCATCATCTACATTGGCATCAGTGACAATAGTTGCGATATCTTTTAATTCTTGACATGCATTTCCCATCGCAACACTTGTCCATTGCGGATCAAACATAACCATATCATTTGTGTCGTCCCCAAAAACAACTACATCTTTTAAATCACCACCAATATGCTGCATCATATCCAAGATTCCTTGGTGTTTCGCATCATATTGAAACATTAAATAATCGGGTACAAAACGCATATTCCCTAATGTATCCTTTAAAGTCAATTCGGATTCTTTCTCTTTAGGGATTGAGATATACATTTTATAGATTACATCCAATGCATCTACATCTAAGTTCTCATCATAAATATATTCCGTAGGCTCCTTACGATCTCCAACTTGATTCTGGAATGTGTGATCTTGAGTATATACCTTAATTGAATCGTCTAGCGCAAATAAAACACCATATCCTAAAGATAAAGCTTGTTTTGCGATTGCCTTTGATTTATTTAAATCCAAAGGAATATTTTGAACCAATTCATCATGAATGACTAATCCGCCACCACCGCAACAAACCATATCATGAAGACCCACACTTTCCATAAAGTTACGTGCTTTATAGTGTGCACGACCTGTCGCAATGGCTACAAAGTGGCCTGCCTTTTGAAGTTCATTTAATGCGACTTGTGCACTTGGTACGATTTTACCAGTTTTACGATCCGTTAAAGTGCCATCAATGTCAAAGAAAAAGTATTTTTTATTCATATTTACCCCACACTTTCTGTACTTGAGTTAACACATCCCTCACATCTTGAATATATTCTAAATTTTGTTCCCCACTCAAGTTCGTAACATATTCTTCCATATCGCAAATTTCATAATTTAGTGCCAAACTACTTACTCCACAAGTAATCTGATCTGTATGTCCATCAGTCGTATATGTAACAGTTGCATGATCCGCTCTAGGAAAATTATACACCTCAATATCCCCATTTTCACATGCCATCAAACCTCTTTTTGGTTGCTAAGCACGCATTGTCAAAGAAATTATCACAATCTCCATCCCTTTATTCTGAAGTAAGATACCACTTGATTCATCCACACCCGTTTCAAATGGTATCATTGTAGTTAACACAATATCTGGCTTTGTTTTCATAAAATAACGTGCAAAACTAACGGCATAGACACCAATATCTAATAGGGCACCTCCTGCTAGATTTGGATTAAAGAAGCGATTGTTCACATCATATTCTTTAAAGCTCCCAAAATTTACTTGAACCATCTTCACTGGACCTAAATAATTGAGTGAAATTACTTTTTTTACTCTTTAAATAAAGGCATATGAAATAGGGTAACCCCATCACTGATTACTAAATGCCTTTCTTTGGTAATTCAACACACTCTTCCAATTCATCCGAATTTAAAGTGATAGCTTTTTCACAGAAAACATGTTTATTATGAAGCAAAGCATCCTTCATAATTTCATAATGCGAGTTATGCGGAGTCGCAATATAGACAACATCAATATTTCCATCTTTAAACATAGCTTGATAATTTTCATACATATGTTTAATTGAAAATTCTTCGAAAAACTTTTTAGCGGAACTATAATGACCAGAAGCCACACCATAAACACCAACATCTTCTTGAATCAAAGCATTGGCCATATCATGCGCAATCCAGCCAGGACCAACAATTTCCCAATTATAATGAATGAAATTCTCCGTCCTTTTCCTTTTTAAATACACCCATATCATTCACTAGAATCATACCTGTCAATATATCCACAAATAAACTTGTATCTACAATACCAGGCATCATCAACAAGGTTTGATTCAACAAATGAATATCTTCTACATTTTTGAAGTAGACATCGAATAAGATATTCCCTTCATCACTAATGAGAAAACCATCTTTATTTGAAGCGCTACGCCATTCAACAATCCCATTTAATTCTTCTAATTTCTTTTTCACAATACTATATGCTTTAGGTAATACTTCCACTACAACAGGCACTTGAAATGCCAAAGTCTCATGAAATTTAGTTTCATCAACCAATACAATATATTCATCGGCCATGGACGCAATAATTTTTTCTTGCGTATGAATACCACCACCGCTTTTTAAAGCATTCAAATGTGAATCTACCTCATCACATCCATCAAAAGCAATATCAACATGATCCACATATTGTGTATTCAATACAGTTAATCCTTCTTTTTGGGCTTTTAAAGCTGTTTTTGCAGAAGGTGTAACCACTTGAATATCTTTATCCTTTACATAATCAATCAAATATTGAATGGTACTGCCACCGCCTAGGCCTACAACCATTCCATCCTTCACTAATTTTGATGCATACAATGCACATTTCTTTTTCATAATCATCACCACCTTCAATATATCATGTAATTTATTTTCGTCAATAAATACTTTATGTAATTTTAATTCATACGCAAAAAAGAAGAACTATACCTTCAAAGAAGCATATAATTCTTCACATTGACTGATTCGATCATAACTATCTGTGCGTTCATTCGTTAAAAATAAATATAAAATTTCAATGACGGTCGCCACAGAAATTCTTGAAAAACAAAATTCATTTAAAAATAGCTTTTCACGCGTAGACGTCTGAATATGATATAAACATTCTTTGGCAACAACTGAATCCTCATTATTCGTAATTCCAATTGTAGGTACCCCACGCTTTTTCATTTCCCTGCAAACCGTAAAGACTTGGCTGCTCTCCCCACTATTTGAGATGGCGATCACTACATCACTTGCATCTAGTCCTAGCGCATAAGAGGCCTGATTCTCCCAAATTGTTGAAGTAAATGTTGGAATACCAATCTCGTTAAATTTGAACATACAATCAAGCGCTACCGGAATCGTATTTCCTACGGCACACACAAGTACGTGTTTGGCATTTTGAATCAAAGAAAGAATCACACTCAATTGATTCACATCTATATTACGAATTGTAGCCGTAAGTTCTGAAATCTTATTGGAAAGAATGGTTTCTAAAGAACCTGAAATATCACTTGTAGAAATGGTATTTGATTTTTGTTCGATTTCATTGACACAATCCCTAGCCAAATTCACCTTTAAATGATGAAAACTATCCATCTGACATTTTCTGGCAAAACGCGAAACACTCGCCTGCGAAGTATTACATGCTTGGGCAAGCTCCTTAATCGTCATATTCACCACTTCTTTTGGATGTTGGATTATATAATCCGCAATCTTCTTTTCAGAGTCAAAGAAGGAATTATAATGTCCATGAATTGTATCGAGTATCATAAAATCACCACCAATTCTATATTATCAAAAAAGAGATCAAATTATTTGATCTCATGTACGTAAATATTATTAACACGATCTGGTCCTACAGAAATCATAGAAACACGTACGCCAGTAAAGTCTTCAATGAAGTGTACATAGTCTAAACATTCCTGAGGCAATTGATCGACTGTAGACATCTTAGTGATATCTGTCTTCCAACCTTTGAAAGTCTTATAGATTGGTTTAGCTTTGGCAACATCTGCCTGATCACTAGGAATATAATTATATTCTTTACCATCAATTTCGTATCCAACACAAACCTTGATTTCATCTAAACCGTCTAATACGTCAATCTTAGTGATAACGATATCTGTTAATCCACTCATTAAGTTTGCGTGTTTTACAGTTAATAGATCCAACCATCCACAACGACGTGGACGACCTGTAGTAGCTCCATATTCTCCACCGTGTTCACGAATCCATTCACCTTGTTCATCTAATAATTCAGTAACGAATGGTCCTTCTCCTACACGTGTTGAGTATGCTTTAACAACACCTACAACAGTCTGAATACGACTTGGTGCAATACAAGCACCTGTAGTAACACCAGCACTTGTTGGACTTGAAGAAGTTACATATGGATATGTTCCATAGTTGATATCAAGCATAGCTGCCTGAGCCCCTTCAAACAATACTGTCTTATCTTCATCCAATGCTTCATTGACTAAGTGTGTTGTTTCTTGGATCATAGGGACAATACGATCATAAATAGCTTCAAAATCAGCTACCATCTTATCGTAATCCATAGCTTTTCCACCATATACAGCAGTAAATAATTTGTTTTTGAAATCTAAACAGTCTTTTAAACGAACTTTAAAATGTTCAAAATCCTTAAATTCATGATAACGAATACCATGACGAGCATACTTATCTGCATAACATGGACCAATTCCACGTTTTGTAGTTCCGATTTTATTAGATGCTGCTTGCTCTTCTAATTCATCTTGATATTGATGATATGGCATTAACATCTGTGCACGGTCACTAATAACGATGTGTTTCATTGATAAACCATCTTTTTCTAATTGTTCCATTTCTTTTAATAATACGAATGGGTTACAAACAACTCCTGGACCAATGATACAAGTTGCTTCTTCATGTAAAACACCACTTGGTAATAAGTGCAATACATGTTTCTTACCATTTACAATGACTGTATGACCTGCGTTATCTCCACCTTGGAAACGAACGATCATATCCGCCTTTTCTGCTAAAACATCGACGATTTTTCCTTTACCCTCATCGCCCCATTGGGTACCTACAACTACTTGGCTTGACATAAGAGCCTCCTTTTAGGTATGTTCTTTACAATACCTAATTAATTATAAGTAACCCTCATATTATTGTCAATTGAGATTTTTTAAAAAAAGAGCTTGCACAACCATTTAATTCATGATATCATTAACGGGCACTTAGGGGTATCGTCCAAAGGCTAAGATAGCGGTCTCCAAAACCGTTGATGTGGGTTCGAGTCCTACTACCCCTGCCATTGAGCTTTCTATGCTATACTAATTAAAAAGCGTATATATATATATATATATATTCGTCCAGTTTGAATAGTTATAGTTGGGATAAAATAAAAGGTAACATTCAAAATTTGGCGATGGAGGACATTGCCTTTTATTTTTTACTAAATTCAAAGTCATTCAATTTTCAAATAACTATCTACCGACAGGAAACACTTATTCAGTTTCCTGCTTTTTTTTATTCATATCATCACGAATCAATCGTTTTACATACGTTTGATACGGAGTTTCCAAAGATTCTACCCATTCCACTAGATCAGGTTCCGTTTTTCTATTAAACTTTGCTTCTTTTCTAATTAAATTTGCGTTAACATATTCCGCATGTTTAATTGCATTTTGCTGTTTTGATTTTTCATTCATCTTTGGCTTTTCCTTTCTATAACTACATTATAATGGTCGACCAATATAATGTCAAGCGTTTCCAAAAAAATTTTACAACTTTTTTATTAGAATTAACAGTACGAATTCTTACTATAGTTTATAACTACATTCACTTATAAACCGACAAACTGAGTAATTATATCATTTTGACCATAAATAATCATATATAACTATGGTCATAAAACTAAAAAAGAAGAACCGAGTGACGAGTTCAGTTCTTCTTAACGTGGCAGATACAATCATTCAACTTTTTTTGCCATTGCCATTATAACACTCCCCTTCTAAATGAAAATACCTTTTATTTCTTAGTCTTATAGACTATATTAGTCACATCCCCTAATTCAAAATCATACGTGATATAGCTAATATGAGTCTGAATCAATTTTCGTTTCGTGACACGATCTGCATAGATCAGCTGACGAATTCCCGATTCATCAAATTCTTTTATTTTCTTGCCAATATCAAAAATCATTTTCTTGACTTTCTTCATAGAAAGGTCATACGTTGTAACATCTATGCTTCCGTTAATATAATCATCTAATATTTGTGATCTTCTGTCTTTAAAAAACAACAAATCATCTTCTAGCTTTTTTAGCTGTTCGGATGTTTTGTTGCTGTTGATATGCAAGCCAAATGGTATAACAATCTGATTAAAGAGTTTATCTTGGTTGACACGTTTATTACATTTTGGACACCAGTAATAATAATAGGTGTGTCTGTATTTGTTTTTTGTTTTTACAGTACTTACGTGATCGCATCGTTTACCACACTTACAATGTACAATTCCATGAAATAAGTACATTTCCTGATGTGGCATTGATACGTTTCTATGCGTTGCTTTTTCCACTGCCTTATCATATAGGTCTTTATCTATAATAGCTGGCACTACATCATCATATTCCACTCCACGATATTCAAATATACCTATATTTCGCTTGTTTATTAAACAATTCCTGATGAAATACCATTTCTTTTTCATCCCATACGTTTTCTCTAAATATATTCTTAGATCATCAATCCCATATCCCTCATACACATATTTTTGAGTCATATCCTTGATGATGTCAGCTTCCTCTGGAACAATCTTTAGAACATTTTTATCTCTAGTCCATCCAAATGGATCTCTACCACCATACGGGTATTTTCCACTACGTACCATCTGTTCTAGTCCTGCGACAGTACGTTCACTTATTACCTCACGTTCCCATTGGCTGATAACCGATAAAATGCCAACCAACATCCGCCCATTAGCAGAAGAAATGTCTATGCGGTCCACTACTGCCACAAGTGAACAGTCATACTCCATTACTGTTTTTATCAGTTTATATGTATCTATAACGCTTCTGGTAAGACGATCCAATTTAAAGGCTACTACTGTATGTATCTTGCCTTTATATACATCCTGCAACATCCGACTCATTTCGGGTCTTGAAAGATTTTTAGCAGAATATCCATCATCCTTGTAAATCCTCACTTCATCATTTGGAAAATATAAATCAATATATTTCCTGCACTGTACTTCCTGATCTCCTAAACCATATCCATTGTGTGCCTGATCGAAAGTCGAAACACGCAAATACATTGCTACAAATTTTGTCATAAAAAACCTCCATAGGCTCACCATGGTAACATAATACGATTTTCATTAACTATATACTCACAATTCTTTTTTAATAATCAATCGTGGTATATTTGTTCCTTTAAAAGTTCTTCCTTTTCAGCATCATCAGGATGTAAACTAAAAAATCTTTCATACAATTCCACATGTAATGGAGTCATTTCTTTAGTTGCAAAAACATCTATTCTATCCTTATAAGTCATGATATGTAGTTCCTCTATTTTTAATAATTTCAACAATTCATACAACACATCACTTAATTCATCTATATCTGTTTTTATAACATAAGATTTTTGTAGTTTTCTTGATAGTCTCTTCGATTTCTTTTCTTGTACCATATAACATCAACCTTTCATACATATCAATCATACAAAAAAAGAATTATTTGTCATCGACCGAAATTTCAAAATTGGTCGATAGTAAAGCAAAAATTAAAAAAAGCTATTCCATATAATATGAAATAGCCGGCTATCCAAATTTGTTAGGAAGATGAACAGCTCTAACATTATAACTTTCGACTGTTCACCTGTCTAGCTTTATTCATTTGAACAACTTTATTTGCTTCTTCTTCAGTGCGATATACTTTTGATTCACGCACTCTAATACCAGAAGGTCCGTCATTGCCATTATTTGTAGCAAATTTAATTGTTACAAATCCCCCACTTGAACGTATGACAGTCGCTTCTTTTACGAAAACTGAACTAGAAACAAAGTATACTTTGTCCCCTTCTTTATATTTTGATACCATTTTCTATCCACCTGATTACATTATATACTAATAGAATCACTTCAACAATAAATCCGAAGATTCACATGTGGATTCAAAATATTTCAAATACTGAATATACTTCTTTGCCATTATCTTTCGTCCACATTCTTCCATGAACTCATAATCTGGTTCATTGTTATCATCAACTGGAAGCATAATCTGTAATTTATTTGCTCTTGCAGTTCCAAGCTTTCTACTGTAACTAAATGATTTACTTTGCATTGAAATAGCTGTTGCTATAAAAAGTCCGACATACATATTTTCATCAGCTTTTGAAATGTGAATTTTTCTACAATCATTTCCCATAACCGACCAATAAGGATGATAAAAAGCCAATCCAACAGCACCATTTCTATTAAATGCAATGTAATCTTTATCAAATGTATCATTTTTATTCGATACAAAATATCCAATGCCATTATTTTGGCTGCCAGATGTTATATATGGAATGTCACCTTCTACTCGTTCCATAGCATAAATATCTCGTCCTGATTCAACTTTTCCTAACTTTGAAAGTCTACAAGGCTTCCACTCTCTTGATTCTAAATCGAGGTTATACCCCCCCCGCTCGGTATTTTTCATATCATCAACGCCGAGTTTCACAAGACGTTGTTCTACATATTCCTGATACTGTTTGCGTTTTGCTGTCATCAATTCTTTCATGTAATCTTCCATAAATTGATAATCTGGTTCGTCATTATCATCAACAGGAAGCATGACCCTCATTTTCCTAATTCGTAAATCATTTATCTCCCTGTTGAAATTAAAATTTGAACCTTGTTGTTCCAATACAGCCGTCAGAAACAAATACACATACTGACTTGTATTTTCTCGTTTCAAACTCGTGACATGGTCACTTGCTACAAATGCAAACGGCTCATAAAAAGCAGTTCCAACGCTTCCACTGTTTGCTAAACTAATACAGTTTTCAAATACTCTTGTTCCATCTATTGCTTCAATATAATCATCAACCCCATTGTTATTTGCTGTTGACGAAACATAAGGTATAATTCCTGAAATATGGTCTGCATTTTTCAAACGCTTACCTCTTTGAATTTTTTGAAAAATATATGGGACTGAAAAATCTTTCCACTCTCTATCACTCAGTTTCATCCGATTCACCCCCTGTAAACAGGTACTCACGGTTTTGCATTATCATAGAAAATTCAAAGCTGAGATAATCACCAATCGCTTTTTCAAAATCGGATTCCGTCGGAATTTCATCATTAAAATAATAAAAACTATGTAACCATTCATCATCAGGTTGCACCGTTGATTCTACACAGAACTTTGAAGGTGCTTCAACACGACCATTCCATACATCAAGAAGATGTTGTTTCTTATCTTTCGCACTGTCACCTTCAACAAGTCCAACATGTGCCCTTACTTCATATCCATCATCTCTGAAATCAATAAACTTGCATACCTTGTCTTCTGGATGTGGTTCATGTGCTGTAAATACAGCAATAACCGGATTTGTACCTACACCATAAAATGTATCAGTATTACAAGTAATCACACCTTCCAATGTATGTTTTTTCATGATACTTGCTTTAAATGCCTGTTCTGCTTTTGTTTTTCCTGTCATAGATGACTGCGGAACGATTACAGCAGCTCTTGCACCAACTACAAGAGAATCAAGTAGATGTTCAACAAATGAAAGCTCATATTGCAAAGGATCGTCTTTAGTCCCCTGACTATATGGTGGATTCATCATACCAACAGTTGCACCTTTTAACTGCACCTGTGCAGGATTCTGCTTCAAAAAATCCTGACACCAAATATTACTGTTACCATCATCACGAAGAATCATATTTGTACAAGCAATCGCAAACATATTACTCTGTAATTCATAACCATGCAGTTGTTTTTTTCGGATGTTCTTTCTCCTTGTTTCATTCTCTGTAGCTGAAATCATATGGTGCATTGCTGCCACAAGAAATCCAGCAGTACCACATGTAGGGTCAAGAATAATATCATCTGGCTGTACATTCAATAAGTCGCAGAACAATTCACAAATATGAGCAGGTGTAAGCACAATACCAAGGGTTTGACCGTCACCACCTGAATAACTCATAAATTCGCCATAAAAACGACCAATAAAATCCTCTGCTGATGATTTATATTTGATATTATCAAATACATTGGTTTTCAAGAACTCAGCGTAATATTTCAATGGTGTCTTTTTCAATTTATCATCAATTTCATTCAATCTAGCACTGGTCTTAATGATAGCAAACTCACTCATGAGTTTATCACGTTTGGCATCCGGTCCGACATTAGAACGTTTCAAACGCTTCTGGATTGCGTTATAAATCTTCTCGCCGTCTGTCTCAACGTCATCTCCTGTCAATGAACTAATTGAAAAACTTCCACTTTCAATTTCATCCAACGCCAGCAAAATACCTGAAACAACCAACGGTTTGTCTTGATCTTTCAAAGAACCGTATGTACGAAGATATTCATGAAGTGTTGCTGCATCTTTCAGAATCTGCTCAGTTGTCTTCTCAATATCAGTCTTTTCTTTCAGAACGTTCCTCAAGTAATATTCATAGATATTCTGACAGTTGAACATTGTAAATGATTCAACATCTTCCAGTTCAATATATCCTTCTCTATCGTCAACATACAGAGGTGTAATCCTGTGATGCTTTGCATCCCCTGATACACCAATAGCAAACACCTTCTTAAACGAGCTGTTCTGTGCTATATGCTTTGCGTAGAAATATGCTCCATTCACTGCATAGTCAGTGATTGCTTTTGTTGTTGTCTCAATGAGTGCTGTATCAGTTAATTTTATATGTTTATCTAAATCTGCTTTATCCTCAATGACAATTACAAAGTCATTTACAACAGCTACATACTCAGGATAACCAGCATTTCCTGTTCCACGCTTAGAAGCGGTGGAAAGAGCTTCGTCAATCTCTTTTACATCACTTCCCTGTGCTGTAAACTGTATCTTGCACTTATCCAACTGAGAAGCAACCCATAAATCGGTTTTTACTTCTTTCTTTGCCATTTATAAATACATCCTTTCTTTTTTTATGGATATTCATTGTCTTCTGGCTAGTAATCGACATATTCATACTCGACATTTTTATCTTTGATTATTTTCCTACCCAACAAGATGCACGTCCCATTCTAATCAGTACTATTCATTTCATTAATTTGATTTCACGAACATATTTAAAATACGTTGATTTTTTCATATTGAGTTTTCTCATTAACTCTAGGCTCTTGATTTTGCCATCTTTTACGTTTTGATATTCTTTTTCAAAGTCAGGCAAACTCATAACACGATGTCTGCCATAATTATCCCACTCACCACGTTCTTTCATTGCAATCAAGCCTTCCTGCTGCCTTTTTGTTTTTCTTTGCAACTCAGTTTCAGCTAACATTGCATAAACATCAATAATGACCTTATTAATTGTTTCAACAATCAGCTTATTCATTGCGTCTGTATCTGGTAAATCTGTTGTGGTTGTAGGTATATCCAAAATCATTACACGTATATTATGTTCATCATAATAACGTAATTCATTTGATATGGCTTTCTTATCCCTAGCTAGACGATCTAACTCATAAATGATTAAGGTATCCCCTTCACGCAACACATCCTCTTTAAGCACTGTATATCTCGGTCTGTCAATCGTCCTGCCAGACATTTTGTCTACAAATACTTTTTCAAGTTTATAATTTCTGTTTTTGCAGAATTCTTCAATTCCTTTGATTCCACGCTCTAAATTTTGTTCCTTCGTGCTTACACGATGATATCCGTAAAACATCATTTAACCTCCTCATTTTAACAAAAAAAGGTCTATAAATAAATAGACTAGTCCATAAATAAAAAATAGGACATTGATAGACTACTTTATATCTATCTATATCCTAGTGCATAAATGTATACAAATTTAGACATAATAATTGTGTCAATCACAATTCAAACAAATCTCCAACGATCAAAGAGTGATTTATATCCACTATAATCATTCCCTTTCAGAATTAAGGCAACTTGCCTTAATTCTATTTTTTATTCAACAGCTGTGTTTTAAAAGCAGGATATTTTCTTCCGTTGAATTCATGCGGTTCTGAAAGAATATCAAGACCTGCTGTATAAGGCACTCCACTTTTATTTACTAAATCGATCTTAGGCAGTTTATGAGCAAGCAATGCTTCTACTTTTTTATTTGTAAAATGGTATTCTGCACCGAAAATCTTTTGCTTTTCATAGAGTGCGAACGAACATTTTTCTCTATCATCTTTACTGTGCGTAAAAAATAAACCTTTTGCACTTTTAAATGCATAAACAGGTTGGTTGCACCATGGGCAGCATCCTAAAGATTCAGGTTCATTTTTAAACTGAGATTTCGGTATTTCCTTGTTGCTTGCATTTTCAAAGTACTGATTTAAAAAAGCAATCGCATTATGAACACATTCATCTACTGTGATTTTTGAATTGTATACTTTTTTTAGATCTTTTTGAAGTTCTACAGTACGCTGTGGCGAAAGGTCAAGATTTGATTTATTTAAAAATTCAACCATGTATCTGCCTTTATCTTCAATCGAATATACATTGTCAGTCAGACTGATGTATCCCGTCTGGATTGCTTTATCAATAATTCCTGATCGAGTCGCTTCTGTTCCAATTTCACAACCACTCAGTAATGCCTGATATTCATCATCTTCTGTATCAGTGATCTTTTTGAATGGATGAACCATCCAATTACCAAGGCTTTCAACTGTATATGGTTTAGGTGGCTGTGTTTTCTTCTCCACTGGTTTAAAATCAACATCTAAAGTTTGATTTATCGACAACAGTGGAATCGCTTTATCAACTGAATCATCACCATAAACACGCATCCATCCCTTTGATTTAACAGCTTGACCCTTGATTTTTAAATCATTTGGAAACTGTCTGCCAACGTGAATCGTTGCTTCTGTTTCTGTAACGATACAAGGTTCCTTCCAAAAAACAGAATTAAAACGGGCAAAAATGGCCTGATATACCTTCTTTTCGTTTGATGAAAAAGAATCATAATTGGCTATTTTATCAGTCGGCATTAATGCAGAGTGAGATTCAATTTTAGAATCATCGAAAATTCGTTTTGAATCTTTAAATAGCAGAACATTGTTCTTATCATGTACTTCCAATAGGTGTAGAACGGTCTGCTTTTCATTTTCACTCAGATATTCTGTATTGGTTCTTGGATAGGTCACATAACCTTTTTCATACAAACTCTGAACTACTGCTAAAGTTTCAGCAGGCTTTAGTTTAAATTTTTTCCCACAGAAGCCTTGTAATTTACTCAAGCTAAACAGCTTCGGACTTTGTTTTTCGACATCCCTTGTTTGAATATCTGTTACGATACCTTTATTAGAGTTCAGATCGTTACAAATTAAATTGATCTTGTCATTCTCATTCAACGCAAATTTGTCCTTTAAAGATAGTTTCAATCCATTAACATTCGATTCAACCGCATAATATTTTTCGGGAATGAAATGTTCGATTGCAACTTGCCTGTTATATATTTCAATGACGATTGGACAGATTACTCGCCCAATGTTTAACAGACTATTCGCTTTTGATGAAACATCTCTTGTTAAATTGATACCAAGAAGCCAGTCCACATACATACGTGCAACACCTTCGTTGTATAAATTATTGTATTCTGAATCAACCTTACGTTGGTTGAGCTGTGTAACAATCGTTTTATCTGTTTGATCTGGCAACCAAAGTCGAGTGATGCGTTTTGACTTATTTTTTAATCCAAAATGTAAAATCAAACGTATAATCACTTCACCTTCTCGATCAGCATCTCCTGCACAAATGATTTCATCTGTTTTACTGTCATTAATTAATGCACAAATTACATTAAACTGTCCTTTGACACCTTTATCCTTTTTCAATTGGAATTTAAAAGGATTAGGATAGAATGGTAAATTCTCATTCCATTTGATTTTTTTACCAAAATAATTATCCATATCCTGTAATGTCAGCAAATGTCCATACGCATAGGTCACAATATAATTTCCAACAGTGATATAGCCTTTGTTGTTCAAAACCTTTGTGTTCTGGCTTTTGCTAATCGCAGTAGCTATCGTTCTTCCCAAGCTTGGTTTTTCTGCAATAATAACCTTCATGAGCTAAACCTCCGCCATGCACATATTCAATATTTTTTGAGAGAAAGTCATATCCTGTTTAAACTTTGGCTGAAAAATAATTGTGTATCTTCCACCTGCCTGGACTCCAATAACTCCAATATATTTTTTTTCATTCAAATAATTCATGTAGCGATTTAAAATGACATCTTTCTTCTCTTCCGGAATTACGATCCAGCTTTTATTGCAGTAAGGTAAATTTCCTTCTGCCTGTAAAAGTACTTTTTTTATATCCGTCAATTTAAATTCAAATGCATTGATTTGCCAGTTTTCCTGATATTTTTCCAATGTCATTAAATCTGTATTACCTTCTCGAACAGGACATTCAAACTGCCATTTAACAGCTCGTCCTTTATTGTTGTAGCTTTTCCAGAAAGCATCCTTTAATTCTTTTTCAGTTAAAAACATATATTTATCTCCATTCTAAAAAAAAGCCATACTGGCTTTTAAATCTTTGTTTATAATATTTTATTCTCCTGCACCATAAAATGGGCAGTACAATTGCATATTTACTTTATACATTTAGACATCAAGCATTTTCCAAACTTCAGTATGATCATATGTCTTTTCTTTTTTCGATTTTTCTAATTCAATATCCAATTTACGCAAAGCTTTAGAACGTATTTCTTCAATCTCGATTTGATAGTCATAATAGGCAATCATAACATTTCTCATATCCTGCAAAATCTTACCTGCCTGTGTTTTATCTCCATTGGCTTTCTGCAAAACATCTAATGCAATCAGACATCCGTTTTGTTTATTACCTCTTTCCAATTCCACATCTGCTAAAACCTCTTCCTCTAGTTCTTCAAAAGAATATTTATTCAACATTTCCTCAGCTAATGTGAAATCCATAACTTCAAATTCCCTGTGACCATAATTGGTAAATAATATTTTTTGAGATTTAAGAAATTTTTCTTTCAACTCTCTTGATCTGATCTTATTCCATTCTTTTAATTCGTTTGCATCCATTGCAATTCAACTCCTTTCCTTTCAAATTTACATCTACCTATATTTTACCATTTTGATATAGCAAAAATGCTAGAAAATTGTGCGAAATGACCTTCATTTCATAAAAAAAACATACGCAAAACTTGCATATGTAATAATTAAATAATATACCCTGCGAACTCAGTTCATGAGGGTGTTGCAAAAAATGCACCACATAATATATCAATAGGTCACGAAGTAATATATAAGAAACTCATTATCAAGCCTTCACTACCATGCGAATTTGTGCTGTACTACAAGTTAACCCTTTTTAAATCTTGAAAAAAGGAACCTTCACTACCATGCGAAAGTGTAATGCACTGCAATCACAAATGGCATTACAGACTACTAAAAGATTTTAACTCTGCCACGAATGACAGAAGTATGATTTAAAATCGTCTGTACTTTCGGCATCACCCCCATCTCCGATAAACTTTTCTTTCCTTTTCGTTCCGCTTCTGCCGCATAAATGGAAAATCATTTTTAACTGCTTTTCAAAGTTTTTTTTCGTGAATATAAGCCCTCCTCTGTGTCGTCCAGAACGTGTACTTTTACAAAATCAATTGCTTGCTCTACATCTAATTGCCCAAGCAGTACTCCAAATACTGCAGGAGCCAGTTTGTTAAGTAACTCTGGACAACAAACTGTAATATAATCCTCTGTTTCAAGGGGTGCAACGGCATAAAAATCATATGCTATAACAGAAGTCAGCGAGATATCATATAATCCATCTTCAGTCATGTATAAACGTGGTGTATGAAGATGATGAGGTTTATATAAGGCATCATTCAGATAATCCGCAGTTCGTGGCCACACTTGTGCGTTGACAAAATTAAACAGTCGCATCAAGGTACTAATATAGTTACTTTTTTTACACCAACTACATGCATTTTCAACGTAATACACTCTTAGTTCCATTTCATTTTCATAAAACCAAACACAAGATTCTAACATTTTGTCAGGACAATTGTTATAACCTTTGTAAATCATTGCTATGCGAGCTGCACCATTATCAAAGTCTTCTATAAATGAAATGTTATACCTTTTTAAATAAGCACAAAATTTACTCTTTGCATCGAACCTGTTCATTAGTATTATCCTTATCTGTTACCATGTAGACTGCTGTTCTGCAGATGAATTCCAATTTACCATTTTTATCCCTGCTTCTGATAACATTCTTAACCTTACCGTCTCTAACGCGACAGTTAAACATTTTTCCTAATCTTGCCCTTACAATCGATGGCTTTAAATTCGAATTTTCAGCTTTCACAATAGAAATTTCAGAAAATGATGGTAAGTCGACTAACATAAAAGGTTTATCTTTTGGTTGTGATTCTGCTTCTCTTTCAAGTGTTTCCAATGCTGTCTGATAATCAAAAGGGTATTGCTTATACATTTTTTCTAGCAAAGTTACAAGATAAACATTCACTGTACAGTTGTGTTTGTCTGCATCATCCATCAATAAATCAAACAAATCATCGTCAATTGATAAATTAATACGTGCCATTAACCGCACCTCCTATAAATAAATTGGGTTGTTGTGCAACCATGCATCTGTATTAATTATAGGGGCATTGTGCAACCATGTCAAATACCTTTTTAATTTCTTTTTAGATTATTCATATTAAATTTAACATGATAGGTTACCATACATCATACACAAAAATGCTAGAAAAATGTGCGAAATGAAACATAACAAATTCTCTATCCCATGCCATATAGCAAATCTACATCATGTATCGAATATTCTGTATTTTCATCCAACATATCAACCTCCCACTAATCTAGTAAATCTAACATTTGTTTTTCAAGTTCTTCCTTTTTGCGTTCTAATTCTTCTGACGCTTTGACCATTTTTTTCAGATTGTCAATCTGTGCGTTGATTTGTAGAATCTCTGGGTCCGTTTTTAAAATCAGTTCAATCTGTTCATCTACTTTTCTTTGTCTGTCTTTTTCTAAGACACTAATTCTTGTTTTTAATTTTTCAATTGTTGATTTTCTAGCCATATTTTATATCTCCTTTTCTTTAATACATTTGTCTAGCATAGGCTTCTCTTTGTGCATTGCGTGTAGCTTCCTGCACTTTCTGCTTTACATCCAGATTTGCATAATAAGCTGTCTGTATAGCATTGCTCATATCATTTACTGTCGCATGGCATATCATGTTCGATCTTCGCTGAAAAACAGATTTTATAATCTTTTTTCGAGAATTTCGTTTCATGCTCTTTTTTTGTTTTTCGTCATGGACTTTGTTTACTGCGTATTCATTGGAATACTTTTTAGAATTGATTTCCCAATCCAAATTTGTCTTTCTGTTTTCTAACTCATGTAGTTTCTTTTTATCTTTTTCAATGCTGTCAACATCTTTTCTGCCATTAACAATCGTTTGTATAATCATATTTCCTAAACGTGTTTCAAGCTCATACATCTTTCTACGATAATACTCATCCTGCCTTTTTTCATCATTGCCTTTACCATGTACAATACCGCCAACATCATCTTCGTACTCATCATTACCTGTACCATAAAGTTCCTTCTGCATTTCCTGTGTTTCTTCTAAAATATTACGATATTCGTCCACAAATGGTTTGATTTCTTCCAGTTTATAGATATCCTCAATGATGTCACGAATTTGGTTATGAAATGGACGGATATTTTTTGAATTGTATTTCATGCTTCCCTTTTCTGGAAGTACACTATTTAATGCAATCAGCTTTTTATAAATATGCTCCAGACCTTTCTGAGAACTATTTGACCTTTGTATCATATCTTCATAGCCATGCAGCATATCTTTACTGAATCCTATTTCAGATAAGGAATCCATTAAATGATTCATAGCTTCATCACGTTTCACATACAGTAGTGTATTGATTTCCATTTCACTTGCAATAGACGATCTAAGGTGATCTATCTGATGTTTAGATAGAGTCTGTTTTCGCTTTGTTTGTTTCTTTTCGTAAAAATTAATGTGACAATGTGGATTGTCCGTATTTGTATGATATGAAGATGTCCAAATAACATTATCAGGTTCTAGGTTCATTTTCTTTAAAATTGAATTCATAGATTTTGCAATCAGCTTATCCATGTTTCTTTTATCAATAATTTGATTTTTTACCGCAAAATCATGATCAAAAGAAATTATCATTCCATACAATACAGGTGGTTTGTACTGGTCACATATCATCTGCATCCGTAATGCGTCAATAGGCTTACCACCGTTTGTTATACTGCCTGCACTTCCTAATCGGTAATCCGCATAATTGAATGCTTTGTCTGTTGATACTAATGTCTTATCACACGCTTCATCACGGTCACAGTATTCAAAAGCATCAGCTGTATTTACTGTGTTATTTTTTTCTACCGCATTGAGATTTTTGTTTGAGTACTGTGTATGTTGGAATCTATATTTGACAATTATACCTGCCATAGATTAACTCCAAGCATCCGAAAAAGCATTATCATTATCAGTGATTTCAATCTCATCTAAATTTCTTTTCACTTCATCCAAATCTTTATCAGAAGCGTTGGTATCAATAGAGTGTAACCATTCAATGAATTCATCTGACTTCATATAATTACGAATCAACGTTTGAACTGAAATCTTGGATTCTAAAAGATCTATCTTTTTCAAATATTCAATAACATGGGAAAAAACTGATTTCTCTAAATCATCACGTGAAGACCAATACCAGTACATATTTTTTGATAATAATGGTTCTTCTTTTCCGACTCCTCTTGGTGAAACACGAGAGGAGTCATTCAATCGCAATTTGATTCCTGCACTTGCCAAAATGGTTGGTGACAATACAATATAACGTGGAATTGCATACTCTAACTCGAATCCATCTTTGCGTACACGTACAATTTCATTTTCCATTTCCTTATACCATGAATATTGAGAACAGTCAGGCAAATAAACCTTGCATGGACCTAGCTTAGAACGATATACAATAATTCCATTTCCATCACTAACATCCATATTCTGAAGTTCGTCCGGTGTAATCAAAGGTTTTTTCTGATGTCCAATATTTACACCACTACCAGTGGAAGTAACATTGTTATTAAAATTATTACTGTACGATTCAACCATAATATCTTCTTCACCAATATTATCACTGATTGATTTACAAACATCATGGTCAGCGCTTGAAATAAAATACCACAAGTTACAGTTTGAACGAATGATGTGTGCAATATGATCACCGTACTTTTCGTTCATCTGTTCATAGTCCTGCAAATATAAATGGAACAGGATATTTCGTGAACGTGCTACAGTCATTTTCCCATCAAAGTTAGGAATCTTTGCCATGTTTCCAAACTCATCTAAAATAAAATGAACACGCTTTTCCAATTTACAGTCATCACGCTGGTTTGCTTCATAAACAAGTGTCTTATATGCACTTTCAATCATCATCGCTGTTATCGGATTATATCTTTTCTTTTCATCTGGATCCACAATAAACAGTGCATGTTTTCCATCCTTGAAACTACGGAAATTAAAATCTGATTTACTCATCACCTTCATCAATTTTCGACTAGTGAATGGTCGAATAGATGCAAGAGATGAAGTTATAAATGACCCTCTTGTTTTGTCTGGTGCAGTGGCGATTGTAGCAAAACTTAATCGAGATACAGATGTTTCATCCAATGACTCCATATATGCGGATAGTACCATCTTTTCTTCTCCATCAATCCTTTTTGTCTTACCAAGTAGAGATATCATTTGTACCAGTGAATAATAATTTTTTTTAGCACGTGCAATGGGAGCCGATGCGACTTCTAATAACGAAGAAATAATCAATGCCTTTTGTCCATCAATCCATATTGGTTCTGAATTTGAATTTCCATCAACAATAGATTCAACCTGATCCTGAGCATATTCATCTGCTTCATCCGGATCTTTAACGGCCCAGTCTGTAATATCATCCAATGGATTCCAATGATCTGAATACTCAGGATTACGGAAATCAATCACATGTACCTTGTAACCTTTCTTCGAAAGGTATAAATGAAAATCGTTATACATTTCTTTTTTTGGATCATGGAAAATCATACTTTCACTTGCCATGCTTGCAAGCATGACCAACTGACGAACAATCTTTCTAGATTTACCAGATCCGGTAGTACCAACACAGTAATCATGAAATGAATCTGTTTCATATAATAAAGTTTTATCTGAAATCATATGCACGGGAGCACCGCCAACATCTAGATGTTGTGTTGTATCAATTGGTGCTTCACCAAAATATTTTTTTTGTTCTTTCAGGGTTCGCCAGCGTGCAGTAGCAATCACGTTAGATTGCTGAGGGCGATTTATTTTCAAGCCAAAAGCTACATAATAAAAACACAATGCCCATATGCAAATACCTGTTATTGCACCGTCCTTTTTATGATTTAAAACTGAATTTATAAAAGAAACATCAAGTTTTAAAAGCATAGTATCAATCATATAGAAGATTAGATAAGAAACCAAAAACACGATTGGAAAAAGACATATCAAAGATATATAAAGACTTGTTGAAGTTGTCGTAACTGTACTTTGACTTTTGTTTTTTGACATAGAATTAGTCTCCTTTCTAAAGAAATTAAAGAAAAAGTGTGAGCACAAGGCTATTTATGCCTTGAAGCTCCACTTTTGGGTCAAGAAAAGTGGGCAAATGCCCACTATAAGGAAAAATGCACCTTGAAGGCTTATTTAGCCTTCAGGAAGCACTTTTAAAGAAAAACAGAAGTGAGCAAATTTTGGGCATTGCCCAAAATGATGCACAAGAGGAAAATCTAGGAAGAAGGCTAAATATGCTTGCAACCACTGGTTGCAAGGCCCTTAAATGCTCACTGCTGATGCAGTGCTTATCCTGATGACTTTTAGAAGCGTGTTTTGCTCACTAAATTAAGCGAATAAAAGTCTAGAAATATGTGCTCCGTTTGAACCATTAGAGCACATCATAAGAAGATTAATTAAGGATGACAAACAAGGAAGATATTTAATAATTGAGTACATTAAAATACGAAAAAGAATATCAGGAATTGTTTGGTTTCACAGAAATTAAGGTACTTAATATCTGTGTTCATCCAAATTTTATAGAAAATAAAAAAGGTACAATATTGTACCAACAAGAGAAAGAAAAGCAGGCTGAACAGTTAACTGTTCATGTACTGTTTTTCAAGTTTTTTTATTTTTGATTGTGATAATTTAGGTAAAGTATAATCATCCTGCGATACATTAAAAGCATTCATTAGAATGGTTTTAAGTTCGTCTGTATCGTAGGCTAAGAAGCCTAACTTCTCCTTTACAATACGATTACAGAAATAAAGATGTGAAGCGTAAGGTTCATCCATAAAGAACACAATATTTGTTTCAGGATGAAGCAGTTTTACATACTTACAGATGTTAATACAAGTTGGATCACTGTACCATGATTTCTGTATTAAGAGTAAATAAATATCTTTTATACCATCCACTGGATTAAAAGCCAAATTGATAAAATCCTTGTCCAATACATGAAAATTGTCAAACTCATCTTCTGAAAAAAGGCTCCCAATAACAGCATCATTCTCGCTGTATTTTGGAAATGCCATGTTTAATTTTCGATAAAGATACTTATCACAAAACATAACGATTTTCATTTCAATCACCTCCTCAATCAATACTTTTTAGAATGTTTAATGTTAGCAAGATATTGTTCGATGTCGGTACGTAATTCATTTGAATTCGTGCCATATTTATCATCAAGATACTGTAGTATAAGTACATCCATCTCATGTGCATGGGAAAGCTTATCCATTTCCTGAATGAATGTATTTACGATAGCTTCACGTACATCAATCATGATTTCAGTTGAAACATTTGATTTTGAAATATCATTTAATGTGTATTCAATGCAATATTTAATTGTTTCAGATATACTGCTGAAACCTTTGTCATCCTTCAAATGCACAAGGTCATTTCTTTTCTCTTTAGTTATATTAACTGTTAACCTAAACACGTTCCTGTTATTAACAAGTGTAAAATAATCAAGTTCTAAAACCTCAGCCAGTTTTCTTAACAAATTATCATCCACAGAATTCATCATACAACTTTCTATTCTTTGATACTTCTGTCTGGATATACCTACTAGATTTGCAATTTCATCTTGTGATAATTGCTTATGCGTTCTAGCATCTTTCAATTCGTTAGCCAGTACAGTATCCAACTCGATATTCATTTTATCCGCCATATCATCACCTCTCATCATTTATCTAATATCTATAATCTTTAAAATTAATTATATTTTGCTGACCTTAACCTTTCGTTCATCGTGTCTGCCCATTGCTTTTTTTATACACGAGCAGTACAGCTTACTGTAATAAAAATAAGTGACGATGCAGTAATCTTCGTCCCTGAATTTGCAAATGTTTATTTCTCTTTTTAAGTCGATATTTGACCCAGATAAGTCGTTGATATTCTGTATCAATGTATAAATTCTGCGTACCCAGTATTCTTTTTCAAATCTACCTTGGTATTGATTATGCATCCCCATTCTCCTTTCATTAATTCAAAAACACACACTCATATCCTGTTAATTCTCCGTTCTCATCGAGTGCAGGTTTGACTGTGTAATTCTGCGAACTTTCGTACCCATAATTGTCTGCTTCCGCCATTGCACGTATAGCAATTTGGTCATAATCAGAGAACAAAAATACTTTATTTTCCTTTTTAGGTGCGTTACTCAATGCACCGTTTTGTTCTCCTTCCGGTGTGTAATTTACAGTCTTTACTTTTTTTAAAGTCAATGTTTTCTGTACAAAATGACCTTTATCATCTGTTAAGATGTAAATGACTTTAACACTCTTTTTACCTTTGTTTTTGACTTTATATGCAAGATGTTTTTTATCATTGATATCCATACCATGATAATCTTCAGCTTTAATCACATAATAATATGGATTAAAATTATCTTCCGCTACAGTCCTTAGATCCTTGTCCACAAATACAAGTTCTGGTTCATGACTTTTCTGTATACGAGTATAAATATCATAACCCCCAAAGCATACAATTATCAGGACTACAATTCCTATTAAAATCTTTTTTAACATATTTTTATCATCTACTTTCCATAAAAACCATTCAATCTAGTTCCCGCACCAAGGGTACGTTCTGCCCATTCTTTTACGCTCTTCCATTTCTGACAACGGAATCCATATTTTGGTTCGTTTCTGTTTGCGTTGCATTCCGAAATCACAACAGAACCATCTACGTCTACTCCTTCGATAAATGCAACGTGCATAGTTCCACCGCTCGATGAAGTAATCGAAACGATGGATTTAGGAATCGGATTGTTGATATCTTTTGAATACTTACCACTGCCAGGTGCTACATGATCTACCGTTAATTTTTGATCCCAGTTTGTCGGCAATGGATAAGGTGAATCATGATAATTTACATCCCAGTATCGTCCAGAAGCATATGATGAACATATCATTTTGTTAAATTTACCTGTTATTGATTGATTTGTACATGCTACACCATATGGCCACCACTGTGGCTTATTTACCGCACATACGTTAGGGTTTCCTTCGTTAATATCGGCACTGTAAGTGTAGTACTTTGAATCAAAATCAATCATTACACCTTCTGCTGTAAGTATTCCACCAGAGCCTTCAGATTCACACGCTGAGTCTGTACTTGAGCCTGTATGAGTATCACGTATCATGTCATAGATGGTCTTGTAGGTTGTACTTGTATAATGCAGTCCGTCATTTGTTTGAATATTTCCTAAAAGTGAAGTATATGTATCAACATAAACGATTTTCTTTCTCAGATTCTTTTTGAAATATGTATTAAATTTTTCGATCTGGCTGTTTTTTATAACATAGTTTCCTGCACATTTTGCTTCGTCGACTGGGTTGACTGACATAACCACAATACTTTTTGCTTTCTTCCAGTCTGAGTCAACTAATGCATTCAACTTAGTTACATATTTTTCGTAATTATTCAGATCATTGACACCTAGATTGACAACAATGGTATCTGTATCTTTCAATTCCTTGTTCACTTTACTGATTGCTGTATTTACAAGCCAACTGTATCCTTTTCCTACAGAACATATCCACTTGTTCTTTCCTTCGGTGATGGCACTTTGCATACCTACAGTCCGTGAATCGCCTACCCATAATATTCGACTACTGATACCTGTTGAAGCAGAGTCCGCATCTGCACTCTGTCCACGAAACTGGTTGTATACCTTCATGCTGTACTGCGATCTTCTCTCTACAGTACAAGATACATAAGAAGTGTTGCAACGCTCAAAACAGTTCATGAACGCTTCTGTCACCTTTGTAACGCTGTTACTTTTTTTAAGTTCTTCTGTATCCTTAAAATAAGTGGTTCCTCTTACAGACCATTTGAAAGTCGGCAACTGCTGAATACAGAGAAAGTCAAGCTGTAATTTTAAATCACTTGTTTCCTTTCCCTGCTGTGCAGCATAGTTTTTTAATGCTGTTTTATAGCCTTGTGTTGTCCATTGAACAAGTCCGTACCCAGCTCCGCCAATCTCAGAAGCACCCGGCTTGAATCCACTTTCTGCATACATATTTCCCATGATGCCTGCTGTTGCTTCATCCGAATACCCAGAAGCTTTAAAGTAGTTCCAGATTGCCTTTTTATTTTCTTCTACAGTACCATCTGATGATACATCAATACTTCCAGTTGCTTCAGATGAGCATTTATCTTCCTGATCCATCATTATCATCTGTGATAAAACGATAGGTGGTATCATCATCGTTGCAACAGTTATTCCTGTGGCAATACCGATACATGCTTTCTTTATTTTTTTCGCATGTTTTATTAGACTTCCCATTATTTTCTATCGTCTTTCATTCGTGTGAATTTAGCAAAGGCTTCATCCCCAATTTGAATACGAACTCGCATGGCTGTACTTGTTCCAATCTTGGCATAGCATTCACCAATATTGGCAAACTGCACGAATTCCTGTTCTGATTCTGGAATCAAATGTGTTTTCTTGAAGTATTCGATACCCTCTGCACCTAATCCAAAATAAAACTGGTATACGGAGTTTTCAATGATGGCTTCACCCTGTTCCTTTACCGAATCTTTTAAAACATCACTAATCTGCTGAGTTGCGGGAGTCAAGCCTGCCATATATTTACGAACACGTTTGATAACTGTCTGGAAATACATCATGATGTCAAGATAACGAGGATCCATAATAACTGAGAATTCATCCGCATAAAGCTGTTTTCTGCGGTTGAATGGGTCAGAGATGATATCAGTCCAGATATAAGACAAAACGTTGTAATACTGCGTTGCAAGCACACGTGAGCCTGTGTTGTCCTGCAATGCACTTAAATTAAAGTTGATAACATTTGCTGATAAATCTACGTTCGTATGACCATTGAAAAGATTGGCATCGGCACCATAGGCAATCGGCTCTAAGAATGCTAGACAAACCTTATGACGTTCGATTTCCGCACGATCAGGATGAGGTTGCTTTTCGATTTCTTTCAGCCATGCCTGAATCGTGTCATAAACATCTGAAAAGATAGGATAATCTTCGCTTTTGAAATTATCCAGAATATATTGAGCTGTTGTCTTAAAGTCTATGTTAATAAGCCCGTAAACGTGTGTTAAAGCACGTTCAATCAAATTGGTATGAAGGATACCAATCTCATCAGAATCGCCTTTATATGCATTTAAAAACGATCTCAGGAAGCGAATATGCTGTTCAAGCGGATAAATCTGATCTAAAGGTACTTTGCCATCCCCTGTGTCGCTGTCAGGAACGTTGAAACGTATCTGTAATGGATTGATTCTACCTTTCTCACCATTTGAACAGTCAATATTAGCACCACCTAATTCATATGTAAGCTTATTCAATTCCTTACCTTCTACATCCAGAATATATTGCTTGTAACCAAGACCGCAACGATTGTAGATCAGCCACATCAAAAAGAATGTTTTACCCATACCGGAGTTACCGACAACAAATTCGTTATAGTTGGAACGATCGTCTTTCTTCGTAAAGTTGTCATAGAAAACAACACCATTGGTTTGTATCGTATTACCTATATATACTGGCGGGTAATGAACATCCTGAGAATACTGTGTAGAATCATATAAAGCTTCGAAAACAAACGGATACATCCATCCTAGTGTAGCAGTAGTAGTTGTTTTGTAGAATCTGTCTTTTAATTCATAATCATATAGAATTGGAGCTGTACAGTTAAATAATTCCAAAGGTTCAAACACACCATCGCTAAATTGAATCCCCATCGAAACAAAAGAATCATCTAAATCCTTACAAATTTCATTGACCTGCTGAACACTGTCACCTTTGATACGCAAGAATACTGTGAAATCAAATGGTGTATCTCCTTCAGCCACCATCTTTTCAACCATTGTCTGTGTCTTATCAAACTGTTTCATCAGCTTTGACTGCGTAGATGCATCTTTTGCTTTCTGCATATTGCGTTCGATATTATGAATTTCCTTATCAAGACTTTTTGTTAATGCTCCACTTTCAGCTGGCTTGAAATGCATAGAAAAATCAATATCACCTGCTGTAGCTAAATAACTCATTAATGCAAATGCCGGTTCTTTTCGATAAATGTGAATGAATTTTGTTCTACAAAATGTTCTGTCAAGTTCAACACATTGTCTAAAGCCTACATCTACCATACCAATGCGTGTTGGATATAAATAATCCATGATATCATCGGCTTCTTTTGCCATTTCAGTAAACAATTTCGATGCCTGTGGGTGATAGAAGTTATAGATCACAAGAAATGTATCCATAAAATCTAATATACTTGTCTTTTGATAAGAACCAAGTGTAGCAACAATTTCCTGGCATCTCTGTTCTAATTGAAAAATATCCTGTCCTTTTAGGATAAACACAAAACAGCGATCCACAAGTTCTTTCGTCAATGCTGTATATTTCAATCTTCTTTGTGCTTCATCCAGAATTTCATATCGAATGCGATCCTGTGGGTTTGATAAATTTAAATTATCTTTAAAATACTGGAAATCAGCTACATATCCATCCACATCCGCACCAACCATATACGAATAGATCTGCCCTGCACCAATCGAATTGTTGAAGATTCTTGAAAACGCACGTATAAATGCATACTGGTCATTGTCCTTGAATCCGAAAATATTTGTTCCTGCTGTACGAACCATCATGATATAGTTTCCATCAAGGTCCTTGAACATATTCTTTTCTTCGTCATACGTAAAAGGAATGGCATCTCTGATGTCAAATCTATCAATCTTCGGCTGTTTTTTCTTTTTCTTTTTTTTCTCCTTTTTGGATTTTTTGATACTGTCGTTGACAAGCTTCTGTTTTTCTTTAACAGGATCTATATCCTTATTTTTATTTTTTCTTTTAAAAATCCCAAACATTTATGTACTCCTTTATATTAAAAAAAGAATGGCTCAATCGGTCATTCTCTGCTTTCTTTAAGTTAAGGCAGATTGCCTTAATTTTCATTTGACAATCTGTTTTCCTGAATCATATTCTGATATTCAATCCATTCCTTTGAATCCTCATCAGAATTTGTTTTGACTGTACCATGTGTTCGTTCCTTTGGAATGTAAAAGTATTCCTTTGGCTGTTTATAACGGTAGTTATACCACATCTGTATATGCTGGATAATAGATAAATGATCTGGCATTTCAACAAGCAGAACACCTACAAGAGCAAACATAGCAACTCCCATAATCAATCCAATAAAATCATTGAAAAAGAATTTTACTGGATAATACACTACAAGGTATCCTGCAACCATGAACACACAATCCAAGCCAGAAAATTTCCAAATCAGAATCGGCTTGACGGATTCTTTATCAACGATGATTGTAGTTTTATTGTATCCCATTATTTTTTACCTCTACTTTCATTATTACTGTTTCTATTTCCTAATGAATTTCGAATTTCACCACTGCTTTTCATTTTATATGTACGTACACCTGAAGCACTTGGCTTTTGAGCTTGACTGCGAGGTTTAGTATTACCGTTTGTACCAGACGATCTAACAGCAGGCTTTGTGCTTGATGAAGGTCTTTGACCTTGTGGCTGTGGCTTTGGACCTGAAGATTGTGCTCCGCCTAAACTGTTACGTGTCGATGCGCTGCTGTGCGTCTGGAAAGAATGAACACCGCCTGTACTGCCACCAACACCAGAAGAACCACCAGAACCTCCGCTTGTTCCGCCTGAACTTCCTCCACCAGAAGCACCGCCACCACCGGAATTAAAAGAAGTGTAATTTGGTGTAGATGTATCACTTCCGCCACCATCACCTGACTGGTCGCTACCTCCGCCAGAGAAACGATTACCTAAATCACTTAAAAACATAGGCACTGGTCCTCGTTGATGTACTGGATTGCCCATCTGAGCACCGGTTTCCGGATTAAATGCTGTAGTATCAGAGCCTCTGAAAGCCGACAATCGTCTTTTCTGCATTGAGCCTGTTTTTTGACCTGCGGAGTTGAAAGAATCTGTTCTTTTCTTTCCACCAATATTCGCCATACCACCTGCTCTTGTACGTTCAATAGTACCACCAACACCAGAAGCCAGCTGATCGTTGCCAAAAATAGCACCACGGATACCACCTTGTCTACCAGTAACACCACCCATATTCATGGAATTACCTAATGTAGCACCTTTGATACCACCATTACGATTACCATTGCTGTCTGGATTGCCAAAAATAGCACCACGTGCTCCACCAACTCGGTTTCCTTGACCGTTGACATCACCTAAAATCTTGCCACGTGCTCCACCTTCCAAGTGTCCTGTGTGTGGATTGTTGCGACCAATCACAGAACCGACAGCACCAGTCACCAAGCTTTTAGCCATACCAAGTCCACCTCTGAACTGATTTAAAGTATCAAGAATACCAGAAGCATATCCACCAATCATTGCCTGCACAAAGTTCGGTGCGGTCATGATAAGAGAAAATGCACCGAAATAAAGTGCAACGGACGCTACTGGCATGGTTGATGTTGCTGATGATATAGATTCGAGAAGTCCTACAAACAGTGACAACAGAAATATCTGTGTCAGATTCTGTGCCCATGCTCCAAATATCGTCGCTTTCCACACATTAAATGCCTGTGGATTTTGGTAATTTGTCATACTCGTGCAGGCGAGAGGTCCTATGACATAATAAAAACCTATGGAAATGACTCGCACTGCAATCTGTATACATATGACAAAAAGCATTACTACATATACACACATTCCAATAATTGCCATAAATATACTAAAGTCCCAGACATAGTTATCACCATCTCGTTTTGTAATCTTTAATTCATTTTTGTTGTACTGTTCTACAAACTTTGAAGCCCCATAATCTCCATCTTTAGGCAAACCTCCAAACGAAATCAAAACAGATTCAATCAGTGAGTCACCTAACTGAGATGTTGCTGAATCCGACTTTATTTCGTTTGTCAGATTTACATTTAAAATTGCTTTGGATGCATCCTGCATGACTGGATTGATAATTTTTGTAATCCCTACAGTCAGTGAACAGGCAATCGCAATACCTAAAGCAGTACTGCCCAATTTTTTATGTATATCCATACCTGCATCATCATCACGTATCATAGCTGAAACAATCTCCCATGTGATCTTAGCCGGAATTGCAAGAAACATCAGTGCTAAAGAACAGTTAAAAGCAGTCGATAAAAACTCATTGTGGGAAAACAGGTCAAGACCAATAACACCATTAACAATCGAATTCAAAAGTGAATTGACCATACCTAAAAGACCACTTAAAATACTCCAAAAAAATGACTGTAACAGATCCTGTGCACCACGAACAACATTATTTTTTACACCTTCAATCAATCCACCGAAAAGATAGTGGTTGTTTGGAAGTGTTGCCACAGCAAACATTACATTATGTATCATATAATCATCCTTTCTTAGAATGCTACTTGTACAAGCTTTATAAGCAATACTGCTGTACCTAGTCCAGCAAAAAATGCTTTCGTAAGATCAAAGGCTGTAAACATCTTTTCCACTTTTTTAGGCAAAGCTTTATCAATTCTTTCAACAACTGTTTGCATGGATTCAGATTTATTTATTAATCCTTTTACATCATTTGATAAACCTTCCACCTGTTCAAAAGAAGCTTTTTTCATCGTTTGCTTCTTCATCTGTTCCTTTAACAAACCTTCCATAGAAACAACAACACCATATGTTTTAGCACTGGCTTCTTCTTTTCTAAAATCCTGTACAGAAGTATTTGTATCTTTGGCTATCGTTGTTAAATCGGATAAAGATTCCATGATCTCACTGTTATCTACATGAACACAGGCCTTTGATTCATTTTCATCCGCTGTGTCATGGTACAAATCATTTGTTGTATCCTGTTCTTCATCCATAGTTTCAACTTCTGTGTATTGTTCACGCTTTTTATCAAAAAACCAAACATAGAATTGCTTTAGAAGCGATGAAACATTGGATACATTAAAATTTCTCACATCAATGTCATTTTTTTCCTTATCAAACCAATCCATAAACCCACATACCTGTTTCGTGTTTTCCAGATAACCAATAACATTTTGATAATAGGTAATGATAATATTATTATCTTTATCCCATCCAAGTTCACTGATTTTCTTTTCGATCGGCTCAAATTCAAATTTCTTTTCCAGAGCCACTTTCGCAGTTTCAAACTTATTTTCTTCCATTACCGGCATATTTCTTATCCTCCTTGTAATATATGCACCTCAAAAATTAAGGCACATTGCCTTAATTTTAAGATTTATAGAACAACAGAATAATTTGTCCTATAAATCTTAAAAAAGAGAGTAGCGAAAAACCGCAACCCTCTTTATTTAAAATTAACCTTTCATAAATAATGTTTTGAAGATGTTAATCAACACTGGAATAATAAACACGAAAATCAATCCTATAAATACACCTTTAGTTTTCTGTGAATACATTTGATCTTCCTGTGGACCTGCAAACATCTCACGAATTTTGTAGTATGCAGCGAAGCATCCTGCTCCTAATACTGCAATCGCCTGCAAGAATGTCTGTAAAGATGTCAATGCAGGATTAAAAACTTCAAACAATTGACTCCAAGCTCCCATAAAAAACCTCCTATAAGCTCATCATAAAGCTGACAACTAACCCAGCAACGATACCGACAACAATACGTACCAATAAAGATTGACCACCTTCGATATCTTTTTCTTCTAATGGTTTTTTTAAGAAAACCCAAGAAACAAGTGTCATCATGGCAATGTCAAAAATAGTAATTGCAAGATTCATAAGTATATCCTCCTTTTAATTTAAAACAAGTCGCATTCCAAGATAGATGCCATTGCTATCCTGTAATGGTGTACATGACCCTGAACGTCCAGATGCCATTAATGCGGATTGACAGGCACTTGGGGCTGATGACATGTCATAGCCTTGCGAAAACAAATAATCCCTTGTAACAGGTGTACTGCTACTAGGTTGTTGAGTCTGGGCGGAAGAATTTGAAGTTGCAGGTGAATTTGATACATTGTTATTTGTATTCGTAGAAGGTGCTTGAGATTGCTGAGTACTCTGCTGTTGTTGCTGTTGCCTTTCCGCTTCTCTTTGCTTTTCTTCTTCCTCTGCTTTTTTCTTTTCTTCCTCTTTTTTTCTTTCCTCTTCTTTTTGTTTTTCTTCCTGTTCCTTTTTTGTGTCTTTAATAATAACTGTTAATTTTTTGGATGCTGTGTTTCCTGATGTGTCCCAAGCTTTGATTACTAACTTATAAGTCCCTGTCTTATTTTTATTTAATTTATCAATGTTTTTGACTTTTACCTTTATATCCTTGGAAGCATCATAATTGTCCGACACAGAATAATAGTTGTTGATACCTTTCATTTCACCTACTTCAAAAGTCAAGCTATCGTCCTTGACCTTGATCACAGGTTTGACACTATCAACAATATTTGCTTCTACTGTGTATTTTTCATTACCAATCGTATAGATCAGCTCCTGCTTACCTAATTTTTCCAGATCCCCTTTTTTTAACGATGGACAGACCATTGTAATGTTACTTACATGTATCTTGTTTCCGTCAATAGATGAGCCGGATATTGGGTATGAATCAATACGCTTCACATACTCTGCTGTATTTACATCCTCATCCCCTAAATCAATACGGATTGAATCTTGAAAAATCACATCGTGTGTCTGAGGTGTAGACGAGCTACAGCCAATAAGTGTCAAAAACATCATTAAGACACAACATAATCGTTCTAATTTTTTCATAAACTCCCCCTTACACATCAATTTAAAACATTAAAAAAGTCCTCACCATGAGGACCTATCATCTAATCTTAATCTATTTAGGTATATCAAACCCCTTTCAGTTATTATTAATTAATCACCGCATTTAATCAGTCACTGCAACTAAAAAAAGTCCTGTCAGGGTACAGGACTTGAACTATCTGGACTTACATCATGTGGAAAAAAGTCGATATAAGACATGAAAGCCAGAATATAAACTAATGCAAAACAATTAGTTTACTTTGTCTTTTAATGATTTTGAAGGTCTGAATTTAACGTTTTTAGACGCTTTGATTCTGATTTTTTCCATTGTTACAGGATTGATACCATCACGTTCTCCACGTTCAGTGACTTCAAATTTACCAAACCCAAAAATATCCACCGTTTCACCTTTAGATAAGGCTTCTGCCATATCATCAAAAATAGTGTTTACGATTTCATCCACGCTTTTTTTTGTTAATGTTGGGTTTTTTAAAACAATATTTTCTATTAAATCTTTTTTATTCATTTTATTTTCTCCTTTTGTTATAAATTCCTTTTTTACTTTAATATAAGATTCAAAAAATTACAAACAATTCAATCCTTAAGGCAAACTGCCTTAAAGGCATCATCCTTTAAATATAGATTTTAATATATTTCGTTTTGCCTGACTAATCTGATCTTTATAACGATTATAACTATCTATGACATCTTTAGGTGCGTTAGGCAAAAGTTCATACATATCATTTAGGTATACCCTATTTTGAGGTTCTCTCCAGAACGTATCAAATTTGATTTTTGAAAAATCGTACATACATTAATTTCCTTTTACCTGCAATACTGTGTTGCTAATTGGCTGACTATCACCATCTAAACCGGATATGGTATTGGATGAAATTTTAAAATCAGAAGTCTTTAAACATACATCTTTTAGGTCAGCTTTTACAATTTTATAATCTCCATCAGGAAGAACCACAGGCAAGACACACTTGCCTTTTTTTAATGTAAATGTACTTATCCAACGCACACCGTCATACATACTGATGTATCCTTTTTTATCTGTTTTTAAATAGTCATTTTTATAGCTTTTCAACACCTTCCCTTCACTGTCTAACATTCTGATTTTAAATGTTCCATTATCTTCAACAAGCTTATCATTCTTATTTTTCAAAATGATTCTTGTTGCTGACTTAATATACTGGTTGCTTTCAATTATTTTTACTGTCCCTGTTTTATCAGAAGAAAACTCATATCCATTATTTAGACGGATATACGTATATGGAATGTCTTTGTTTCTAGTTACAATCAGCTCAAAAGGCTCAGATTCAGATTCATCATCCAATTTTTTAATAATGTAAGTGCCCTTTAAAAAATCATTCGTTTGAAGTACTCCATTTTCATCAGACTCTAAAATTTGATAGTCATTTTCCAAACCATTTTCTTGTGCTAATTCAATAGCTTCTTCTATATTCTCATCTGTTTCTTCATAAAGGCTTTTTTTAACACAACCATATTTAACATAACCTGGCATTACTTCACCATTTTCATCGGTAGTAATTGATGTAATTTTAAAACGAGAATGCATCTCAGTCAGATTTACAGTCAAATTAGTATCCATATCCTGCGTCTTATAAGTAAATGTATAATCTTTGGCAGATATCTTTTCGATTTTTTTACCTTTTTGTTTTAAGACGGAACTATCATCCTGTACGGAGTCGATACCATATTTTGAATGAATCGTTATCTTCAACTTTGTCCCCTTATCAAAGGAAAAAGAATCATCTCCACCATCCACTGGATAGGTTATATCTTCATCCGTGATGATTTCAGCTGTTCCCAAGCCACCTGTTAATTCTATGTGCAACGTGCTTGTACTTTTAGCCTGTATACCAAATGACGAAGATACCAACACCATAGAGGATAACAGTCCAGTACATAAATATCTTTTTAAATGCATTCTTTGCACCACCTTCCCTTCATCCTGCAAATTTTATCATCTCCTTACATTCTTAAGGCAATCTGCCTTAAATAGACATATCTGTATATACAATAAACTTAAAACAAAAAACTTAAGGCAATTTGCCTTAAGCTATAATTCATATTCCTGCGTGTCATTTATTCTTGATATCACATCTTCAATATCTTTGTTCTGTATATATTCTATATTAACGCACGTACCCGCTCTGTCGTATGTTGGTTTGAATGTAAAGCAGTCTAAGTACTCATTCTGATTTTGCTCATCTAATTCAACCCCATAAAGATCCCATAAGTCATATTTTATTTCCTGCAAAGCAATTTTTTGAGCGTTACCATCTAGTTCTTTAAATGAAAGCTCCCTTTTATCATTTACAAGATAGTTTAAATTCAATTCTAATCTATTTTCCAAGATTGCTATTGCTCTATCATGTAAAACTTGATTGAAAGAATTCAATTCAGCTTCAGGAAGATTATATCTATCGTGTTTTTCAATTCTATAGTCTAGGATGTGTCTTAATTCCTTTTTTTGACGATTTCCTAAAAAAGTCTTTGCGTTTTCAGCAAACGATTTACCAAAAACAGGATCTAAAGTTTTAACATATTCATTTAGTTTTTCTGGTGACTCGTAAATATATTGTCTTGGCTCGTCAAACATACAATACCCATGATCGAACAAAGGTGCCATACACTTTATCTTGTTAGTTGCGTTATCAACTAATACACCAAAATTATTCAGATGTCTATCTGTATTACAAATCAATGCATCAAAAACCATCATCGAGCAAAAATCCTGATAAAATTCATCTCCCAGATTTTTATAAAAATCTACAATGGCTTTCACTGTTTTTTTTCCTTTTAAGAATCTTGATGCAGGAACAAAAGATGTATCTATGTCAGTAAATAATTTACATGTACTCGATAATTCATCTTGCCATATATCTAAATCATAGGCAATTGCATTTAATCCCATTTGATGAGCTACTTTATAAGCATAATACTCAGCGTAAGCTTCATTTCCATGGTTTGTATACAAATTGCCATGAACATTCCCCTTATAAAGCACGACATCACCATTGATTCTTCTCCAAGCCTTTTTTAGAGAACCGTTCGTTGTTAATTCTGCGACTGTACCAATGCTATTTGAATGTCCATGACCAGTATATGCGATCAACGCAACAGATTTATTAAAATCGTTCTCATATAGATTGTAATCTTTAAACAACCCCGTAAAATCTGGATCAACAATCCAATATGGATCATTCAACGAAAGACCTTTTCCAACTGTCAAAATTCCAATCAAATCATTACCGTGAAGTCCCAGACTTGCCAAAATCTCATTTACAAAGGCACGATTTTTAGGGATATTTCTTTCCTGTATCCATTCTAATAGTTCGTTTGAATCGTCGGCTTTTAATCCAATGGGATAAAGAAAATTATTTATGTTATATCTTTCAAGAATTGTTAATTCATAATCACCATAAAGTGAATCTTCAATTCTAAATTTTAGAATATCTATATCTTTGTTTTTTAATATAAAATCTTTGTACATACTTCATCACCTCATCTTTCACTTTTACATTATTATAATTTTAGCAACAAATCCTATTTAAGGCAATCTGCCTTAAATAGACATTCTAAATCGTTCACACTAAAGCAATCATCAACTTGACATTAAATAAATAAATACTTATCATATGAAGTAGATAGAGCAAATTTCAAATCATCCAACACTTGGAATTGGAATGAATTGAACGATGCTGGTACAAAGAGCATATATCATGTCGTCTGGCAATTGCGACCAGTGGGACATGATATTATGCTCTATTTTTTTATCACATATGAAACTAACATTTAGGTTTAGTCTCATATGCAATAAAAGGAAGGGTTTGTACCTTCCTTTTAAAAATTAATCTTCACTTTTGCGAATCTTGCGAACAGTTGCAATTGAAGCACCTAGTGCGATAACAACAATACCTAACATCATATACATCATGTCTTTGTTTTTAGCAGTACCAGTATTTACACTTGGTAGCAAGACATTCTGGTATACGATTGAATAACGATGATTATCATCTACGTGTACTTCCTTGTCATTTACAAACAATCCCTCATCTGTAAATTTAACTTTTACAACTTCATCCGATAATTTGTATCCTTGAGGAGCACTTGATTCTTTAATGTAAGTTGTTCCGTAACGAATCAAGAATTCAGCAGTACCAGTTTCCTGATCGCCTGCGATAGTTTCAAGCTTTGAACTTTCAGCACAGTTTTCCTGTGAATATGAAGTGAATTCAAATTTGTTTGACTTGATATTCTGTCCAGTTACACTGTCAACCTTGTTTACCAAGATACGTGGTAAAGCTGTATGTTTTGGATATACTGTTACATCATACTGGAACAATTCATCTTCATCATCCCATGTTGGAATCCCAACAATAAATGGGGTAATTGTTTCAAAATCAGACAAATCTTCAACATAGACTAGATACACACCAACAGGAAGATCTTTGCAAGTTGCTTTTCCTTCTTCGTCAGTAGTCATTTCATAGTCAGGAGTTTCGACTTTTTTAGCCATATCCTTGGCTACTTTGTCGATCTCATCCGCTGTTTTAATCTCATTCAAGTCCAAATCCTTGTCTGCAAAAGGTTTATATTTAATGATATATTCTCCTTTTACAATGTCCGCAATTTGAACTACACCAAACTTTACATTTTCTTTGGAAAGGTATTTATCATATGGGTCTGTTAATTCAACTGAAATCGATCCTAGTCCATTATCAGGTACTTTAGTTAAATCTTCTTCTGGAAGAATTGTTGCATCCCCAACTTCGGGGTTATCAGTGATATCTTTAGCCTGTAAATTTAAGCATGGTACTAAAACCAGCATCAAGCTCAAGGCTAAACCGATTTTCTTTAATAACTTCATGACTTTAACTTTCTCTCCTTTCTCTTATTTAAAATAAATCTAACAATCAACATAAATACAATCAAAAATGGAAGTGCTGTAAATAACAACTCTCGCCAGCTCATCATTTCTGGTTCAATGGCTGCTTTTTTCTTTTCACTGTATGGTACACGTTTACCAGTCAAAATCAGTCTGTGCGTGTTGATTCCATACGGTGTACAAGTCAACAAAGTTGCAAGGTCCTTGCCTTCTTCTATTCCAAGAACATCAGGAGCTTCCTCTTTTTTTACAATCTCAATTTTATATATCTGGTAAGCTAATGTTTTGTTACCTACATGGATATAAAACAAATCATCTTTTTTTAATTCATCCAGCCTTGTAAAAAGCTTTGCGTTTGGCAAACCCCTATGACCCGTAAGAACAGTACGTGTATTTTCCCCGCCGACTGGGAATGATGAGTTCTGTAAATGACCTACACCATTTGACAATACATCATCACTTGTTCCGTGGTAAATTGGAAGGTCAACGCCTATCTTTGGTATTTCAATTGAACCCATGATACCTTTGCCAGTCAGATTTAAAATACTTTCGTAGTTTTTGTCTGAAAGTATCTCAGTATCAATATTTCCGACTGATGCACCTCTGGTTTGAAATAACATATCATTGTACTTTTGAGCCGATTGTATCTGCTCTTTGACTTTTGATTTGTCAGTTTGTTTTACTTCACTTTCATATGTGGATATCATATTGTTTTGCTGAATACCACTATGAATACTTGAAACAAGCGGAACTGAACATAATCCTATGCCAATGATAACAAGGATACGTACTGTCCAGCTTATTTCTTTTATTGCTTTAAGAATCGACTTCAAAATTCAGCACCTCCAAAAATGGAAGGTGGCAGTACTGCCATCCTAACCATTTTATTCATTTTCTAATTAGTCTTTTTTGTTTTTACGTTTTTCGTTTAATGCTAATGCACCAACAACTGTGATTGTACCTGCACCTAAGCAAATCATTGTCAAGTTAGAACCAGTGATTGGTAATTTAGTTCCTACATAGTTTACTACTGTGATATTAGCAGAACCATCTGTTACATCTGTTTTTAAGTTAGTGTCGCTTTCTTTGTAAGCACCATCTAAGAATTCCTTAACGTGAGCAGTTGCTTCTAATTTTTGCAATGTTTTTTCAGTAGCACCTTCACCTGAAACATAGTTGTTGCGGTCAGCATTAAATGTAGGCTTGATAGTGATTACGATTGGATCTTGTAATTCTCGGTATCCAGCAGGAGAATCCGTTTCTTTTAAGTAATAAGTTCCCTGATCTAAACCTAAGATTGTAAATACACCTTTAGCATCGGATGCCATTTCACTCGCATTGCTAGGGCGTGTTCCTCCTGTATGGTCAGTTCCACCTAAAGAGTCACGATTCATAACAACATATCCATCCGCTGTTTCTTTCACATAAACTTCATTTGTACAGTTTTCATCACTGTATAGACGGAATTTAGCATTTTTTAATAATTTATTGTGATTATTGACCTTCAAACCATTGATCTTATAAGTGAAACAAACAACAGTATCCCAAGGTGTTGTACCTGTAGAACCTACACCATCGCTGTCTGGGTTGTTAGAAAATTCAAGACGAACTGAATTTTCAAATCCCGCACGACCAGTACGGGTTGCTGCATTGTCATTCAATGTTGCATTATAGGTTAAACGAATTGACTGACCATAAGTGTTTTCGTAATTGTTATTCATACCTTCTGGGAATTGTTTATCAACAATTGCTTTTAAATCTGGAATCTCTGCATAGAATGTATCTTCCCCACTATTTTCAACAACATTAAATTCATTACTCTTCAATGTATATGATTTCGTAGTACTTGAAATTGTAATAGAAACAGAGTCTTTGTTGAATGTCAAAGCTTCGTCCATCTTGTCATGAAAAATCATTTTATATGTTTGATATCCATTCATGTTTGGCACATATGTATCGTGGTAGTAAGGTACTGTCTGTCCAATTTCATAATCACCAATATCATTCCATCCGACATTGTTATCATCTTCATTGATTTTCTTGATCAAAGTTGGATAATCTGATTTGATATTAACCTGAGCATCAGGGTTAGCTGTATTTGTCAAAATCAATGAAGCAGCTGAATGTGTATCCTGTACAGCAGAAACTTCATCTGTTAAATAATAGCCGTATCCTAAGCCACCAAATTTAACTGAGCCGTCCACTGGACTAGTTGCTGTTACATTAACAGTCGTTGGTGTAAGACCTTCTTTAACTAATTCATTTCTTAAATCTTCAACGAAGTAACGGTATTTGCTGTAACGACCTTCTAATTTCTGATCTGCCTGAGCACCTTCAACTTTGTTAGTATTCAATGTCTGAATATAGTCGATCACATCATATTCTGTTACTGAAGAAGCAGATTTGTTGATTTTTTTACCAACAACTGTTTGTAAAGCTGTCTTGTAAGCATCATTCCAAGTGTAGTTGATTGATTCCTGATCTACCGCATTTTCTGCGTCAAACAATTTGTATACATTGAATTTTTTACCTACTAAGCTTTGGCCATTATTTGGCTGAATTGTGATTGAAGCACTACCCTGACCAAAATCAGCAACACCATTTGGAGTTGCCAATGTTGATGGTGCCTGTGTTATAGCGTAAACTGGAGCAACTACTGGAGCTACGCTTGATACGACTGGACTTAACATCACAGCTAACGCAGAAAAGCCTGCGAAAACTACATTTTTAGTTTTCATTTTATATCCCTCTTTCTTCATTATTTAGAATTCAATTTTTCTTTTTTTGACATATATAAAGCAAAAGCAATCACAACAATACCTAATCCAATTAATAGAATAGTTCCGCTTGAGCCTGTCTCAGGTAATAACTGCGTCGTTTTGTTTGTGATATCTACCGCAACAACACGGTCCTTTTTAGTTCCTTCAAGGCGAATATTGCCTGATGTTTTAGATGTGTTGTACTGCACATTATCAATCGTAAAATCGAATGCATTGTTTTGAGGCGTAGCTTTTACATATACGGAATGAACATAAGCCTTTCCGTTTTCATCTACTGGAATTCTGTAGCCTTGAGGGGCTTTTGTTTCCTTGAAGTAGTATGTTTTTTCTACATCCAGATTTTTGAAAGTCAATAACCCTTTTTCATCTGAAGTCTGTGTATCAACTACATTTTTACATCCTTCATCGCTGTACAATGTAAATTCAGCGCCTTTCAAGACTTTTCCATGCTCATTTGTTTTTGTAATTTTCAAATTGAAAGGATTTACCTTATCGCTGAATGTAGCATAGCCGTCACCTGAACCCTTTGTACCTTGTGTTACAAGACTGTTCGTTCCACTTGTAAATGTGATCCTGCCTGTACCAGAAGCTACGTTGAATACAACTTCGTTTGGATTCAGCTGATATCCGTCTGGAGATTTGATTTCCTTGATCTTGTGCGTTCCAGAAGCCAGACCTGTGATTGTAATTTCACCGCTACCATTTGTTGTTAATTCTTCTGTTGAACCATTTGGCATAGTGTGAAGGAATACAGCACCTGCAACTGGTGTTGAAGTTCCTGCCTGCACTTTCTTGATGTTGAACTTGATTACTTTTTCGTTGACTGTTGGCTGATTATATGTTGAAACATATTGATCTTTTCCATTTGCTTCTATTTTTCTCACAAACACTTCATTATTGATAAAATAGCCAGTTGGTGCCTTTGTTTCCTGAATTGTAATTGTACCTACAGGAATTGTGGCAATATTTCCAAACATATAAAAATCATCACCAGATACTTTATAATCACTATCTAAATAAGCAAATCCATCCTTATCTGTCTTTAATACCCATGAACGAGCTGGAATCTGACCCGATTTAGCTGGATCCGAATCGTACAATCCTTTATAGTATTTAACCGTAAATTCAGCGCCTGCTAGACTGGCACTTCCCTGCGGTTTGTTCTTATTCGTTTCTTTATCAACTTTACCTAACAAAATACCAACTGGATCGGCTTGAGGATAATCCTTCAGTTCTCCATTAGTACCATACTGTGTTGTTTTCCCAGAAGTAACAGTAATCTTATTAATAGCCGAATTTAACGCATATCCTTTTGGAGGCGTAACCTCTTTTAAATAGTAAGTATCAGCGTTTAGTTCAATTGTATTTGACCAACCATTCTCATTTGTTTTCAAAGATGACACTCTATTTCTATCATTCTTTGCATCACTTTCTGACTTATAAACACCATAAACAGCATTTGCTAAAGAATAACAGCTGTTATTATCAGTAATAGAAGTATTGGCTGATGTTTTCTTGATTTGTAACTTTCCTAATGGATTCCAAATACTATACACAACATCCTGACGTTTTGTAAATGTACCTTGCCAGTTTGTACCATGTTCATCATTTCTACATTTATATACGTCAACCCCACTTGGAAGTGGCAATGATTGAATATAATTATACATACCTTCGGTACCTGATGGAGACCACGTTCCACCAGCTTCACCTGCCGTAGCTCCTGAATAAGCTTTTGAAGCCATATCACTAGTCATACACACAGCTGCTGATACACCATATTTACTTGTTAAGATATCACCGTGTCCACCATATCCATAATAGAGAACCTTTGCTAAGTTAGCATTATTTACTTTCTCAGGAGCACCTAAACTCTGCCCCTTATGAACCCCTGCTTGCATACCTTCGCCACAGAAAGCTGTCACGCCATTGCTCAGTCCATAGATTGCTTCGTTATAATGACTACCGTAAGAATCATATACCCATGTGTATTCGGTGAAACTATCTACTGTTACACCTCCCGCACGTGATAAACTAAATAATGAAACATTATCATCTTCTTCATTCGTATCATCAAGTCTATTAATCTCATTTAAAACATCGCTTTTAGTTTCACCTTTATCATTTGAAAGTTCAGGTACACTGTACTTGTCTAAAATTGCAAGATTATCATAATTCAACATATATCCATCATATTTTGAATAAAATGATTTTTTTAAAAAATAGTTAGAATCACAGTATTTCAATAAACCAGATTCTCTTGCTTTATCTTTCCTTTGATCACTATATTTTTTATAGATGTTTTTTGAATAATCTTTGAGAATCAATTTAGTTGTATCCGATTTATCCCAAATATTAAAATCAATATGAATTCCATCTTCTGAAAGCTCATCTTTAGCTTCATCAATCGAATTCTCATCAGATAATTCATCTTCATCATTAGAGGAGTTTAAATTCACACTAGCATTTGATTTATCATTAGAATTAACGATTTTATCTCTAGTAGATACATCTGATTTAGAATCATTACATTTGAATATCATACTAAAATTTGCATCCGCAGTTTTTGTTGTGTATACAAAACTGAAAGATTTTTTTCCACTAGTAAACCCTGAGATCGTACTGTTATTTAATGTAACATCATCAATAACCGCATTTTCATTGGATTTTGAGACAATTTTAATTTCTGTACCCTCTTCGTAGTCTGCATTGAAAATGTCACCATTCGACAATGATTTAGTAAAATCACCAGATGAAAGTGTGACAGTACCATCTCCTACAACATTCACTGAAAAGCCTGCTGAATCAACAGTCGGAGCCGTTGTTTCTTCTGCATACGCAGGAAGAACAAGATTCAATGATGTCAAAGCAGTTACGAAAAAAGCAAGAAATACGTTCTTAAACTTTTTCATATTTCAATCCTTTCTAAGGCAGATTGCCTTAATTTATTTTTTCCCCTTTTCTTTCTATCCCTTGAAAAAATCTCTAACGTTAGAAATCTTGATTTTTTGAGTGTTTCATAACATCAATATCTTGAAAGGAAAAAATATTGATGATTTTTCAACTCAATTTAAGGTACATCGAATAAACTGTATCTGTTCATATTTCATCCCACCCTTTCTCATATATACTTTCTTTTGGTGCAATAGCACGGGTATTCCCCGCTTTATTGCGTATGAAAAATAGAAAAGGAACTCAATTTTGAGTTCCTTTTTTTACATTAAAATTTTGCATTGAATCTTTTTATTGAATTCTTCACTACCATGTGAAAATGTGCTGATGTTCAACGGTACAGTCACGCTTTCATCTGGTGATTTCCCTTCACTACCGTTATGCTGTACTGCAACCTCAAGCATTGGCATTACAGACTACTACAGAACTTTAACCTTGTCACGAATGACACAGGTGTAATTCCAATTCATCTGTACTTTCGGCATTCCTGCCAAGGTCCGTGAATCGACCTTATTTGAATTAAGGCAAACTGCCTTAATTCTTCTAATCATAAAAAAAGACAGAATTTTCATTCTGCCTTTGATTTATTAGTTAGCTTTCGTTTTGCCACAGCCACTGCACTTGTATCCTGTCAACTCCTGTTTTGTCGTTGCAGGTGAATCGACAACGTATCTTGTTTCGTAGACTGCTTCATGATGAATTGTACCAGTTTGAACTTCTACTGGTTTTTGTGTTGTACTACCACCTTCACCATTTAACATATGTTGTTTAACATGTTGAGCATCATTAATACCATTTGCCGTTAAATCCAATCCACATGTATTACAAAAAGAATGGTACTCATATCCATATGTAGGCTCATCATAGGCATCCTGAACCAAGACCTGCTCGTTATGTCCTTTTTCTGGAACAGTTACCGTCTTGTACTGAGCCACCCAGTCATGTGTATGTTCGGCTGGTTTAGAACTACTTGAGTTTGAACCACTGTTATTCGATGGTTTAGATGTGCCAGAGTTATTGCTACTGTTGTTAGATGGTTTTGAAGTATTAGAATTATTGCTACCGCTGTTTGAAGGCTTAGAAGAAGAACTTGTGTTGTTCTTATTCGAGCTAGTATTTGTAGTCGAAGCTGTGTTGTCCTTCTTTGATTCTGAAGTATTTGATTTATTAGATGAATCGGCTTTCGCTGTTCCTTCTTTCTTTTCTTCCTGCTTTACTTCAGTTTCATCTTTTTTCTCATCTTCCGTCTTAGCAGAATCTTCAGATGGTGTCAAAGTGGCAGTACTGCCATCTTTTTTTGTTACGTCTAAATTGACTTTATCATCCTTTAAAGAAACATCAACTTTCTTTGTATCCGTAGTATCTACATCTTTGAATACGAATGTTTTGTCCTGATCCTGTAATCCTACTTTTACATCCAGTTTATCATTTTCTTTGACAGTGTAATACAAAGTACGTTCTTCTTTGTTTTTTACTGCATCTCCATTTTCCAACAAGTTATCACTGAAGTTCTCTTCTGAACTTGATTTTGTTTCAAACACTGTGATTTTCTTTCCAGTATTGTTTGTCATCTTCAAAGATTTTGAATCCTTGCTTTTTTGACCGATTGTTTTAACTTCCTTTTTCTTGGCAACTTCTGTTGTCTTTGTGTCTTTTGTATCTGTAGATGTAGAAGAACACCCAGTCAAAATCATACTTAATGCAATCGCACCTGCTGTTAAAATTTGTTTTGTTTTCATATATAATGCATCCTTTCCTGATCTATTTTTTTTAAGGCAAATCGCCTTAATTTTTTAATCAATCTCTTTACACCCCTATTTTACCATGTATCCTTTCAAAAAATGCTAGATTTTTGTGCGAATTTCGGGCCTTCACTGCCATGCGAAAATGTGCTGTACTGCAACCGAGCTAAGGCTTATAAGATGGTAGCAGCCCCTTCACTACCATGTGAAAATGTACTGTACTGCGACTTCAAACAATGGCATTACAGACTACTGAATAATTTTAACCTTGCCACGAATGGCAAAGGTGTGATTTTAGTTCATCTGTACTTTCGGCATTCCTGCCAAGGTCCGTGAATCGACCTTATTTGAGAATTAAGGTCAATTGCCTTAACTCTTATTTATCCCATCCACTAATTTTTACATCATAGAGCACTTGAATCTTCTCAATGCATTCTTTTATGATTGGATGTCTATATCTAATAAGTGCAGACCATATTTCCTCCCATCTTCTTTCATCATCTTCATCATCCATAATCTTCTCACCAGCCAAACCAACCACGTTATCTAAATCTGTTCTTTTCAAATGTTTAAACAATTCTGCAACTGGAATTGTCTTTTCTAAATGCTGTAGAACCAAGGATTGATATTTGCGTAAACAATCGTCATACTTTTCAAAGCAAGCTACTTCCTCAAATTCATTCGATCTCACATCATCACCTAGTTTACATACAAGAACATAAGGTTTTATAGTGCAAGCATAATATAGAATTGCAAAATTTGTTTCTCCATTGAATGCTAACAATTCAGGGGAATAACCTCCCTGATTGTAAAGTATAATAGACTTCATTTTTTCTTCCTCCATTCTTAAGGCAAATTGCCTTAATTCTTGAAATCATAAAAAAAGACAGAATATCAAATTCTGCCTTTTGCTTATGTCAAATTATTTTAAATGGGCACATACATTTTTTAAGGAAAGATGTATAAAAGGGCTTATAAGTCATTACTATATGTACCCATTTGAAATAATGAGCAGGCTCATGTTTTCTGCTCTGTCCAGAACACTGGCTTATGGATCATTGTCCCATGTCTAAAATTCTGATGGATCAGATTCTGACATTCTCGTTTTAAAATCTCAATCCATCACATGTTAAGATAGCCTTTCACAGCTAACGTTTGTAGCACCACATTAAAGGGTACGTTGGAAAGTAGGAGATTCACCTCCCACTGAAAAAATGTGTTGCTACATCTTGAAATTAAAGATTGAAGGTTCCAGGACTTGCACCTGATAATACTAAGACCTTCATTAAAAAAACTTACGAAGAATAAAGCTGTTGTCTGTTTGATATATATTGAACCAGAGAAAATATTCAGACATTTGCGAATTTCATCATAAGTATGTGTCATTCGATGTTAAAGCGAAAAGTAGTCTTTAAAAGGAGATTCCTCCCATCTTTTTGATTATGCTTTAATTTAAATCGAATGATGTCTACCAACAGATAAATCTTAGTGTGAGCTATCGTAGAAGGACCTATCTCCTTGTATTATTTAGAAAGATTTATGTGTTGGTAGGCTTAGCGTTTGAGGATTATGGGAGTTGCACCCAACATACTGCTATCCTCATGTAATGGCAGGCTCATGCTTCTGCCGTGGTCATTTTCGATATCCGTCTATGACAAACTGTTATATTTAAACTGCAAGCGAAAAAGTTTTACTTTCTATTATGATATCTCTATGTCCAAAGGGAGATAAATAATAGAACAGGTCCTGAAAACGGATATCTGGGTTGACTTCATGTTTAATGTTTCTTCAATAGTTCCGGTGAGCAACTAATGAAATCAATAAACAACCTCATGTCTTATTGTTTGGGTCGTGCATTGTAGGCGGTCGAACTACTCGGCACGATATGATAACAGGACTTACGTGTATGCGGGAAAGCCACGTCATACAGTGCCCGCCTTTTTTTCTAAAATGTGCTGTACTACAACCTCAAGTAATGGCATTACAGACTACTACAAAATTTTAACTCCTCCACGAATGACAAAGGTGTGATTTTAGTTCATCTGTACTTTCGGCACTTCTGCCAAGGTCCGTGAATCGACCTTATATTTAAATTAAGGCAATTTGCCTTAAGCCGTTGAATTGACTTTTACATAATTCCAATTAAGCCGAATAATATAGCAAGGAATCCACATAACACCCAACAAATCAGAGCACCATAAAGCAAATATGCAGGTAAATTCCAAAAAAAGCACCATTTTGACGAAAAAAGTTCGCAAAATCCTAATGGTATATCATTAAGTATAAATGCAATACATGCTAGCACCATGAGAATCACTGATATATACACTAACCCTTCAAAAATGAAATACCCCATGTTATTTGATATCATATTCATCGCTCTCCTTGCCATTAGAAGCAGACATGCTGTCCTTTATATCTTTCAAATTTATATCTACCTATATTTTACCATTTTAATCTGGCAAAAATGCTAGATTTTTGTGCGAAATGACACTCAATCCTTGCAAAACATATGAATATATATCATATCCTTAGCATACATGTTTTTGACAAATCTCACGCAAAAATTTGCTTCTTCCGTTGTTGCATAGAGTTGATACCGGCTTAGTCCAATCGTTTTTAAATTTAATCGATTTACCAAATATTCGATTGACTCATATCCATTCGGTACGATCACATCTTTAATATATTTACAAAAAGCTTGCATTTTATCTTCATATGCTGAATTCAGACTATCATCTACATTCAGATGATATTGAGGTACCCATACTCCGTTACGAAAGGATAGATTCGTATAGCCTATCAGGCTGTCCTTGTTTCTGTTGAAACTGCATTGTTTCGATAAAACGTATTTCATGTTCATCACCTCCATTTGCATAGAAAAAAGGACCTAAACGCACGTTTCAGGTCCTATGTATACACTTACTTGACAATACCATTATAGCACAACTCTCGGACAAAAATGCTAGAAATTTGTGCGAAATTTGTTCAGAGTAAAAATGAGCATTTTGAGCAAAAAGAGCTATATACACTTTATATAAAGCACAATATGGCTCAAAAATGCTCAAATAAAAAATCCAACAAAATTTTCACAAAAAATTTATTGTTGACAAAAACAGGAAAATAAGCATTTTCACGCTGTATTACGCACGAAGAATAAAAGAATTAAGGCATTTTGCCTTAATTCTATAATTCCATACAGCTTTCATTTCTTTCTTCTTCTAAATCATCCTCAACAACTACTTTACTGTTTTCATTTCCAGAAGTATCTAATATCTTGTTGATCTCCTTTTGGCGATTTCTTGCACTTGTTAATTCATCCTGTAATTCAAAAGGTTTATTCACCATCTCTTTTGCAATTTTTAGATTTCCTTCGTAATTCTGAATGGTTTCAATCGTTTTATTCAATGAATATCGTATATCATTGATACGTTTATACATTCGATTGAAATTTACTCGACCTACTGGATTTACCGAATCAACATTGATTGTACGCAATGGTGTTTTCATTTTGATTACAATTCCTTCACCTGCCAAGCCTAATCCAATCAATACGTCCGCTTTCATAAAGCGACCTACAAATTTATTTTCTTTAAAATCATTCAGCTTGTATCCCTTTGTACATTCCTGAATCGCATCCCAAGCTTCCTTCAGATCGTGATACTCATTCCCATTGACATCATAAAATGTAAAGTGTTCCATATCTCTAAGATTGTTGGCTTCAATCTCATCTTTGAAATATTCACATTCTTCTGCAAGAATTGTGCGATATTTCTTTTCTGTTTCGATTCGATCTGGCAAAAGTGCAACATCATCCTGTGCCTGTAGTTTCTTCTTCTGCCATGATCTACGCATTGTTTCCAATCGTTTCACTTCATTGTCAACTTCAAATTTTTCCTTAATGATAGGATTTCCAGATGCAATCGCCTTGACCTCGGCATATGAGAAACTATTCTGTGTATCTTCTTCAAATTCACGTGTATCTCCCGTACCTTCTAGAAGCTGTGTTACATAGCTTGATTTTGTTTCGACCATCTGCCATGAATATGCATCAAATGATTTTTTAGTAACATAGCGGAATTCGTAAATTTCGTTATACATATTTCCTTGTCTGAATGCTCGTCCATTCTGCTGTTCAATATCGCTTGCACGCCATGGAACATCTACATGGTGTATTGCTATCATGCGTTCCTGTATATTCGTTCCTGCTCCAAGTTTTGGTGTTGAACCAATCAAAACACGCATTTCACCTTTATTCATCTTTTCAAAAAGATTCTGCTTTTTTAATTCTGTGTCATAATCATGAATAAATGCAATCTCGTTTTCGGGAATACCTAATTCTACAAATTTTATCTTTAGATCGTCATAGACATTGCTGAACACATAGCCAGTTTCTTCATCATTTTCCTTCTCATTCTTATGAGGTGTAGACGAGTCACAGAAAATAAGCTGGGTCGCTTTATCATTATCGTAATCCTTATAAATCTGATATACCTGTTTTGCAATCGTCCATAGTTTTCCATTTTCTTCGTCTGGATAATTTGGATCAATCAATCGCATATCAATACTTGCTTTTTTACTGTCTGATGTAATCTTAAGCATATTGTCGATATGCGGATCCACATTTCCATTATGAATGCTTTCGGTACGTTCAACAATTTCACTGATGTAGTTTTCCAGTACATCACTTGGCTCAATGGCAATAACGGTCGGCTTACCTCCAATATGTTTTGGCGGTACAGCTTTTACTCGACCTAGCACCGATTCTTCCAGTGATTTTCTCAGCATTCCGGCTGTCTGAATCTCAGCAACCTGTCTAAAGTGATTCATCAATTCTTCCATGTTGAAGAATTTACAGAAGCGGGAACGATTGACAAAGCCTGAGCCATCCACACTGATTTCAAAGCTGTTGGTTACTTTACCAAATGTCTTTGCCCATGCATCAAAGCAACGGATATTCTGTTTTCTTAGATCGTTCTCCTGCAAATATCGTTGCATAGTATAAAGCTCTGCCATAGTATTCGTTACTGGAGTACCTGTTGCAAAACAGATACCACCACCATTATCCTCAATGATCTTGCATTTCATATACATATCCATAGCTTTTGCGGAATTCTGCTGTGGAACACCTGCAATATTTCGCATAGCCGTATAGCTGAAAAGATTTTTAAACTCATGTGCTTCATCAACAAACATATAGTCGATTCCTAGATTTTCAAATGGAACTACATTCTCATCCCGTCTGGAATCTGCTAATCTTTGTATCTGCATTTCGATAGATTTTTTCGTTCTTTCCAACTGCTTTACAATCTTTGTATGGTTTTCATTGTATGAGTTATCCAATTGTTCGATGGCAGCATTCATCTCATCCATCTGTTTTCTCATCAGTTCAATCTGTAAATCAGTGCCGATTGAAATCATCTTAAAGCTGGAATGTGCCATGATAATTGCATCATAGTTTCCAGTAGCAATCTTTGTTGTAAAAGCCATTCTACGCTGTTTTGACATATCTTTTTTGGTTGCCACCAATACATTGGCATTTGGATATAAACGCATAAAATCGTTCGCCCACTGCGATACGATGTGGTTAGGTACAACGTATAAAATCTTGTTTCGTAGTCCTAAACGCTTCATCTCCATTCCACTGGCAACCATTTCAAATGTTTTTCCAGCTCCAACCTGTTGCCACAGCAATGTATTTGTATTCGTATCCATGATACGTGCAATCGCATTTTTCTGATAAGGCTCAAGATTGTAAGATGGTGCCATTTCCGGAAAAGAAATGAATGAACCATCATAGACTCGGTTTCGGATGTTGTTGAATCTATGATTGTAAATCTCTACCAAATCTTTTTTTCGTTCATAGTCCTGATAAATCCAATCCTCAAACTCCTGTTCCAAATCTTCTGCAAGCTGTCGAGCCTGAGCTGTTCTTTCAGGATTGACTTCGCTTTTTCGATGTATTTTTCCGTCATCATCTTCCTCCTGCCAGTAGTTTCTGATCTCAGGCATTCGGGAATTAATAATATCTGTAAAAAGATCATATCCATTGTAATCCGGCTGGCTTTTCCAGAAGTCTACATTATCAGATTTTTGAACTCCCCAGTTTAAAGTGACCTCACTGTTGATGTTCCATCGACTCGGCTGTGTTGTAAAATATTTAGCCGAATATTCATCATAGTCGATTCTCATACGTGAATAATCATACCCAGACTCCTTAAAAATGTGACTACTGAATTCACGGATATATTCAATAGGAACCCATTGAGCACCTAACTGTACATGAATGTCCTCAGCCGACAAAGGTTCTGGTAAAACACTTTTTAATGCTTCAATATTGTTGTCAAAGCCATATCTTTCTGCAATCTCAATCTTTTCATAGATATCTCCACTCAAATATTCATCCGCCATGAGTAATTTTCCAGACTCTGGCTGAATGAAGGCAATCTTTTTATCTAGCAGTTCCTTCTGTACGCTTTCTTCTGTCACAGAAAGCAGTGAACTCATGTATTCTAAATTTAAATATGCATACGTATCTAAAGATACACGTACCGCATCTTCCAAACTTTCTACAGCTTTTATTTCACGTTTTGGTTGAATCGTTCTTTCTGAAAAAATTTGAGTTTTGCTTGCACGCTTTGTTTTGGTATCGTAGTTTTCAAGTGAATCCAATAGAGCCATACGAGGATCGTTGTCTAAAAGACGGATGTTCGTTCTTTTATGGATAGGACCATATTCTTTAACAAAATCATCGTATAAAGCATTCAACTCTGCACGTTTTCCAAGATAAAGAATCTCATCAACATCATTCACCTGCATACGAATCAATTCGTTGGCTGTATCGGCTAATTTGATAAGGCAAATTGCCTTAAGGCGGTCTGTTTCACTTTTGAACGATGCAATATCTTCATCTGGTTTGTTCGTAATCCCTACAGCATAGTAATAGTCAGCTTCTTTGAAATACAGTTTGTCATTCTCAACAAAAAACGCATTGACTGCCAGTTTTGAGTGCTGCACATCCATTGGAATAAACATTTGCTGTTCTTCTGATATTTGTTCTTCCTCATAGATTCCTTCAGGGAAATCATTAATGACAGCATCAAAATAAATCTGCAATGATTTATCTTTATCTGTTGTAACTTTCAGTACATAATTATCGAACTGTCCTTTTTCTTCCGTAACACGACCAAACACATGATCTGGATGCATAACAAAGTAATCATTCATCTGTCGGTGTTCTGTTACATATCTTCTTTGTGTGAATAATGCATCATGATTGATTTCCTTTTCGTCGTTTCGCTTTAGAAAAACAATATCACATGCTACATCTGTATTTGCTCCGTTTTCATGGAATAAATTGGAAGGTAAACGCAATGCACCTAAAAAATCAGCTTTTTCATTAATATAGGATAAAATGTCGCTCTTGCCATCCATAGTATCAGTTGATGTAATAAAAGCAACGATACCTCCATCCCGCACCTTTTTCAAAGCCTTTGCAAAGAAATAGTTGTGGATGTTCCAGTGATGTTCATTTAAATCACGTTCCTGCATATCATGCACTTGAAAAAAGCCAAATGGAACATTTGAAATAGCCAGATCAAAATAATTATTTGGATAGGAATTACTTTCAAAACCTGTGTTTTCTACATCTACCTTATCATAAAGGTATCTGCTTATCGTTGCACTCATGCTGTCAAGCTCTACACCACACAGTGTTGAGTTTGAATACATATCGTTAGGCATTCGTCCAAAAAAGTTACCATTTCCCATGCTGGTTTCAATGATTCTTCCCTGATTGAATCCCATTCGTTCAAGAATACGATAGATATTGTCAATTACATTCAATGGAGTATAAAAGGATGTCAATGTTGATTCTTTTGCATTTGCATATTCATGCACAGTCAAAAGCTCCTTGATTTCCTTTCTTTCCAAAGTGTAATCCGTATCACTCTCATTAAATACATGAGGACAGCCACCCCACCCTGAAAAACGTGCTAGTTTTTCTTTTTCTGGTAAAGTAGCTGTCCTGTTTTCTTTCTGTAGTTGACGAACAGTTTTTAAAGCTTCAATATTGTATTGTATCTTTGTTCTTGTCGATAACCTTTCATCTTCTAGATGTACTCTCTCCAATACTTGGTTTGTAGCACTTTTAGAGTCAGAACCCACTGCCATGTTATTTCTCTGGCTTGATTCAAAAGCTGTTCCTTCTTCTGTAATTTTTCCATCCAGCTCAATTCCTGTGATGCTGGATACGTTGTTTCCAGTTCCTTCAGCACCTGCGTGAAGTGTGAATTGATCTCCTGATAAAGCTGAAATTCCAGATTGCTCAACTGCTCTGGATTCCTCTCCTTCAAAATGGTATATAATAGATTGTTTTTTTCCTTCAGAAGTTTCACTACCTCTACTTGATTCATCATCCCCCATGCAGAGTTCAAATAAGCTGAGTTGCTCGAATCGATTGTTTTCATCTGGATTCACTCCTTTCCTTTGTTTTATTTTCCTCATATATATTTTACCATGTATCCTTTCAAAAAATGCTAGAAAAATGTGCGAAAGCATATCCCCTTTCGCACATAATCATTCAAAATTAAGGCAATCTGCCTTAAAGCTCAATATCCCCTTTTGAAATGTTGTGATAATATTCTTCCATAGCTTCATCAACTGTTTCATTTTCTAATTGAACGGTCGAAAGAAACTCACCACTTGCAGTCCAAACCTGCTTTACATTTTCATCAGGGTCCCTCAACAATACATAATCATCATCACGATCAATCAGAATCTCATGTTCTTCCATCCAGTCTGGTCTTGCCACAGCCTGAGAATTATTTGTATAGTCTGACAAGCCACATTTTTCTAAAAGCCAGGCAGGCAGAATTTCATCTTTATTCATGGAATTATAATGTTCCATTTCTTCATCCGTAAAATATTTACCTGTTGCAATCAACCTATCTATGCGTGAGCTAACATCAACCCATGAGAAAGTTTTTGATTCAGAATCTTTAAATAATGATGCTGAATCTTTTGATGAAACACATACAGTCAATCCTTTTGAATCATGGTCAATGTAGCCTTTGTCCTGTTTTTTATTTTTAAAATCATAGGTTTGACCACCAATACCATATTCATTTTTAAGAAAAATTGCTTTGTCTTTTGCATTGACATTCATAGTTGTATACAGATGATAGATACGATATTTTCCATTCACAAAACCTGAACCAATTCTTAGAATATTGTTGATACTTCTGTCAGACCATGGACTAAAATCATTTGTATCTTCTTCATGGAAAACATCATCACTTACATCAAACAAATTGACTTCCGTATAATGTGGCTGTGATGTCGACACCTCATAACTTGGAGGAAGCGGTGTTTCTTTCACCACTAAAGGAAGCGGAATCAAAACATCTTTCACCTGTTCATTTGAATGGATCACAAAATCATCATCTTTATGCATTTCTAACGGATCACTCAAATAATTGTCCGTAATGTTCCAAGCATTCGTGTATTTCCCATCCTCGTCCACCATATCCTCAACATTGCATAGAATATCTTCTACACTTGGTAGTGTAGTTTCTTTTGCGGTGTCCAGTCCGGCTTTTAAAATACTGTCCTGCTTGATTCTGCAATCCTCAATAAAATGTTTCACTTTTGTCTTTCCTGCATCCGTCAGACTATATTCATTGCTACTGTATAGATCATGTTCCCATTCATCTTTGCATAGCCAGATTTCTTCATTATCAAATCCTTGTTCATATTCCAATCTTTCAAATGCTTCATCCATGATTTTGTCAAATGATAGACCAACATCATTTGACATTTCATTAAACGCAATTTCACCAAGTCTTGTAATCATTTCACGTATAGAGTGGTTATGGTCCAACATCCATTGCAACTGATATTTTTCGTACTCATTCATTTACAACATTGCTCCTTTTTTTAAGGCAATCTGCCTTAAAGTTCCATTTCATTACTTTCCAACTCCTGTGTTTTTGCATCTTTTTCATACTCATCCATCCAGATTTCTTCCTCATAGCTGTTTCCGTAATAGATGTTTTCAAAGGACTCCTGATAAGAATCCATTGCAAACTCACCTCTAGCAATGGTTTGGCGATTTTCTAAGCCAACCATTAACACATCATCACTATCATGTAAATAGTATATATATTCAGTTGTTGCAAGTGTCGCCACATACAAATCATTGTATGCATCAAGTACTCGCATAGGAATTTGATAATCACCCATTGTTTCAACTTTATAAAACGGATCCTGAACAATACCGTTAATTTGATCGTTCACATAATTAAAATCAAAACGTTTGTTCTGCTGTAAAATACCTGATACTGCATATCCACCTGCAAGTTCTGCATTTTCGCCCTGACGATAATCTTTATATTCGTAAAAACCTTCGTCACCTTTTTTCATCAATGTGCAGTTTTTAAATTCAGGGACTGGAAATTCTGTTAACACCACCTCGTCCCCTTCATCTACCAAGCATTTTTCTGACTTGGTTTCGACATCTCCATACAACATATATTCCTGTATGTTGATATTATTTTCATCACCTTCGTTTACCTTGAAGTGTAGTAGTAAATCCATCTTTATTCTCCTTATCTTTAAAATTAAGGCAATCTGCCTTAAATCTCCATTTCCTGAATCTCCATTTCAACAGCGTTTACAAACAGACCTTGAATATCCTCACAATGTGCGACAAAATCTTTCAATTGATCTTTTCCTTCACATTTATTGACAAGTCTTGAAAGTTCGTAATCATCACAGATACCATCAAAAACTACTTCTGCAACATCCGATTCTTCAATCCCTTTTTCATAAACAAAGTCCGTTTCATCATAAATTTTATTTAAATTATTACTAATATTAAGAACATCAAGTTTAAACTCCTCATCACTAATCATCCTTTCGAGATTTGTGAACGGGTACTGCTTGTTAGGAAAAGTTGAATATCCTTCCTTTGCAAGCAACTCATTGAAATCATTTAATTTCATGTTTTGGTGAAGTCCATGACTAAAAACAAAATCAGCCACTGTCATCCCAATGAAAGCACCATCCGGTTTTGTTTTACTATCCCATTTCAATGGAGCATCAATAATATCCTGTATTTTTAAATTTTCTCTCCGCTCATTTTCTTCAATGATATCCAACACCATAGGCACGATTTCACGATCTAACAAAGATGCAAAATCATCATTCTGCATAAAGCTGTCATATGCCTGCCACACTTCATCATCTGTTAAAGTGCGTGAAAGCATAGGTTCAATATCTCTACGCAATAAGTATTCAAACATTGCTTTCATAGGTATATCTGACTGCGTATATTCCAGTACAGATGATTTGTATTTTCTTACACAATCTTCATAATTAGCAAAATACCCTTCCGAATTAGACCAAGTAGCTGATTCCGTATCCAGTCCCTTAACCACAACATAAGGTGTTGGTGAACCAGTAGAAGTGCGATCTAAAATTGCAAAATTAGATTCTCCATCAAAAGCAAGAACATTAATATCAAATCCTTCTTTATCTTTGAATGTAATGTGATTCATTTTATATACCTCCTTAAGGCAAATTGCCTTAACTATAATTCCATTTCATCTGCATCTTTTTGTAAATCATCAATTTCCAGTACATCTTTAACGACATCCTTGTACACATCATCTTGATTGTAAAGTGCTCGTTTATATCCAAACTCGCCATCTGCATTGACTGCATTTTCAACTTGAGTTTTAAATAGAAAGTTGTTTTCCATATTATCCTTGATTCGTTCATATAGAGCCTCTTCAACTTCAGAAAGATGATTTAATACTTCATCATGAGTCTTTCCTGATATATCGCCATTGTTGTACAGCTCATCCATTTTTTCTTCTACTCGCATGACATCACGAGCTGTATCCACTGTTTCAAAATGTTCTCTTGTGAAATTGATTGTCTTATATTTCAATTCCCTTTTTAGCATTTCATCAAAAATATTGTCGACTCGTTTTGCTTCCTCCACTGACAATTTTCGTCCTGCTTCTGCTTCAGGAATAAAATCATTTTTAAAAAGCAATGCATTCTGATCGTTTTCATGCTCAATTTTCCAATCTAGATAATTAGAGATTGTATCAATGATATCTCCATTTTCACTTCCTATATCATATCTTCCAGAATAAACATAAGGTTCATCTTCGTTTCCCTTGTAAAGTGTGATTTCATAATCTGTTTTGTCATATCCAAGCATTGTATCCTTGAGATGATCGTTCATTCTTTTTAGCAGTTCATTTGCTTCTGCAAAAGAAAGCTTATCTTCTGGGGCAATATTGCTTTCTTCTGAGTACTGAGCAACAGTACCATTTTCTGACCAGTTGATTGCAATTTGAACATTGACTTTATTTTGCTCCTGCTGTGCCTGTAATTGTTCCATGTACGTATCAATTTTAGATGTTAGATCAAATGATGTACTTTTAATACACTTTAAATTCTGCTTTACATTCTCCAAGTCTGATGGCTCAGTCGAAAGTCCCCATGTCGCAACATACGGGAATGAATAGTCCGATGTATCAATGCCTAGATGGCTTGAAACGATATATGCAATTGATTCTGCCTGTACTTCTCTTTCGCTTTTACTGAATTCAATATTTTCTTTCTGTTTGAGCTGATCTAGATTTTCGTTGCTGTGAACAATCGAATGAGCAATCTCGTGAATCATGGTCTTGATTGTCTGGACCTCGCTCATTTCGGGTTGAATCTTTATTTCGTTTGTCAATGGATTATAGCATCCTTTTGCTGTCCCATCGAAAGCTTCAATCATGATAGGCACTGGACTGATTTCCATCAACGCTTTTGTCAAAGCTTGATAATCCTTTACACTTCCTTCCAGATCCTTTACGGGACTTAATTCAACCACTTCTTTTCCTTCAATCTGCTCTGTTTGAGATACATCGAATGTATATCCAATTTTAAATGTATGTTTTTTTACTACAACTTCTTCCTTTTTGAATTTTCCGTCATCGCCTAGTATTCGATTCCCATTTTCATCCAGAATATATTGCTTTTCTTTTACTTTGATTTCGACAGGCATCCAAATCATCAAGCCTTTTTCACCTCTTTTGACCTGACGATTAAAATCCTGCTGCCACTTGTTATAGCCTGCAAGGTGAGTGGCACGAGGATTCTGTCCTAGAATCAGCAATATGTTGTTCATGCTGTAATCGTGGAACTTTGACATTGTATCTAAAAGGGTTTTGAATCTGTCTGAATCTAGGTATTCATAAACCCCTTTATTCATCGTTTCAATAGCTTTATCTATAGTTTCCTGCCTTTTTTTATCTTCCTCTTCTTTTGACATTTTCTTCCAGTTTCTTGCCATAATTAACTCCTTTCAAAATTAAGGCAATTTGCCTTAACAAAAAAAATCTCAAGTCTTTAAACCTTAAGAGTTTATAAACATTCTTCTAAATCATCCTTTTCCAATTCATCCCCGTATAACATTTCTGTCATTTCCTTGACTTCCTGATTCTGGTTGACTTCTTTGTAGATATAATCTTCATAATGTTTCACAGCCTGCTCATGTGAAAGCATATTATTAATCACTCTGCCATCCGGCAATGTAAGACATTCTTTATCCGCATCATATGCGATTGGGTTTTGCCCGCACATCTCATCAAACAGAGTTTGACGAAGCTCATACCTTTCTTCATCCAAATCACAATAATCACCAAATTCGTAACCACCATTGACACGATCTGAACCAACTGCAATACCGAAGTATTCTCCATTCTCATCTTCATCCCATTCGCACTCTGAATCGAGAACATAGAAATCTAAGTTCATGTAATCATAAATCTTGCTTAAATCCTCATCAGTAAGATTGATGTCAAAACGTTCATTTGCAGTAAATCTCAGATTGTCCGTGCTCACATAATAAAATCCTGTGGATGTTCGATCGTACACATACTCTAAAATTTCATCCGCCAAGCAATGCAAAATCGCTTCTTTTCTATCCTCATCCATTGTCATGTCTTTCATATCTGATTTCATTTCAACCATACCCATTTCGTCCTTGCGTAATTCCTTTATGGTTTCCATTTCCTTTAATTTTGCTTCTACCTGACAAATACGTTCATCCAGAATATTTTCATAATCCACTGTCATCTTTTTAATATTTTCAACATTAATATTCTGATAATTCATGCCTAGATACTTATTGCGGTCAATAAGTCGACTCTCAGGTTCGCATATTCGCTCATACATTTTGATTTTATCTTTATACTCAACAAGGTCTTTTTCGTAATGTTCCTTGTAATAATTCATATCTTTTAAGAAGCAGTTTAAACTGCAACTTTCAAGGTAGTAACCATTTTCGTAAAGCTTCAGGTGATCCAATCTATCTTGTAAATAATCTATATGCTTATTAAATATCTCATTCACTTCCGGAGAAACACGTACAATAAAGAAATCTTTCAGCATTTCCTTTGGAGGTTTAATAATTGTCTGCCATTCGTATCTGTAGTGTTCCAATTCCTTAGAACATTTGCTGATTTCTTTTTTCATTTCATGAAGTTTAAACTGGTCTGCTTCAAAAGCTTTTTTCAAAGGTGCCGTATCAACAAGTTCAAATGGTCTTGATTGATAGGTACTCCCTAAGCGATACGCATCCTTATTATGCTGATTTAAAATTTTATCCTTTACTTTTAATACTTCCATTACTGGATGTATGCTTTCTTCAAAATAAGGAAGTCCATTTTTCAGCATAATCAGATGTGACCTTAAATCCTGAAATGCTTTGTATTCACTTTCAGTGGGTACGTCTGTTGTGGACTCCATCTTTCTTTGACTTCTTTTTAAAATACGAGCCATATACCATTTTCCTTTCTAATAAAAATAGTTAAGGCAAATTGCCTTAACTATAATTCCATTTCATTCTTTCCAATCTCATCCTGATATTGTTCCAAACCACTTTCAAATTCTTCGCTCACAAAATCAAAATCATCTGGAGCATCTAAATACTGGTCAAACAATTCTTCCAGATGATAATGCAACTCATCATCGTCTGCATACAGATAAACTTGGTCACCTGCATCAAATTCATGTTTATTGATTGCACTCTTTAAAAGTGTATTTATATCGTGATCGGATAGACTTGAATTGATTGCGTACAGCTCATCTTTAGTTTCATTCATTGCATAGGAAACTCCATCTTTGATACAGTATGTTTCAAATGTACTCAACACATCTTCTGGAATATCCTTTTCTGAATGTAAAACAGGCAGTTCGATATTTTCCAGTTTCATTTCTTTTTGCTGAATCACACTTTCAGCTATACGCTCAAAATTTTTAATAAATTCAGGATATGCAGCAACAAAGTGTTCATAAATAATTCCAGTACGCTTATTTTCATCTATTGCATTAAAATCAGATACATCATCTCCACCCATATACGAACATCTATCCTGATGTAAGATGATATGATTATCCTTATTCAAATATATTTCAACTTCTAGATATCTCCAATTCATTCCCCATTCTGGATCATCGATTCTCATGCGTAAACATGGAATATAAGCTATGCGTCCACTGCCATGTCTGGTTCCAATACCGATTCGGTCCATGTCTAGATCTTCCGTATAATCAGGTCCGGATTCCCATCTCGAATCTGGGCAAACATCTTTCCATTGTGGTTCGTTTTCAGTTGGATAATGACCAAGTGAATGTTTCCAATAATATAATGGTGTTCCTAAAGCTTCATACAAATCAAATATTTCCTTCAATTCCTCAGCCTTAATCATATCGAAAAATTTATCTTGAGCCTTGTCACATCTTTCTTTCCAATATTTTTTTTCATTTTCTTTGTTTACCTCGTTCACATAATCAGTTTTAATTTTAGCCTGATTCGTTCTATCCAATAAAATATCCCATCTACTCATAAAATTAATCTATCCTTTCTAAATAAAAATAGTTAAGGCAAATTGCCTTAACTATAATTCCAAATCATCTTCCTGTTGATTTTCTCCTAGATCAAGTTCATCCTCAATAACATCAAAATCATCAACTAATGGGTCCAGATTCAATCCAGAGCCATTCTCCCATTTCACGTGTACCAGTCCGGCATCATCTACCTTTTCGACTATACCACGGGTTCCGTCAGGTACAGGATGAGAAGGATCCCGCATATGGTTACATTGAATCACTGTTCCTTTTACCAACAAATCACGAACAGCACTGATGGAGATTGCGTAGTGTGGATCAAATCGTTTAACGTAGTTTGAATTTACATTTTTTTCAAATTGCAGAACATCATCCAACATTTTTTGAATCTTGTCATACTGTTCCAAATCACCACCAGCACAAGCACTTTTATAATCCTCAAGGTTCGTGATGATATCGTCTGTATCTCCTGTAACTAATGCTTCATATACTGCGTGTTTTTTCATATCAATATCTATATCCCTGCAATCCATAGCTTCATACGGGTCCATATCTTCAAAACATTCCATTAATCTGTCGCATAGACTATTCGCCTGTTTTGAAAGAGATGCTGTCCACATCTGGTCTTTGTAAAGATCAATCATTTCATTGTTTATCCATACAGGCTTGTCCTGTTCGTCAAAACTTTCATAGATTATTTTCATTGCCTGTATGTGATTATCAAGATTGTTTGCCCACAAATATTTTTCAAGGCAATTTCCATTTCCTAAAAAATATTGACAATTACATTGCAATGTGGAAAGTATTTGATATTTATATTTGTTATCCTGATTCAATACTTCATTCTTCAAGTTGTTTTCAAATTCCATTTGAGCCATACGTTCAAACACTTCATGGTACAGATAATTGTCATGATAGTATTCCGCCTGCAAAGGTGACAACACATTGTTCACCTTTGTTCCATCTGGTAGCCATAAACATTCCGCCTTTGCATCGTATTTCATTGGATGCTTCTTTAAAAGTTCGGCATATAGCTGTTCCTTTTGATCGTATTCCGCTTGCTCCTTTTCCCACAAACCGGAAACACCACCTTTTACTCGTCCATAACCTACTACTATATCTAAAAACTTTGACTCCATAATGCCTGTAGAATCATCCAAGGAAAGAAGATATTCATCTTTTGCAATCAGTGTTTTAAAATTTTTGTAATCCTCATCCGTAAAATCCATATTGAATCTTTCTTTTGCTTCTTCCTGCAATTCTTCCATAAATACAATACGATTTCCATATTCACTTTGTGTGAATACTTTCTGCATGGTTTCATCCGCCAAACAGGTTACAACATCTTCTTTAAAATATGTTTTCTGTCCTCTTTTTAAAATACGAGTCATAAACTAATCAATCCTTTCCAAAAAAATAGTTAAGGCAATTTGCCTTAACTATTCCATAGCTCTTTCATCTTTATTCTGCTGTTCCTGAAGCTGACCTGTCATCTCATCCATATCATCAATAAATGTACGGATATCTTTATACTTGACCTCATCATAATCTTCTTCTGAAACAGTATATTGAAATTCGCTATTTGCATTCATTGATTGAATATATGTTCGTTTCAATTCATCTGGTTCTACTTGCTTCATGTTTTTGAATCGTTCATCTGTAGCTGTTTCCTTGATTCGGTTCACAACCAAATCCGATTTTGGTGAGTTTTCGAGAATATAGGTGATGTTCTTTACATCTTTCATGAATTCATATTTATCGCTGTTTTCCTGATAATATTTAACCATATTATATAAAGTGGTAATGTCTTTTGAAGCAATTACACTTGCTTCTGTATCAATGCTTAAATAAGCCAACGCATTCATAGGTGAGTCAAAGATTATAATATCGCTTGCATGGTCTTGAATTTGTTTCCATCCAACTGATGTATAAGAACCCGCAGCTTCATGTTTGTATGGTGTATCTTTGATACCATATTCCAATGCGAAAGCTGGATTATTTTTTTCATCGTATCCAACAAATACTGCATTATGCATATTTTTGCTCATGTAAAGTGACTGATTTAAAATCAGAGTATCTATTACATTCCCTTCAAATGCCATTGTTTGTGTAAAATAATCCTTCATCTCATTAAAGTTACCACTTTCTCTATCAGGTAGACTGATTCCTGTATGCTTGTACACTGCATTTTTTGTATGAGAATATTCGTATAGAACAAGATTTCTTGGATCCCTTTCCATATAATATTGATTTACCTTTTCTCTGGCTTCCATAAAACTACAGTTTTCATAAAACTGCACGAAGTCATAGCAGTTCATCCCGTTTGTAGTTTTTGCATTGTAAAAAACTAAGTTTTTCTGCAAATCAAAAATCAATGAAGGATGTTCATAGCATACAAGGTATCTTGCATTATTTTTCTTTGAATATAATGTCAAGCCATAAACATTGTCAGCAATTTCTGCCACAGACAATTGTCTGATATTTACAGCTAAATCTCTTAATTCATTTTTTTCGTCTTTTGTATAAAATTTAACACTCATGATAGAGCCTCCTTATGTTATTTTTCTAATTCAATAAAAGAATTGTTTTGTGAATATTGCACACATCATATTTCGTAATAATAGTCAGCCAGTCTTTCTTCGGCTAGTTCTTCTTCATCTTTCGTAAAGCAATCCAGATCGACATCATCATAAATCTTGTTTATCACATCATCCCAAATACGATAGGATTCAATTTCACCCGCATTTTTAAGCTGTTCATTAATTTCCTGATGTTGTATTGAGTAGTGGAAAGCCTGTTTACTCAAAATTTCTGTTTTACTGTATTCCGCCATAATTAATTCATCTACATGATTGATCTGGTCCTGATCAAAATATACATCCCTTATCTTTTCATTCTGTATATAGCCATAAAAATGACGGGATGGTACATTTTCGTTTATAAAATTGTATAAACCATCCTGTAATGGAATTTCTACATTTGCCATGTTACGTGTTATCGTATGCTCATAGCTAAACAGTCTTACATCCTGCACATCATCCGCTTGGATATTTCTGTAATCACCATTGCGTATCATGGACAGATAATCTTCGTATCTGTCCAAAGGTAATTTTGAAAATGTCTTATATAATTCCATAATTACGCTTAGTGTTCAAACTGTCCTAATTCATTCAAGGTCAGCTGATCTTCCTTCTCATCCTGCGGAGATGGAGCATGGACTGTTCTCGCATATTCATTTTCAAGCTGGACACGTGTAGCTACATCATCAATCACCTGGTTTAAAATTGCAGGTGTAATAGGTTTAACGTAACCATAGTAGCGATACGTAAGTTCAAGTGAATTTTTTGTTCTTAATTCACATTGATTTAGGATATACTGAGATGCCTGCTTTCCGTTGATACCAAAGCGTTGTAGATTTTTCACTTGATCGGGTGTTAAAAAAACACCCTTGTACATTTCAAATGCATCAGGGTGTTTTCCAATTTCTTCAATAACTTTTTTTGTTCGTTCATTCAGTGATAAATTGTTTTGGTTCTTCTTCAGGTACATCAGTCTTTCATACATCATGTCATAATCATCATAGGTCATCATACCAATACCTCCTTCCAAAATAAAAAAAGATAAGCAGGGCAACAGGGAAGGTTGCAGATTAACCTACTTATCTTTTGTATAAAAATTGTGGATGATAATGTGTGCAATCATTACAATTCCTCTACATTAGCATTATAACACATCAGAGAAACAAAAATGCTAGAAATTTGTGCGAACAATATTCACTTAATGCTCATAAAAAATGAGCAAAAATATGTAAACAGCCTTTATATATCAAGAAAAGAGCTAAAAACAGTCCATAAAAAAATTAAGGCAATTTGCCTTAATATCATTCATTATCTAATTATGTTTTATTGTCTCTTTAAAAAAGGCATCCAAGACTCCGTTGATTTAAGACGGAGAGGGATGCTTTTTTGAATATCTACATAAGCCGTATACTTATGTCAATTCCAAAACATTATATCAACCAGATTATCATTTTTTTATATTCAGATAATCATGAGGAGTGATACTTAAAATTTTCGATTTTTCAAAGTCTTTTGTATTCCTTGTTAAAATATATTTAGCTTTTTGCCTTTCCGCAATTGCAGAAACAACAGCGTCTTCAAAATCTGAAATGTCACTGGAAAGAGCTTTTTCAATATCTGCTCCCCTTGTATCTGATATCTTTATTAAATCTAAAAGATTTCTTATACATTCTTTTGCCTGTTCACTTCCAATATATTTCCTAGCAATATAGAATATGTCTGTGATTGCCGAAGCTGATACAATAATAGTGTGATTATCAATACACTTATTTAGTGCATTATATGAATCTTCAAAAAACGGCTCTCTTTTACATAGAATATCTATAATTACATTTGTATCAACCAATATCTTCATTGCTTAGAAATCCTTTCGTTTTTTATATTTTCAATCTCTTTGTCAGTTAATGAAGGCAATATACCAACTAAATTATTTAATGATCTTTTCTTTGCCTGCTTTGGTGAAATAATACGTGCAATCTCTATTCCTTTATTTGTAATAATAATTTCTTCTTTGTTTGCCATAGTTAAATAATCACTAAGATGTGTTCTTAATTCTGTAGTATTGACTTTCATAAGTAAATCCACCTCCTGTACATTAATTATAATATAAATGTACATATGAATCAACAGTAACGTACATTCGTTTAATTATTTTTTTAAGGCAAATTGCCTTAACATCTAGTGAACAACAATTTGTTCATCATACTCTTCCAAAAAACCAGACAGTAATAATCTTCGATTTGAATGTAACCCATAATCCAGATCGCACGTTGATAAAGTAACCATAGGTGAATCTGTATCTACATCCTCGTTACAATAAAGTGATTCATTTTTTAGTTTATCTAAAGTATCCTGTCTTTCCTCTCCAAAGTCTTTTGCATAAAACACAGACTCATTATTTGATTTTGAATAACAGAAAACATTACATTTATAGTTTTGCTCTGGTGTAAGCAAATAGAAATCTGGATGGCTGTCAAAAAATGATTTTGATGAAAAGTTCTTTAGTAAAGTAAACATTCCTCCACCCTGAACAGAATGTCCATAAATAATATTGTTATCATCTGAGAAGTCTCTATTCGTATTACAGTCTAGAAATGCTGATCCCATATAGTTGTATCCCTTATAGATCGTGTGATCTAAATAATAGGAATTATTTGTCCCTTGCACTACTGGATATGAAATTGCACAGTCTGGGACATATATCCAACCAACTATATCTGGATTGACAGCCTTTAATGCATTCCAATCAGGTGCTAGAATCTGTTCTCCATTCTTATTCTTTTTTTCAACACATTCTTTTTTTATCTTATCTGTCTGTAACTCCACTTCATTATCTTCATTGTATATCAGCCAAGCCTGATAGGCACAGAACCCACCAACACATATACAAATAATCAGTATGATTCCATAAATCCACTTTTTCATATTTCATTTCCCCTTTCACTCTATAAAAAAAGACATCCAAGACTCCGTTGTTTTAAGACGGAGAGGGATGCCAGTTTGAATATATACATAAGCCGTATACTTATGTCAATTCCGTTCTATTAATAATTTAAAGATATATAACAAGTTACTCCTACTAAAGCCAACATCCCTGCAAACTTCAAACACATTTTTACATCAATCTCTTTATCACTTAGATATAAATTTCCTAACCACCAAAATGTTAAACTCATTGATATAAAAAACAATAGATCTCTAAACAACATATCTCGACCTTCTTTCTTTAAGGCAGATTGCCTTAACCTTGTAATTATCATTATTATTGGATAGCAATTACAGTTTTCGTTTCCTGATGAACTCTCTACACAATGGAGTCACACAGTCGTTTTTTATTGGTATACAGGTATAATTTCATTATTTTATATATACTTTAAACAACTATCACAAATATTTATGCAATTGACGGCTAATTCGGTGCGCCTCTAGC
>ULZH01056793.1_pt1 | contig 62911 bp, 93 predicted proteins | sample 1962951 | NCBI WGS metagenome assembly ULZH01 (sample SAMEA4835884, study PRJEB28245) | human gut metagenome | biome: gut microbiome; material: fecal sample | place: Denmark | collected 2008
TGCGAAGATAGCTAGCTGCCGGGTCCTTTTTTTTTAGATTTTTGTTGATTCTTATATATAAATTTGATATTTTCTTTACTAAGGGATATTGTATTGTGGCATTCAAGGAGGCCGTTCATGTATAAAGTGAGTATATTGATTCCAGTATACAATGTGGAAAAATATTTATCGAAATGTCTGGAATCTATTCTTTTACAGACATACAAAAATATAGAAATCATTATTATTAATGATGGAACTACAGATTCATCATTGGATATTGCCGAATTATATGCTTCTAAATATGATTTTATTCATGTTTATAGCTATGAAAATGCTGGTATTTCTACAACTCGAAATCGTGCATTAGAAAAGGCAACAGGGGATTATTATTTATTTGTTGATAGTGATGATTATTTAAACCCGCATATGATTGAAAAAATGGTAAATGAAGCTATTAGAACGAATAGCGACATCGTTACTTGTGGATATTGTATTGAGTATAAAGGATTATCCATTCCAGTGAGTCCGATGCGTAAAAAAACCATGGATTCTTTATCTGCACTAAGAGCATTGAGTCAAAATAAAGGTATTAATAATTATCCATGGGGAAAACTATATGCGGCTTCTTGTTTTAAAGATGTCAAATTTCCAGATGAGAAAAAGGGATTCGAAGATACGTACACAGTTTTTAAAGCAATCTATAACGCAAATCGCGTTTCAATAATGCCAAATTGTTATTATCATTATGTTAAACGCCCAGGATCATTAACGGATCATATGGATATTGTACAGGCATATGAAATGCGTGCTGCCTATGAATATCAGGAGCTTTGTTTACATCAATGGTTCCCTAATGAAAATTTTTATTATGACATCAATTTCTATAATAGTGATATGGTGATTTTATATACTTTAATATTTTTCTATTCTAGAAAAGATCAGCCTGTCTATGTGCCGGCTGTCATTGATTGGTCAAAAATCAATATATTCTATCGTATTGGATATGTTGTATGGCGGTTAATCGCATGTGTAAAGTTTGGATGGTCTTTAAAATGGCAAGAGAATTAATTCGTAAGGCAACTCTAGAAGATATGCCTGTTTTATTAGAAATCTATGAACGAGCTAGAAAATTCATGGTTTCTACAGGAAATACAAATCAATGGACAAATGGATATCCATCAAGAGAAATATTGACTGAGGATATTGAAAATAATGAAATGTACGTTTTAGAAGATGAAGATGGCATTCAGGCAAGTTTTGTGTTTTATTGTGGTATTGATCCTTGTTACAATAAAATATATGATGGCCAATGGTTAAATGATGAACCGTATGGTGTTATTCATCGTATTGCAACGCGTGGCCTAAAAAAACATATGGCAGATATTATATTAGAGTATTGCTCTTCTAAAATTAATAATATTCGTATGGATACACATATTGATAATAAGCCTATGCAGAATTTCATGTTGAAGCATGGATTTAAGCATGTGGGTACAATTTATTTAAAAAATGGACAAAGTCGACTGGCCTTCCATTGTAATTTAAATAAAAATTAGGTAAACTTATAACAGTTTGGGGAGATTATAATTTATGGCATTTGAATCATTAAGTGAACGTTTAAATAAAGCATTTAAAAATATTTCAGGACAGGGAAAACTGACTGAGAAAAATATGAATGACATGTTAAAAGAAGTGCGCATGTCATTATTAGAGGCAGATGTTAATTACGATGTAGTAAAGAGCTTTGTCGAAAATGTAAAAGAAAAAGCACTAGGACAAGAAGTATTAGATTCTTTAAATCCTAGTCAAATGGTTGTTAAAATCGTACATGATGAATTGCAAGTATTATTAGGTGAAGAAGATGCTCGTATTCACTTTAAAAAGCAAGGCATGACTACGGTTATGATGGTTGGTTTACAGGGTACTGGTAAAACAACAGCAAGTGCAAAGATTGCGAATTACTGCAAAAACAAATTAGCACGTCGTGTTTTATTAGTCGCATGTGACGTTGTGCGTCCTGCAGCTATTGAGCAGTTACAGACATTAGGAAAAAGCATTGATGTAGAAGTGTTTACTTGTGGACCAGAAACATCTGCGGTTGAAACAGCAAGACAGGCATTGGCCTATGCGAAAGATCGTCAAAAAGATTTAGTGATCTTCGATACGGCTGGTCGTTTACACATTGATGAAGCATTAATGCAGGAACTTCAACAAATGAAGGATCTTGTTGTTCCTGATGAAATTTTATTAACTGTAGATGCGATGACAGGTCAAGATATTGTGACTGTCGCAAAAGAATTTAATGAACAATTATCTGTGACAGGATTGATCGTTACAAAAATGGATGGCGATGCACGTGGTGGTGGATTGTTGTCAGTTCGTTCTATCACAAATGTACCTGTATTATTTGTGTCAAATGGTGAAAAAGTAGATGACTTAGAAGAGTTCCACCCAGATCGTATGGCAGATCGTATCTTGGGAATGGGAGATATTGTCACTTTAGTTGAACAGGCTCAAGATAAATTAGATATTGAAGTTCAGAAAAAAACGGCTGAACGTATGAAACAGGGTGTTTTTACATTCAATGATTTATTAGCACAATTAGGCCAGGTTTCTAAAATGGGATCTATGCAGAAAATGATGAATATGATTCCTGGTATTAATAAGGTAGCTAAAAATTTAGATGATGAAAAAATGAATTCACAGATGAAAAAGAGTGAAGCCATTATTTTATCGATGACAGAATATGAACGTGAAAATCCATCATGTTTAAAAGCATCAAGAAAGAATCGTATTGCCAAGGGTGCAGGAGTTAAAGTTATGGATGTCAATCGTTTGATTAATCAATTAGAACAAATGCAAATGATGACAAAGATGATGAGTGGTAAAGCAAAACTTCCTGATATGTCTGCTCTACAGAATATGCAGCGTGGAGGCGGAATGCCTGGAATGTCAAAGCATTCTGGTAGTAAAAAACAGAAACCAAAAAAGAAAAAGAAGAAAAAATAAAAAAATTAAGGTGTAAAGTAAAAATACTTGACACCTCTTTTTATTCATGTTATTCTTTATGAGCTTTAATAAATTAGAAAAGGTAGGAATTTAAATATGGTTAAATTACGTTTAAAAAGAATGGGTAAAAAGGGAGCTCCTTTCTACCGTATAGTAGCTGCTGATTCACGTAGTCCTCGTGATGGTCGTTTTATCGAACAAATCGGTACTTACAACCCAACTAAAGCTGAAGAAAAAGTAACTTTAGACAAAGAATTAGCAAAGAAATGGTTAAGCAATGGTGCACAACCAACTGACACAGTTCGTTCAATTTTATCACACGAAGGTGTTTTAAAAGAAATGCACGAAGCTAAAAGTTCAAAATAATGATTGATTTAGAAAAAACATTATTAGACATTTGTTTACCACTTGTAGATGATCAAAAAGCATTATCTGTAAAAACAATGGCAACTACAAATGAAAATGAAATTTTATTGTATGTATATGCCAACAGCGAAGATGTTGCACGTTTAATTGGCCGTAAGGGTATTATGGCTAGCAGTATTCGTCAAATGATGTCTATTGCGGCACGTGATGTACACAAAAGAATTTCAGTAAAATTTGAAGCGTATTAGGATGTGATTTCACATCCTGATTTTTTTAGGAGGAACATATGATAAAAGTAGCTCAAATCATTAATACTCATGGACTTAAAGGTGAATGTAAATTATATCTTGTGACAGATGATCCGCAGCATCGTTTTGAAAAAGGTAGAGTCTTACATTTAGAAGATGGTCGTACTTTAACCGTTGTGCGTTATCGCGAACAAAAGGGCTTTGGATATTGTTATTTTGAAGGTGTTGATTCAATTGAAAAAGCAGAACAATTGAAAACAAAAAATTTATTTATTGCGCAAGAGGATTTGCCTGAACTTGAAGAAGGTCAATACTATTATCATGAATTGATGCATTGTACGGTTTATAATGAGAAAAAAGAAAATCTTGGAGAAGTTGTGGATATTTTAGAAACAGGAGCCAATCTAGTACTTCGTGTAAAATCAAAGGGAAATAGTTTCTTATTGCCTTTTGTACCGGCATTTATTGTAGATGTGAACAAAGAAGCACATGAAATCACAATTCGTGAAATGGAAGGCTTACGATGAAAATATCTGTATTAACATTATTTCCAGAATACTTTGAACCTTTAATGACAACAAGTATTTTAAAGCGTGCCAAAGAAAAAGATTTATTTGAATTTGAAACGATTGATTTTCGAAAGTTTACAAAAGAAAAACATGGACATGTTGATGATACGCCATATGGTGGTGGAGCAGGAATGGTTTTGATGTGCCAGCCTATATTAGATGCATTAGAATCCATTCGTACAGAAAATAGCACAGTGATCTTATTGACACCACAAGGCAAGACATTTAATCAATCCATCGCAAAGGAATTATCTTTGAAAGAACATTTAATTTTTATTTGTGGTCACTATGAAGGATTTGATGAGCGAATTCGAGATTATGTAGATATTCAAATGTCTTTGGGTGACTTTGTGTTAACTGGTGGTGAAAGTGCATGTATGGTTATGTGCGATTGCATATTACGTATTTTACCGGGTGTTATTCGCCAAGATTCCAGTGATGATGATTCTTTCTCAAATGGACTTTTAGAATATCCTCAATATACTAGGCCAGAAATCTATGATGGAAAAAGAGTTCCAGATGTATTATTGAGTGGTCATCATGCGAACATCAAGAAGTATAGACATGAAGAGTCTTTAAAAAGAACAGCGATGTATCGTCCGGATTTATTAGAAAATTTAAATTTAAATAAAGAAGATCAAAAAGTAGTCGATTCAGTATTAAAAATCAAAAAATAATTCTTGCGCAAAATCTATTGACATGGTAATATTAATAGGCGTTTACGCATAGGTAGTTCCGCTGGCACATTGTGTGAATGAACTGATAACCAAATATTAGAAAAGAAGGAGAAAAGAAAATGAACTTAGGATTAGTTAATGAAGTAACAAAATCACAATTAAAGACTGATATTCCAGCATTCCGTTCTGGTAGTACTGTTCGTGTTCACGTTAAAATCAAAGAAGGTGACAAGAGCCGTATCCAGGTATTCGAAGGTGTTGTAATTGAACGTGCAGGTGGAGGAATCTCTGAAACATTCACAGTTCGTAAGATTTCTAACCAAATTGGTGTTGAACGTAAATTCCCTTTACACTCACCAATCATTGACCACATTGAAGTAGTTCGTCACGGTAAAGTACGTCGTAACAAGTTATCTTACTTACGTAACCGTTCAGGTAAAGCTGCTCGTTTAAAAGAAGTTCGTTAATTGTTTAAAAAAAGTCTGATTTTCAGGCTTTTTTTTCTAAATAGCTTTATAATAGATTTATAACATTTAGGGGGTTAGAAATTATATGAAGAAGTCAAAGAAAAACGAGCTAAGGTACAATGAAGATGACGAACGTACTTTATTAGAAGATATACTTGGATTCATAAAAGTATTTGTAGTAAGTGCAATCGTAATTTTATTGTTTGTGAACTTTGTTGCTCACCCAGTTCGTGTGGATGGAAGAAGTATGTATCCAACATTGAAAGATGGTGAATTTGGATTCACCAATGTTGGAGGCGTATTATTAAATGGTGTAGAACGAGGGGATATAGTCGTTGTAACCATGGAAGAAGAGGGACAGAAAACACATTGGGTAAAACGTGTAATAGGCTTACCTGGTGATACAGTAAGCTGTGTAAATGATGTTGTATATATTAATGGGAAAGTATTGGATGAGACTAAATATATAGCTCCGGACTATCGTCAATCATTGGTAGATAAATTTGGTTACTTTAATAAAGTACCAAATGCCGATAATACGAATGTTGAGGATTTTGAAGAAGTGAAATTAGGAGATGACGAATATTACGTAATGGGAGATAATCGTCCTTATTCTAAAGATTCACGCTATGTAGGTCCAGTTAAGAAATCACAGATCTTTGCCAAGAAGATGTTAGTCTTGTTACCAATTTCAGATATAGGAGTGAAAGATTAGTGGCAAACGTACAATGGTTTCCAGGTCATATGACCAAGGCCAAAAGGCAAATGGAAGAGAATTTAAAAAAAGTTGATTTTGTGATTGAGATTCGTGATGCAAGAATGCCAGATGCCAGTAAGAATCCAATGTTGGATCAATTGATTCAAAATAAACCGCGTTTGATTCTTTTGTCAAAAAAAGATAAGGCTGATAAAGAACTTACCAAACAATGGGTAAATGCCTTAGAAACAGAGAATCAAAAAGTATTAGCATTGGATTTTATTCATGAAAATTTCTCAAAACAATTGATTAAGGCATCGAATGAATTATGTATCAATTTAATTGAAAAACAAAAACGTAGAGGAATGAAGCCTAGAGCTTTGCGTGCCATGGTGTGTGGAATTCCTAACGTAGGTAAAAGCACATTTATTAATACGTTTGCGAAACGTAAAGCGGCTCAAACTGGAGATCGTCCAGGCGTGACAAAGAGTCTTCAATGGATTAAAGTAGGTCAAACACTTGAGCTATTAGATACGCCGGGTGTATTATGGCCAAAATTTGAAGATCAACAAGTAGGTCTAAAACTTGCTCTATTGGGTTCAGTAAAAGATCAAGTTGTAAATATGGACGATTTGGCATTATTTGCGTGTGAATATTTAATGCAGGAAAAGCCTGAAATCTTTGATACAGTATATCATGTCAAGATTGCGGATACGCCTTATGAAACATTACAGAATATCGCCATAAAACGTGGTTATTTATTAAAGGGTGAAATTGATGAAAATCGTTTGATGTTAAGTTTTGTCAAAGATATTCGTGAAAATAAGTGTGGCTTGATTACTTGGGAGAAACCACATGTTGGATAGACCTTTGGACAATGATTACTGGGATCAAAATCAAAGTGTACTTGGTATGGACGAAGCAGGGCGAGGCCCTATTGCCGGTCCATTGATGGTAGCAGGTGTTATCTTTCCAAAGGGATATCAAAATGCGTTAATTGATGATTCTAAAAAATTGAGTGAAAAAAAGCGAGAAGAGTTGTTTAAAACAATTATTCAGGATGCTTTGTACTATCAAATTTTAGTTGTAGATGAAAAGACGATTGATAGGAAAAATATCTATCGTGCAACACAAGATGCTATGATGGAGATTGCCAATAAAGCACAATGTGATTTTGTGTTGAGTGATGCGATGCCATTACCAGATATTGATAAACCTTACCAAGCTATTGTGAAGGGAGATCAAAAATCATTGTCTATTGCGGCGGCAAGTATTTTAGCGAAAGTTACGCGTGATCATTGGATGAAAAAGTTGGATGAAATGTATCCACAGTATGGTTTAGCCAAACATAAAGGATATCCGACAAAAGCGCATATTGAAGCTTTAAACAAGTATGGATTACAGGATTTCTATCGAAGAAGTTATGGTCCTGTAAAAAAACTTGAAGAAATTAGACTTTTTTAGTTAAAAAACTGTTTTGCTTTAAATAAAGCAATATTATATAAAATGGCATAAAATTGGCATATTTTTATTTTTATACTCTAGCTACTGGAGGAAAAATGGCGGTAAAAAGAGACAACAACACAAACAAATGGTATTACTACGGTTCCTATAAAGTAGGAAATCAGACAAAGCAATATAAGAAACGTGGTTTTGACAGAAAACAAGATGCAATAAAAGCAGAGATACAATTCAAAGAGAGTTTGATGAATCCAGGCTCTACAATGACACTGAGTACAATGATAGACATATATCAAGAATACTCAGAAAAGAGAATCAAAGAATCAACCTACAACAATCATAGAGTTGAATTTAACGTGTGGAGAAATGCACTTGGTGATAAAGCTTTAAGAGACATCACCTCAGAAGACGTTCAGAACGTTTTAGAGCGACTTCTTATCGACAAGAAGTATTCTACTGTGAATGAGTATTATATGCGTCTATGCGTCCTTATGCGCTATGCTACGAAGCATGAGTACATAACAACCAATCCATGTAATAAGGTTGATCTAAAAAAAGACCCAAACCTTCATAAAGAAGAAATGGTATTTTGGACAGAAGAACAATTCAACAAATTTATAAACAACGTTGATTCAACAATCTTTCATCTATTGTTCAGCAACCAATTCTACATGGGCACACGTATTGGAGAAGCACTTGCTCTTCAATGGAAAGATTTAGATTTTGAAAACAACACAATCACAATCAACAAAACATGGAACGACAAGCTTAGAAAGTGCACAACACCAAAAACACCAAACAGCTACAGGCAGATAAGCATGCCACAATTTTTGGCCGATGAATACAAAGCACTAAAGTCGAGACTGGATGTTCCAGACGACTCATACATCTTTGGCATAGACATGCCGTTCAGTAGGTCAAAGGTGACAAAGCAATTACAGAACAATGTAAATGCATTAAATAAACGATTAAAAGATGAAGATAAGATACCAATGCTACGAATGCACGATTTAAGGCACTCTAGCGCGTCTTATATGATAAACAATATGGTTACAGAGGGAAAGGTCAATTTCTCCGTCTATGACATCGCAAAGCGCTTAGGCGACGAATTAGACACAGTATTACAAGTATATGCACACTGGTTACCACAAGCTGACAAAGATATTGTTAATTTCATGGATAAAAACAAGAACACCTGGATGTAAAAGTCCAGGCGTTTTTTATTAAAAGACCACCATTTTTTTACCATCTCGCTCATGCTGGCGACATGGTTATAAGCATCATTTTCAATTTATTACCATTTTGTTGACGTCAACGAAATGGTTTTAGACTCAATAAAAAAAGCCGTTCATCATAGAACAGCTTTTTTTCATATCAGCGGTACCCACAAATGCGTTACCAAAATAAATACCTGCGGTGCCTACATACGGTATTAATATGTATCACCGAAATTTCGGCGCTAAGGCCATAATTCAATTAAATTATAATTGATATAAATTTAAATTCAACCCTTTAGTCTTGAATTGGTAAGTCAGGCAACACAACTTCTTCCTTGTCCTCATCTTCTTCAATAACTCTACCACGATTGAAAAACATGAAGATTGCGATTAAAGATAAGATTCCCTGTAATGTTGAACAATAGAATCGCTCTGGAACAAGTAATATCGATACAAAATACAATATGCACGAAATCAATGTCACAATCCAATTCTTAGAAATTGCACCAACACCAGTCAAGAAGAAGTTCACTACCATACAGATAGTGAATGGCATTAAATACCTTAACGCAATCAATGCTCCTAATTGTTCAAATCCATCCTTAATATCTAGCGTATCGAATAATACAACAATGGCTAATATCAAATAAACTAATGTAGCTGCCAACGATACCCACATAAGTATCGAACCAATAAATTCTTTTTTTCTCTGTGTCATAACTCTTAACCCCTTTTTCTATAATGTTCTTTTTATTTTTTCCTATAATTCATTTTTATCTAATCAACCCATTTTACTTATCTCCTTTAACCCGATCCAGTTCCATGCGAGCAACTGTATCCACGGTGTGTTGGCCTTTATCATCCAGGTCACGATATATTTCCAAGAGATTTTTTTCTTTGGGAGAAACATCTTGTTGAAGCGTATCTTTTATCATTGGAACGTCATAGCCGATTAGCCATGCTTCGTCAACATGAAGAGCTTTGGCAATTAGATATATTCTATCTTGTTTAGGTTTTGCATAACCACTCATATATTGAGATATAGAAGATTTTGGAATACCAGTCTTGTCACTAAGTTCCTTCGCTGTCATTCGATTGTATTTTAATGCTTCAATAATTCTATCTTTAATTTCTGACATAGTAATATACCTCACAATTTAATTATATTGAACAGAATCGAACAAATCAACATGCAAGTTCAATAAAATTAAACAAATATGTTGACAAATAAGCTTAATAAAGTTAAACTTTAAATGTCAAATGAAGGAGGTGCATAAAATGAAGCTTGATTTTAACGCTTTAAAAGCAAAGATGATTGAAAAATACGGCAGTCAAAACCAATTTGCAGAAGCATTTGGAACATCTGAAAACACGATGTCACGTAAAATGCAAAGCAAAACTCCGTTTTCGCGAGATGATATTATTAAAATTTGCGATATGTTGAGTATCCCGAAAGACCAAGTAGGATATTATTTTTTTACCGAAAAAGTTTAATAAAAAATAAACTTCAAATAGAAAGGAGGAAAGCGTATGGCAACAAAGACATTGCTTGGATATAAAGATGTGATGTCTTTAGGTATTAATAAGGTAATGGCGTACAGAATGATTCATATGGTTCAGAATTCAGATGAATATAAGAATTCAAATGTATCTAAGGTTATTTGTGGTGCCAAACAAGTTCCTATCAGTATGTTTACCAACGTTTTTCCTGAATTCAAAAAAGCATGCAAGGAGATGTGGGGATGAGAACTTATTTACCTATTGGAACAGTGGTTCGGCTTAAAGGCAGAAAAATGAAAGCAATGATCGTAGGGTACTTGATGATAGACCCTAGCTCAAGAGAATTGTTCGATTATTGTGCAGTAGATTTTCCTTGTGGTTTTGCTTATCCAGAAAGGAAAAGCTTTGGCTTTGATTCAAGCGAGATTGAGTCAGTTAGTTTTAGAGGTCCCATGAATGATGAGACAGAAAAGTGTATCAATCGTTTATTGGAGATTACATCAGAATTAGAGGAGGATGAGAAATTATGCCAGCAAAATCAGTAGCAGCTAAACAAGCGGATGCAGTTATGGAAAATCAATTGGAGATTCCTAGTTTTGGGCAAAAAAAAGAACAACCTGAAGTAAATGTTCAAGTTGTTTTCGAAAAAGGTGGAATCGACAAGGATGAAAGAGATGATTTAAAAATGATGTATTTATTTGGAATCATGATCACCATTCTGAACTTTGTCATTCTAGCCAAACAGGTTTGGTGAAGCCTATGAATGACATAAAAAAAGGAGCGGCATAAGCGCTCAACAACACACATAAATTATAAAACAAACTCTCGAGCTTTGCAACCTGGATATTGCCAAGCGACGTGGTCTGCTTAAATGTTTTTCTTTGTAGATTGAAGAATTCATTACTATTTCTCTTTTATAGATTTTATTACACTACTCAGTTTTGCAAGCACGTCAAAAAAAATGTAACCCATAATCACAATAATTGGTCAAACTTCCTAAAACAATAAACTCAAAAATCAGCAGATTGCAGTATCTAGGTTGCAGAGTTCGAGATTCAGCAAGGAGAAAAATAAGATGGAAACAGTACATGTTGATAGAGATAAAGATGATGTTATCGAAGAAAGCAAAAAAATTGATGAGATACATGAAGGAATTAAGCAGTTCCAGAAGGAGTCTCAGAATGCAAAAACAAATCAAGAAAAAAAAGAATTCTTGGAAAAATTCAATGAATTTGCGAGTAGTTTTGGCCCTGCTTATGAATTGAAAGTGTTCATTACAGTGGATGGGCCAATTATTGCTAGTGAAGCAAAAGCTGGAGCTACTTTCTTTAGATTTTTTGAGGATATGGATTCAGATGAAATTACCGAATGCTTATCGGAATGTACAAAAGCTTTTGGAAGGGAGCTGCAAAAGTATCTAAAGGAGTACAAAGAAAAAGACAGTGCGGAAAATAGGCACTGTTTCCATTAAATCCACACCTAAGGGGGTGACGGAATGGAAGTATATGGTGGCTACATTAAGTTATTTAGGCAGATTGTCGATTGGGAATGGTACGACGACATTCCCACTTGTCGGCTATTTATACACTTGCTTTTAAAAGTGAATCACGCCGATCGCAACTGGCAAGGTAAAAAAATAGAAAGGGGTTCGTGCATTACTAGTTTTGCGAGTTTAAGCACTGAAACAAAATTGAGCGTCGAGCAAATAAAAAGAGCTTTAAAAAATTTGCAGAAAACAGGTGAGATTAAGAAAATCTCAACAAACCAAAACACGCTCATAATCGTTACAAAATACGATGATTATCAGTGTTTTAATAACGCAGACAACAAGCAAACAACAAACGAACAACAAACGGATAACATGCAAAAAACAAACGGACAACAAACGGACAACAAACGAACAACAACAAACAAGAATGAAAAGAATGATAAGAATATAAAGAATAATAATTTATATTGTTCTTCTGACGAAGAACTAAAAATTAATCAAATCATTAACACTGTTGTCGAAATTCTTAACATTGAAACGGATAAGAAATTCAGTCCTGATACAAAGCTAACTAGAAAGCTGATTCAGGACAGATTGAATGATGGATATAGCTTGGAAGACTTCAAGCGTGTAATCGAAAAGAAATGCGATGCATGGAAGTCTGATCCAATCATGGAGTCGTATCTTAAGCCAAGTATTCTGTTCGGGCCAAAGTTCGATGAGTATTTGAACGAGTAATGAGGAATGTATGCGTGATGCATTAATGGCACAGCTTTTAATAGCAGAAGCTATATCCACATTGTTCGCATTGTATTTATTTAAATTTGAACCTGATGAAGGAACATATAAGAACTACAGAATAATGGCTCTATCGTGTTGGTTGTTATTTTCTGTATCAAACGCATATGCATTCATTAGATTGATGTTTTGTATTTAAGCAAGTAAGGAGGAAGCTAGATGGAAGAAGTTAACATATTCGATATTGTGATTGGTCAGATTGTTATAACCGCAGTTGCATTTCTATGCAAAGACATGCAAAAAAAGCTAAAAAAGGAAGACGATGAATTTTATGAATTTTACGTTTTCTCGATTTTAGCTATATATTCTTTGTTTAATATAATCTGTTTAATATGTCATGTATGGTAGGGATAATTTCTTCAAGAGATTTTGTGGCGCCTTTAAATTTTTTATCTCTGATCAAGTCATTACATTCAATGATTTTGTCGCGAAGTTCTTTCGTGGCAATGGCTAGAATTTGAAAATATGCTTCACCATAAGTTGACTCATTTTCGGCAGACGGATGCAACAAAAATTGTCCAGCATATCGCAAATATGAAGTATAAATTTCGCGCTGTTCACGCTTGATTTTGTATTCATAATCTTTCTTGGATTGACATCTTTTAATAGCCCAATCCGCAAAGCATTGGATTGCCGTAATTATGACAGGGACAAATATAGCACATACAGCCACAAAAAGAGTTGGTTCTTTCTCCATTATAGCAAACATAACGCACCTCCTTTAAAACAATTTTATCACGAAAGGAAAAATATAAAATGAAATTCAGAGTAGAAACTAAAGCGTTGTTAAGTGTAGTTAATAACGTTTCGAAAGTAATTGATAAACTATCTGTTTTGCCTGCATTAGCAAATCTAAAAATTGTGGCCGAAGAAAATTCGGTTGTGATTACTGGATCAAACGGAACGGCATCCATCCAACAGACTCTGCCGGTTGAACTTGGAATCGAAAGAATCGGGATGTGTCTAGTTGATTCAAAATATTTTAGCGAAATCATTCGTAAGGTGAATGGTGAATTTGTAGACATTGAGTGTGTTGATAACTTGATGCATATCAAGAGTGGCAAGGCAAAGTTCAAACTGACTTGTACGGATGTTTCAGAATATCCTGCAATCGATTTAGAAAGACCAGTTAATAAACTGTTCTGTCCGACTGAGTCATTGCGTGCAGCATTTGAAAGAGTTCTTATCTGTGTCGCAAACGGCGATAACAATCGTCCTGTACTGAATGGAGTTCATTTGCGTGTAGATAATGGCCAGGTTACGATCATTGGCTCAGATTCATATCGAGTGAATCAATACGCATTTATCGACATGGACTGCAAAGACGCTAAGATTACGATTCCTAGGCAGGCATGTGTTGAGTTTTTGAAGACATTCAAGGATGATGTCGCCGTTTATTATGACGACAAGAAAATTCAGTTCGTATCGGATTACATGACATACCAGTCTCAATTGTTGATTGGGGTGTATCCAGACGTTGGCAGAATCATTCCACAGACTTGTCCTTACTGCGTGGAAGTTGACAAAGGAGAGTTATTGGAAGCCGTCAAGCGTTGTGACTTTATCAAATCGGACGATGGCAAGCAGGTTATTCATTTGTCATTCAACAGTGATGAATCGCATATCGACTCTAAGTCTTCAGAGATTGGTGAGACTTACGAAGAACTTGAAAGTGTTCAACTGATGTCTGATCCAATTGAATTTAACCTGAATGGAAAATATTTGCGTGATGCACTGGATTCTACTGATTCAGAAAAAGTTCTGATTAAGACTCCAGGAGAAAAGGAAGTGTTGATTATTCGTGGTTCAGATGAAGGAACAAAATTGATGAGTGTATTGGTTCCGGTTCGAACTTATTAGGAGGTTCGTATGTCTAAATTTGAGGATGAATGTAAGAACGTAAATGATAAAAATTTAAAACTTATTTGTGAGTATCTGTTAGGCCGTGAAGACATGCAGGAAAAGTTAAATAATCCAAACAAGTCAATCGACAAAATGTTTAGTTATATCAGAAACCAGGCCAAGAAAAAAGCAGTCAACGGATGTGCGGTTATCAGTGACACAGAAGTGTTTGGTTGGGCCGTACATTACTACGATGAAGAAGAGGTTTGTGACAATGCAGAACAGCCTGAGCGAATGACTTTACAGTATGCAAAAGATATTGTGAAAAAGAGTGTCGAGAAAAAGAAAAAACCTAAGAAAGAAGAATCTGAATGGCAGCAGGAAGCGTTGTTTTAGAGAAATTGAGAACTAAAAAACTTTCATGGCCAAAAGGAATCGAAGCGTTTATTTTTTCAAAGATGGATTACAAGCTCTCAAAAGAGGCTTTAAGCCGAAGTTATTTTGTCGAAACACTGGAAATGTATTACGGAAAGCTATTAAAGCGAGTATTTGGCTTTCAATTATTCAAAAATTCAAACAATTCAGTAGAGCTGAAGATTCAAGAAGTAGCTAGATATTTGGAAGGTGAAAAAAATTTTCTGCTAGGAAACATCTATAGTGGAATGTTTGGAAAACGTGTTGACTTTGACAGTCCATTGGAATTTTGGATTTGGGATAACAAATGGAATTTTTATCCAATTAAGATGTATTCAGTCGAAGACTGGATCACGCTATTGAATATTCCGTATTGCCAGTATCAGTCTGAATTGAATCATTCAGGACTAGACTTTTTCGAATATGTTTGTGCATACCGAAAAGAGCCGAAGATTGAATATCTCGTAAAAGCAAACTTGAGTCATTTCATTACAAGCCTTCGAGTTCTTGATCTAAGTCAAAAGAGCCTGGATAAGATATTCAAGATTGACCGTAAGTTTGTTCCACTTCTTCCAAAGATGGATTACACACAACTTATGTTGTGCAGAAGATTTCCATGGGCAAACGAACAGGAGCTTTTCGAAATAAGAAGAGCCAACTCTAAGTATATACGTAAGTATATGTGTCCAAGAGTTTTGGAATACTGTAGTCAACTCGAATATCGTAATTTAACTATCTACGATGATTATTTAAGATTTTCTGAATCAATCGGAGCAGACATGAAATCTTACAGAGTTCTAACACCATCAAATTTACTAGAAGCACACGATGCAGCTTATAAAGCTTTGCGAGATATGAATGATGCAAGATTTGAAAAAGGCATTCTTGAGAATTATGAAAAGCATGTTGAGTTGAGCTATTCAAATGACAAGTATTTGATTCGCCCCGTTAAAAGCAACAAAGAATTGAAGCAGGAGTCTGAAGCATTGAATCATTGTGTCAGGACTTATGCAAGCCATGTATCGAATGGCAGCACAGAGATTATGTTTGTTCGATTAAGCGATAAACCGGATGTTCCATTGTATACATTGGAACTAAAAAAGAATGTGATTCGACAATTTAGAGCGGATCATAACGCAGTACCTCCAGATGATGCATTCAGCTTTGTTCGTGAATGGGCAAACAAGTTTAAGTTAGATAAGGAGTTAATATCATGATTTTAAGACAAATGAGAAGTACATATTTTAGACCAGTAGATATCGTGGTCGTGAATGAATACCAGGATATCATGCTACCGGTCAATGGAATTCATAGCTTTTCATCTTTGGCCAAGGCAAAGAGTTACTTTGGAAAAAAAGATGTATTGGAGGTTGTTAATGATGAAGCAACAAGAACAACTAGGATTTACCTTCAAGGCTAATGAATGAACAAACAGTTTCTGATTGATAGAGTCGATGACTTTATCGCATTTGAAACAGAGAATGAGAAGGCAAAGAACACGTTGACTCATTACCGACAGGTTGTAGATTTGTTCGTAAATTCATTTGAAGTCGATGATATTTGTAAATTGGATGTCATTGACTTCAAAAGGATGTTGGAAGAATCGTATGCTCCGGCCACAGTCAAGAATTATATTGCGATTGTGAATCGCTTTATTAAATATTGCGAATTGGTGGAGCAAGGCGTTGATCCAGACAGAAATGTGAGAACGTATTATTCCAAAATGACTGTGAAAAATATAAAAATTCAGCAAGTCGCATCACTGGATGAAGTGATTGAGCCTTCGGAATTTAAAAGAATGTGTCGCATGGCCAAACAATGTGGCCAGATGGATATGTATCTGATTATGAAGATATTTGCGTATACAGGAATACGAGTATCTGAACTGAAGTATTTCACAGTTAAGAATGTTAAAGAAAATTACATCACAATCAAGAACAAAGGAAAGATTAGAGATGTGATTTTAAGGGATGATCTAAAGCGTGAGATATTGCGATATTGTCGGTCAGAGAAGATTACAGAAGGAATGATTTTCAATCTCACGTATAAACAGATTTATTCCAGGTTGAAAAAGATTGCAGGCAAATGCCGAGGAATCAAGAAATCTAAGATTCATCCGCATGCATTTAGGCATATGTTCGCAATTAACTTTCTAGATGCAGGAGGACAATTGACTGAGTTGATGGACATTCTTGGCCACAATTCAATTCAGACAACATCTCTTTACACAAGAACAACGAACAAAGCTAAAAAGACTATGTTGGAAAACATGAAGTACAGATAGGAGAACAGTATGAAGATTGAATTGCGTACAGATTTCGAACCTGTATTAGAAACACATGATGTTGATGGTTTGGATAGTCCAACAACACAAGAATTTAACAGATGGCTATTTAGGTTCGGAGACAAAGGATTGAGTGTTGTTTGTCACTTGATCAATGGAAGGATAGTCACATATGGAAATATGGAACGTCCGTTCGAAGCTGCTTTAGTTGGGTTCGATGATTACGAAACCTATTTTCTAGCAGAACCAAGCGGATATTTTACAGAAGAAGACATCAACAAGATGTTGCATAAATTAGAGGAGGAGAAAGATTATGATTTTTAAAGTTATTTTAGGATTATGTTATTTTGGAATCGGAGTAATGGTATATACGGCTGCACACAAGGTTCATCCAGAAACAGAAAGGTTTGCCTTATTGATTGCGATTTTGTGGCCAGCTTTTTTTATCTTCGAATTTATTTGTGAGTTATTCTTATTTGTTTATGAGTTCATTGCATCGGTCAAACACAATATTTTCAAAAAGTAGAGGTTTGCATGAAGAATAGAACAATTGGATATTTATGTAACGGGAAACGTTGCGATTACTGTGAAAGCAGAATGCATCCGGACGAAAAACATAATTGCAGACATACTACCGATAAAAAGTATGCGAAATACAGATTAAGATTGTTAAGAAAATACAACAAGATTGATGATCATATGTGGATGGAGGTTGAGAAATAACATGGACCCAAATAAATCACGCAGCAAAATAACGAATAGAAGAATCAGTTTTTTTAAAGATGGTGAGCAAGAACCATTCTACACGCAGGAATTAGAAGATGTAGACGGAGCCTTTGGATGTCAAGCTACTCCTGAAGAAGTAATTGGTTTACTAATGGATGACTTTGATAAGGAAATTAAGCGAAATGCAAAAGCAAAAGGCATTAGAGATTTCGAATTAGAATACACGTATCAAAGAGGGTTTGCGGACGGATACTACAGTGCAATTAGAATCGTATCGGATTATCGCGATTCTTTTAAAAATAAATACACAGGACTGTGGGTAAGGGGAAAAGCACATGGAAGATTTTGATTTTAAATACATTCAAGAAATGGCAGATGCTCAAAAAGAATTGGACGAAACATTTTTTATAAAAAATGGTCACAAACGGCCTACTCAATTGAAAAACAATATGTCATTGATGAGGCTGTTTGGATTAATAATCAACGAAGAATACACGACTAAAGAAGGGCAAGCATTTATAGATAGTCCAATATACGTAATAGTAGACAGCTTCGTGTTAGATTATTTTTTAGATTTATGGGCAATAGTTTTAAGAAGTGCAGAAGGAAGAAGGACTGAAGATATACGTGATTGGATGTTGGAAAAATATCTTGATATGGATTCGATGAATCGACAGTGTACAGATACTTTTTTTGAATTTGCATTGCAAATTATCCAATATGATCCAAGAGCAAAATTACGAAGATTAGTTCAACTATCTGAGCTATTTGGCTTTCCAATAGAACTGATTCACAAAGAATTTATGAAGCTCATAGAAGTGCGATTATCATATATCAATAAGGAGAAAGAGGAATGACAGAAAATGATGTTGAATTAATCAGGGAAATGTTAAGAAAACAAGATGGATTGGATAAATCAATCATGGGAGCATATGGGCTGACTGAGATTGATGGAGAAAAGTTGAAATTAGCAATCCTGGACGAGGTTGGTGAATTGAACCATGAGTTAAAAGCCAACTGGTGTTGGTGGAAGAAGACTCAAGAGCCAGTGGACAGAGGAAAAGTATTAGGCGAGCTAGTTGATGTATATCACTTCGTATTAAGTTATTGCAATCATTTTGAATGGGGTATAGATGGTTTAGGCTCTAATCGTTGCATGGCAAGAGATGTTGCAAAATGTCAAGAATCACTAAAGACAGGGGAGAGCAAATACGTAGATTATCTTTGTGATTTAGTTGATTATCCATTCAATAAAATACATAAGCTAATTGCAATTACAGAGCACCTGGGTTTTACAGTTGAACAGGTTTATGAAGCTTATGGAGACAAGAATAAAATCAACTATCAAAGATTGAAAGAGGGGTACTAGGTTATGTGGATTAGAAGCCAGAGCAAGAAAGCATTGTTAAATGTTAGCTCAATACACATTTTAAAAGATGGAGATATGAGCTTAATGTGTTGTGTTGTTGCCGGATGTGATTACGAATTGGGTGTTTATTCAACAGAAGAAAAAGCTTTAAAGGTGATGGATATACTGCAGGAAGAGGCATGGGTTGAAAAAAAGGCTTATGTTTATGAAATGCCACAAGATGATGAGGTAGTAACGGTAAAGAAAAGAATCAATTATGCAGAATTGCGTGAATTAGAAGAAAAAAATCAAGATGATGAGGTTGAAGCAGACAGTACAAAATTAAAGCCTTGTCCATTCTGCGGTGGAGAAGCAAGACTGCAGCTAACAGATTATGAAGGAAACTTTAAAGATGAGTCATATTTAGAAGAACCATACAGTGGAATAGGTTATGTAATAATTCATGATAGTAGTCTGGGAATTGATTGTCCGGTTATGACGGACCGTGGTGATTCTATAGGTATGTACATTTATCATTCTAAAAAAGCAGCTATAGAAGCATGGAACAAAAGAAAGAATATTTTTTGACAGGAGGAAAAATAAAACGGGATTTTTAAGTGCACTGACAATTGCGTTTATAATTTTGAAATTAATTAATGTAATCACATGGTCTTGGTGGTTGGTATTACTTCCAAAAATAATTGAAATTGTACTTCTTACTTTTAATGCTTGGCGCAAATTTCGTGAACAGTAAGGAGAAAAAAATGATTGAATTAATTTTATGCCATTTAATCGGCGATTATGTATTGCAAATAGATCGTATTGCAGATACTAAAGGCGCGAATATGTATCACTTGTTTGTGCATTCCAGGTGATAAATATCATTATGAGTATCGTCCTAATTATTGTCCGAACTGCGGACGAAGAATTATTGATTGAGGTGAATTTAAATGAATGCAGATAAAATGCTAGAAAATGAAGGATACGTGTTTTCAGACACGACTATAGCTTCTAATAAAAAAACAGTAGTTAGTTATATAAATAACCAGAAATGGAATAGGATTGCATTTATGTTAGAAGATAAGGCATGGATTGCAGAAAGTTTTCTTCATAGTACAACAGCATTAGACGCTCAAGTAACAAAAGCAGTTTTAAAAAAATGTGAAGAAATGGGTTGGCTTGAATCAGAACAAAGCCAAGAAACGAATTTCGAGCATTACAAAGATGAAATAAGAGATGCAAAATTTTGCTTTGCAATAAGAAATGGAGAAGTCGTACCATGCGGATGTTGTTCTTGTAGGGAATGTCTTTTTTTCGGTAACCACACTTCATGCAGCATATTGAGAACCGAATGGTTATACCAGAAATATCAAAGAAAGTATAAATTAAGTCGATTTGAATACGATTTAATCAAAACATTTGACCGCTGCAAAGAATGTTGCTTATTGAATGAGGTTGAATCATTGAAAAAGCTAAGAGAAAAAGGATACTTCAATGGCATTAATCCTTTCACAAAGATTCATGACATCATAGATAATTGTGAGGTGGCCAAAGATGAACGCTGATGAAAAGAAGCAAGTATTAGATTATATATTGTCAGTCATTCCATATGAAGAAGATAATTACACAAAAGGTGTGGTTGATGCATACAATAAGATTTATGAGTATATTTCTTGTGAAATCAAAGAGGTCAACAAAGAAAGTAATCTAGAACATTATCATGACAAGATTATTGAATTAGGTGGTTTCAGAAACTTTGCGGTCCGAAATAATGAAATTCAAAGTTGTGTAAATAATTTAGGAGGCGATTGTGATAACTGTATATTTTCAAAGAGTTTCCAAAAACACGACAGTGATGAATTGTGTAACAGGTTGTGTGAAGACAAGAAGTTTGAATGGCTTCATCAAAGATACAATGAACATAAACTGACTCAATTTGAATATGATTTATTGAGAACAAACAACATGGCCAAAAATAAAAAGCTAAAAGACTTTGATATATACAAGAATCTTCAGGAAGTTGGCTATTTCAAGAATCTAGATTTCAATTTAAAGATTGAAGACATTTTAGAAAATTGTGAGGTAATAGAAAATGGAAAATAATGTATTAGATAATTTATTTGAAGGAATTCAAGTAACAAGTTTGGAAGACATGGTCGCAATCAATCTTGTTAAGCAGCATGCGATTAATGGATTAGACAAATCTGATAAGGATTACGATAAATACGTTTCTGAATTAGAAGTATATGTAGTTTGGAAGTGCAAAGTATTGAAGAACTGGAAGTATATTATCAGTACGAGCCTTCCAGATGGAATGTATTATGAACTGACATTCAATGGAGAAAAAGAAGAATGGTATTTCGATGCTTATAAAAAGCTTCTAAATGAGTGTGTTAGCAAAGATAAGGCTATTGATATGTTGTGCAGTGAGGTTGTAAAAGATAAAGAATGATAGGATTTATTATTGGAGTCATATTAGGTGGTTCTGCTGCTATTGTATTGTATTCATTGATTGTTTCAGATCATGTTCAAAATTTAGAACACGAGAACGCGAAATTGATTGATGAAATGCAGAAGGTTGAGCATGAGCTAGTGTCATATAAATATCTTCATGATAATTCATACATTGGGTTTGAAGAAACGAAATGACAAGTATATACACGCAGGAAGAAAAGAGTTATTGGTACAACTACATCTTTGATGTCATGGCCAAAACAAGTAAAGGTTCATTTTCTATCGGAGTAAATCCACCAAGAAAGAAGTTAAAGAAAAGGGAAAAAGCGACTCGATTCGTATGGGATTTATTAAGAGAAAATGAAGCGTTAGAAGAAGAAAATAAGGCCTTGAAAATTTCACAAAGTTTTTAGTTTAAAAAACAATGCTTAGAGCCTTTGTTCTAGGGCTCTGAGTGTTGTCTGACTTTAGGAAAATAATTCTAAGGTTATTTGACATGAAAAAAAGGAGGAAAAAGCATGATAAACAGAGTTGTTTTAGTCGGCAGATTGACCAAAAGTCCTGAGCTTAGGAAAACACAAAATGGAACAAGCGTATGCAAGTTCACACTAGCTGTTAATAGGCGAGTGACAGGACAAGGACAACCGGATGCAGACTTTATTAGTTGTGTTGCCTGGAACAAGACAGCCGATCTCATGCTGCAGTATTTAAACAAAGGTTCATTGATTGGAATTGAAGGAAGACTGCAGACTGGAAGATTCACGAACAACAATGGAGAGACTATTTATACGTGTGATGTTATGGTAGATTCATTGCAGTTTTTAGACCCGAAAAAGTCTGAAGAGCAGAATGAAAATCAAGTGCCAAGAGAAATGACAAGCAGTGAAGGAGGATATCCATGGTAAAAGAAAAAGACGTAGTCAATCATCCAGAACACTACGAAAGTGGTTCGTATGAATGTATTGATGAGATGTTGGAAGTGTTTGGTCCTGAAATCGTATCGCACTTCTGTTTGTGTAATGTTTGGAAATATCGTTACAGAGCGATGAACAAGAACGGAAAAGAAGACATGGAAAAGTCAGACTGGTACATGTGTAAGTACATTGATCTAAAGAAAAAGATGAGTGGACCTGTAACTTCTTATGAAAATTAATTGGCAGTTAGTATTATTGGTTGTATTTGGAATATTGTATATTTGGGTATTTACAGCAATGTGTTGTGGTGCAGTATGGATTGTTTCAAATATTGTTAAAGGTTTATGTTTTTTGTTTTCGTTGTATTAGTGGGGGTAGGCTATGAAACAAGTAGTATTGCATAATAAAATTGCAGATGATGCATTTGATTGTTTGAAAGAGTTGATTGATGTCATGACATACGAAAGAGGTGGCATGAGAGAAGCAGCTCAGAAACAATTAGACTATATCAAACAAGAGTTTTCGAAACTTGAGCGAGAGAACTGTGGATTGAGACAAACTAATTTCAATCTACATAAAAAGATTGATAGCAAGTATTCTTCAGATGTTCCTTGGTGTCGTATGTCTGAAATCCAAAAGGGACAACATGATTGAGGTATCCAAGACTGTGGCGCAGTTTATCGGGGATTTCAAAGCCTTAGATTACTGTTGCCACAGAATCATTGAATTAAATCAGGAGTTGGAAGTATTGAATCATAAGTTGTTAGGATTGAGTCATGAATCTGAGAACTTATCAAAAGAGCAGATGAAGTCAAACCTTCCAATGCCAACATATCAAAGAACATTCACATCCAAGTTGGCTTTACTTGGAACGATTGAAGAATGTGAAAAAGAAATTATCTATTATCAGAAAAGAATCAATGAGTGTAAGCCATTTGAATTATTAGGGCACACTGATATGAACATCATGTATGATTTATACTTCTTTAGAATGTCACAGTATGATGTGGCCGACAAATATGGATTTAGTCGCAGTGGCTTAAAGAAACATATTCATGCTATGATTAAAAATATATTATAGAAAGACAGGTTGAATGCATGGAAGATTTATTAAAACAGATGATTTTAGCGTTTGTAACTGCAGGCGGATGTGGATATGTTAATTATTTTATTCTTGAAAACTTAAACTCAATAAACATCAACGAAAATGATTCAAGTGGCAAAGTGTTTGTCCTTGGATTATTTTCATTGTTTAATCTAGCTTTATGCTTCTTACTGACAGATGTACTCAAATGGAGTATTGCTTTAAGCATTGCGATAACACTTGCATTAACTCTGTTCCTATCATTTACTTTGTTCCCATGGGTTATTAACAAATACACAGATTACATCAGTGAAAAAAGAAAAGGTTCATTTGGTGGTGGAACATTCAGTCCAAAATCTGTTAAGACAATTTTATTTGACAGAGATGAAGTTTTGTTTGTTTATGTATATGATTTGAGAACCAACAATTTACTGATTCATGGATGCATGGGATGGGAGAATCAAAAAAGTAAAACTTATGAATTTTCTGTCTATCCTTTTCCAGGATTGGAAAAATTGACATTTGACGAAGCCATGGATAAGTGTGAGAGTAACGATAACGTTGAAGTGTATGTGAATGTAGATAAACAAATCAAGATTGTTATTATTCCTGAACCAAAATAAAAAAGCCTATCTTGGCTTTTTAGTAGTTGATGGATTCGGTCTTCTCGGAGATGTTGATCCAAGCCCTGTACGTGTTTGTGAATTGGATGGAACATCCGTCTTTGGTTTAGATGAATTCATTATGTACCTCACTTTCAAGTTAAATTATACAAAAAAAGTGAAAGAGTAGCCATTGGCCACCACTTTTCCGTGGTATATTAGTACCGTAAAAGATTCGAAAAAGCCAAGCAACGAATCTTTTGCACATTGAAAGCACGCACATGTGCTTTTTTTATTTGGCACAGGCAGTCAGAGAAGCTCTCCTTGCTGACAAAAGTTTATATGAACATGCAAACGTCTGACTGTCTTTGCGAGGTGGAATCATGGCAAAAATGAAAAGACGTATGGATGAGAGTGATATAGCTTTTGCAGTCGAGTGTATCAGTACTGACAACAAGCATAGGTTCTACAACTCTAATCGTTGGAAGAAGACAAGAGCATTGGTCATGTCCATTGACCACAACGAATGTCAGAGATGCAAAGAAGTGTATCATCGTATCCGCAAAGCTGACATGGTGCATCATGTCAATCATCTTGAAGACAGACCAGACATTGGTCTAGAGATATGGTTAGAGGATGGAACAAGGAATCTTGTTAGTCTATGCAACTCTTGTCATGATGAGGTTCATCCTGAGAAGCAAGTGAAGTTCCGTAAGCATATTGAAGAACTAAAGCGTAAGAAAGAAACGAATGATGAATTATGGTGATACCCCCCGGTCGAAAAAATCGGACCTAATTTCTCATAATGGGAGAACGGTAGTGGGGACTTCACATTTCATCTTTTTTCGCGCATATGAGAAAAAATGGGAGGAGGTGCAGCCATGGCAAAACCAGGAAGAGATACGATCATAAAAAGAATTAAACGAGATTTATTGGACCAATTGAAACAAAAAGATTTACAGGGACAGCATTATCAGAGTTTAGTTGATGATTACATTTACATGGCCAAACAGGTTTATATCTATCAAGACGACATCGACAAACGTGGTTCGATTGTAGAATACCTAAACTCTTCAGGAAAAGTAGTTACAAAGAAAAATGAATCGTGTGACTTATTGCTTAAGACAAATCAGCAGATGTTAAAACTGCTAGATTACTTAGGAATCAAGCCAAGCGAGAACATCACGGCAGGCGACGATTATGAGTTGTAATCTGCCTTTTTTTGTACGCAGTTATTTTCAATTAATGGATGATTATCCGGAACATTTTTGCAAATGGCAATTCAAGCTAAGAGACAACATCATCCTTCCAGCATTCGAATTTGAGGAGCTTACAGTATATGAAGAAAGAGCAAAAAAATACTTTGGATTATCCAAATATTTAGGCCTTAAATTATTTGAATGGGAAGAGTTCGTGCTCGGATTACACCTATGTGTATACCGTGCAGACGGACTGCCAAGATGGTCTGATCTAGTATGTTTGATTGGCCGTGGAGCAGGAAAAGATGGTGTAATTAGTATTGAATCAATGGCACTTGCTAGCCCATACAACCCGGTATCAAGGTACAATGTTGATATTTGTGCCAATAACGAAGACCAGGCTACTCGACCTGTAAAAGACCTATATGATGCCTTTGAAAATAAAAAGAATGTGCTTTCTAAATTCTACAAATGGACAAAAGAATCGGTGACCGGATTAAAGCAGAATTCTGTAATCCACGGGCATACAAACAATGCCAAAGGAAAGGATGGCCTGCGAAGCGGTGTGGTAATTTTCAATGAGTATCATGCTTATGAAAACTACGAGAACATCAACGTATTCACGACCGGTTTAGGTAAAGTTGAAGAGCCAAGAAGGTCCATATTTACCACAAATGGTGATGTGGTAGACGGCCCATTGGATGAGCTCTTAAAGGATTGCTACGACATATTGAACGGCGACTCTCCGGACAATGGAATGTTGCCTTTTTTGTGTTGCCTAGATTCTAAAGAAGAAGTGGATGATGAAGTGAATTGGCATAAAGCCAATCCTTCACTGATGTATCGGCCTTCTTTAATGGATGAAATCAGAAAAGAATATGTCGAATGGAAAAAGAATCCTGCAAGGCTTCCGGCTTTCATGACAAAAAGAATGAATATTCGTGAGACAAGTTCTTTGATCACAGTGACATCTTGGGAAAATATCAAAGCCACAAACAAAGAAATCCCCAATTTAACAGGCTATGAATGCATTGTCGGAATCGACTTTGCGACAACAAATGACTGGATTGGTGTGGATGCACACTTCAAATGCGATGATAATCGTTATGATATCAACCATGCATGGGCGTGCAAACAGTCATATGACTTTCCTCGACTAAAACCCCCTTTAGGCGAGTGGGAGTTAAACGGACATATATCCATCATTGATGAACCCGAGATTGACCCAAGAATCATCATGGAATACATTTCAACTTTGCAGAAAAAGTATTATGTAAAAGCCGTCGCATTGGATAACTATCGCTTCGCCTTGATGCGTGAATATCTAGAAGTGATTGGATTCTCAATCGAAAACAAGAACATTATTCTAGTTCGGCCAAGTGATATTATGAAAGTCTATCCAATCATAGATAGATGTTTCACGAATCAGTATTTCCATTGGGGCGATAATCCATGTCTAAGGTGGGCCACGAATAACGTTAAACTTGTACGAGCTAAAAAGTCTGTTCTTTCAGCAACCGGAGAAGCCGATACAGGCAACTTCATGTTTGGAAAGATTGAGCGCTGCACAAGGAAAACTGATCCTTTTATGGCATTGGTAGCAGCTATGTGTGGAGAGTCTAGGCTTTCAAATATGGTTGCTCCAGGGAATAGAAGAAAGCGTGTAAGAGTACATGTGTATTGATTTAGGAGGTGAGTAAATGGCATGGGATATATTTAAATTCTTAATCGGTAAAAATACGTCTTCTAAATCAGACATTAAGCCAGTTAGCTATGAATTGATATCTGAATATTATATTCGTGAATTGGCATTTAGTATGATGGTGAATCGTGTAGCATCTGCTATATCAAAATGCGAAATCATGACGTATGAGAACGGAAAGAAGAAAAAGAGCGATGAATGGTATAGGTGGAATGTCCAACCTAACCAAAATCAAAATGCAACGCAGTTTTGGAACAAGCTTATTAATCGTTTATATAACGACAATCAAGCAATCATTGTTCCAGTCAACGATGAATTATATGTGGCCGACAGTTTCTTCTATGATGAAACAGGCGCATTTTATGAACACTCGTTTAAAAGCGTAGTGATCAATGGTTTTAGTTTAGACAAGAGCTTCAGAATGTCTGAAGTTTTTTATTTTAAATTGAATGATGTGCGTATCAAAAGTCTAGTGGATGGTATCAATACATTCTATGGAAAGCTGATCAATACGGCATATGCGAATTACAACGCTTCGCATGGCAATAAAGGCTTATTGCGTATCGACCAATTCGCAGAGGGTGCAGAAGATTTTGAAGAAACATTGAACGAAATGTTGAATGAAGATTTTAAAGCTTTCTTCTCATCACCAAACGCAGTACTTCCACTGTTACGTGGATACGATTACGAAGCTCTTCCGCAGACTAAATCTACAGGAGACACAAGAGATATTCGCAAGCTATATGACGATGTCATTGAAATGACGGCCATGGCTTTCGGAATCTCTAAACAGTTGGCCATTGGAGAAGTGGCCGACACATCAAAAGCGGTCGATGATTTACTTACGTTTGTCATTGATCCATTGGTTGAGCTCATCTCTGATGAGTTGAACCGCAAGCTTTATTCAAAAGCGAAGTATCTGAAAGGATATTTTGTTCGATTCAATACAAGTTTAATCAAGCACGTGGATTTATTTGATGTATCCGCAGCAGTTGACAAATTAGTGTCTAGCGGTTGTTTCTGCATTGACGATATCCGTGTAGCGTTAGGTCAAGAGCCACTTGATGAGGAGTGGAGTAAGCAATACTTCATGACAAAGAACTATGCGACAATCGACGAGCTTTTGAAATCTATGAAAGGAGGAGATGACAATGCCAAAGATTAGAGTGATGAAGATGAGAATGCAACTTAATCCGGAAATGAAAAATGAAGCGGATTTGGAACTGTATGACGATATTGGCGAAGAATATGACTGGTGGACAGGAAAAACAAGTGGAATCAGTGCAGAATCCATTACTCAGTTCTTAAGAGAAAACCAGGATGTTGACACAATCAATGTGCATATCAATTCAAACGGAGGATTTGTATTTGAAGGAATCACAATTCACAACGTTTTAAAAGGTTCAGGGAAAACAATCAACGTCATCATTGATGGATTGGCTGCATCAATTGCCAGTGTAATCGCAATGGCAGGAGATACAGTTAAGATGTATCCTACATCTCAAATGATGATCCATAACTGTTGGACTTACTGTCAAGGAAATGCAAATGAACTCAGAAAAATTGCAGATCAGATGGACGGAATCATGGAATCTTCAAAAATCGCTTATCTAAGTAAAGCTAAAGACAAGCTACCGAAAGAAACATTAGATGAGTTATTGGATGAAGAAACATATTTAACGGCTCAAATGTGTTACGACTATGGTTTATGCGACGAAATTATCGGAGTTGATCCAAAACAGAAATTACAGAAAAACGAGCCACAAGCTAAGCTAGATAACCAACCGAATGTACCACCAGTAGGACAGAAAACAAACGGTTGGTTTTTTTAATGAACAAAAGGAGGAAAAATTATGTCATTAGCAATCAAAGAAAAAAAGGAAGAAATTTTAAACAAAATGTTGCAGGCAATGCGCGACCAGAATGTTGATTCTTTTAAAGACGCAATGGTTGAATTGTCAGAAAATGTAGAATCTCAAGTGCTTCAGAAAGCAGCAGAATTAGCACAGGTTTCTGATCGTGAGATTTTGGCTTCTCGCGGAGTGCGCCAATTAACTTCTGTAGAAAGTAAATTCTTCGAAGCATTGGCTACTGCAATGCGTTCAGATAATCCAAAACAAGCTATCACAAATATCGATGTTGTAATGCCAGAAACTGAAATCAATGCGATTTTTGAAGATTTGCAGACAAACCACGAATTGTTAGCAGAGTTGGATATTCAAAATACACAAGGATTAATCAAATACTTAATCAATAAGAACCCATCTCAAAAAGCTACATGGGGTAAATTAACAGATAAAATTAAAGAAGAAATGAGCTCTTCTTTTGAAGAATTAGATATGTCTTTATTGAAGTTATCTGCATTTATTCCTGTATCTAAAGCAATGTTAGATTTAGGACCAGTATGGTTGGAAAGCTATATTCGTACAGTATTATCTGAATGCATGGCATGTGGTTTAGAAGATGCAGTCGTTAATAACTTAAAATCTGATAGTGGATGTTTAGGTATGATGATTGACTTCTCTAAAGCAGGAGCAGTTGCAACTGGAGTAACTACTTATACTGCACAGACTGCAATCAAAGTAACTGATTTAGAACCAACTACTTATGGCAGTGTATTAGCTAAATTGGCATTATCTGAAAACGACAAGCCTCGTACAGTTAGCAATGTAATTATGATTGTTAATCCTAACGATTACTTCAATAAAGTATTCCCTGCAACTACAGTTCGTGGAGCAGACGGAACTTATAGAAACGATGTTTTACCTTATCCAACTAAAGTAATTCAATCAATCGCAGTTCCTGAAGGAAAAGCAATTGTCGGCATGGGTAAATACTACTTCTTAGGAATCGGCATGGATTCAAAAGATGGAGTAATCAAATACGATGATTCTTGTCAATTCTTAGACGACAACCGAGTTTACTTATCTAAATTGTATGCGAACGGTAAGCCAAAAGATAAACACTCATTCGTTGTGTTAGATATCACTAAGTTAAAGCCAGCTACAATTCATGTTACTCAAGTAACAGATACAGCAGTAGCTGCCTAGGTGTATAAATGCCAACGGATGAAATTATCAAAACTCTGATTGATGAATATAAAATCAGAGTGGATATGGCATGGTGCGACGAGGATACAACGAAGAAAATAGAGTTCTTTCTAAAGGACTCTATTGTTGATATCGCCCGGTTTACCGGTGACAACGATTTCGATTATTCTGTACCAAGCACTCAGAAAGCATTAATGTTCACCCGTTGTCAGTATGCGCTTGAAAATATGCTAGATGACTTCTATAAGAACTATCAGAGCGAAATCAATGCATTACATACGAGAGCGAGGGTGAACAGATATGCTAGTAAAAAAGCAGAATCAAACACTCACATTTAATAATGGAGCGATTAATGTCCTTGAGGTCGAGGACAGAGTTATTCGCTCGAATCGTATGGAAAACATTCATTATCATCAAGACGCTAAAAGTTTTTCTAGATTTTGGAAAGCTTATGCAGCAGGGGTTGAAATCCAAACAGTGATTTCAATCCCTTTTATTCATTCAATAAAACAGAATGATGTTGTTGAATTGACAGATTTTAGCAGTGGAGAAAAACAGATTTTTGAAATCAAGCAATTATCTGAACGTATGGACACTGCACCAAAATCGTATCAATTAACACTAGTGAAAGGAGCAATCAAATATGTTGACCGTAGAACAGGTAATGTCTGATTTAGAAAAAGAAGGCTACCTAATCGCATATACGCATTTCACACATGATGTTGAACCTCCTTTTTTGATTATTCCTGGAGTCACGACAGAAAACGAATTTGCAGACAACCATGTATATGAAAGCGTGGAAGTGTTTTCGCTTGAATTCTATTGTTGTGAAGACTTAAGGCAATCATGTTCAAAGCTAGAAAAGACATTCGACAGACTAGGCTATGCCTGGGAAAAAGAGTACCAGGTATGGATTGATGAAGAAAAGATGTTAGACACGAGGTATTCATTAGCATGAAAGTAGCAATCAATGAATTTTCAAATGCCGTGAATGACATTTTAAAAGAATATGCAGACGACGTTTACGAAGATGTGAAAGACATTGTCGATGATGTTACAGATGAAGCATTAGGCATATTGAAAGACGCAGCACCAGTCGGTAAAGGCAAGCGTGCGGGCGAATATAAAAAAGCTTTAAAAAAGAAAAAAGTGAGCGAGACACTCACTAATAAAACAAATGTACTTTATGCGGAAGCTCCACATTACAGGCTTACGCATTTATTGGAGCATGGTCATGCCACTCGCAATGGTGGTCGTACAAAGCCACAGGAGCATTTTGGCAAGGCCGATAAATTTATCAATGATGAACTACCTGAAAGGGTAGAAAGAAAAATAGGAGGAAAATGATGACGGCTAAAGAAAAAATTAGATACGGTCTACAGGATTTGCACGTTTTTTCTGTTGAATATGCAGATGGAACATATACGTTCGGCACGCCTGAAAGACTAGAAGGTACTGCATCTTTAAAGATGGATCCAAACGTAAACGTAGAAAAAATCTATGCAGACAACCATGTATATTACATTTCTCGTGACGACAAAGGATATTCATCAGAACTTGAAATGTATCTGTTCCAGGATGACTTCTACACAAAATATATGGGTATGCGAAAATCCACTGAAGGAAACCTTGTTGAATCAGATTCTGATGAACCAAAACCATTTGGTATGATCTTTAGAATCGAATCAGACAAGAACCCAACATATCACGTTGTATTCTTGAACGAAGTCACTAGCAAGCCTGGATATGATTTGAAAACAACAGAAGATAAGAGAACAATCTACACAAGCAAATTATCTATCGATTCATTACCATTGTTAGATGGTTCAGGAATCATTAAATCGGCAGTTCATAAAGGTGATAGCAACTACGACACGCTTCTAACAAAAGCGCCAACAGCACCAACCTTCACAGTAGCTGCCTAGTTTGAAAATAAGCAAGGAGAGCAAATATGTTTAAAGTAGTTACAATCGAAAATAAGAAAATTCCAATGAGATCAAGTGGAATGACAGGTCGCATCTATGCTCGCGAATTCAAAAAGGACCTTTTAAGTACCATTTATAGTTTAGATAAATTGAAGAATGGTGAGCAAGTTGATGGAGAAGTTATCAATGAACTTGCCTGGGTGTTGGCAAAGACGGCCAATCCAAAGATTAAAGATTTCGAGGATTGGTTAGATGGATTTGAAACACCTTTTTCTATTATGAAAGCTATGCCACAAATTACTGACTTGTTATTTGATAGCTCGTCAGGGATTGTGAAAGGAAAAAAAAAGAATCCAGTGAAGAAAGTGCAACATTCTACGAATTAGTAATTGCAGCACTTAAAGTAGGCCTAACCATCCATGATATTGATCATATGGATATAGGTGAAGTATTAGATATTGTAATTACATATCTAAATACCGTAAGCGATGAAAAAGCGGTAGATTCAAGAGACGCTACACAGGAAGACATCGATAACTTTTGGGGTTGATGCCTTCCTTTTATTTTTTATAGGAAGGAGACAGAAAAATGGCAAGCAAAAATTTAAAAGGTATAACGCTACAGATTGGCGGAGATACCACAGAGCTATCCAAAGCGTTAAAAAAGCCTGATAAAGATATCAGTGATTTACAATCAAAATTAAAATCTGTGAACCAGATGTTAAAGTTTGATCCTTCCAATACTGAGCTTTTAGCTCAAAAACAAAGATTGTTGAAGGAGCAGATTACTGCTACGGAAGACAAATTAAAGTTACTGAAAGAAACACAGAAGCAATTCGTTACTGAAGGTGGGAATGTAGATTCTAAGCAATATATAGCGTTAGAGCAAGAGATTCAAAAAGCCGAAAGTGCATTAAAACGTTTGAATTCTGAAACGTCAAACGTAAGTGCGAATATGCAGGCTTTCGGTGAAAAAGCAAAGCAAGTAGGTGACAAATTCACTTCTGTTGGTAAAGAAGTAAGCAAAGCATCTGCAGTTGCAGTTGGTGCAGGCGTTGCATCGTATAAAGCATGGTCAGAAGTAGATGATGCATTAGATTCAGTTGCAGCCGGTACTGGAGCAACCGGAAAAGAATTGGAAAGTCTTCAACAGACTGCAAAGGATGTATATACATCAATGCCCGTTGATATCAAAGCTACAGGACAAGCCGTAGCAGATATCAATACACGTTTAGGTTTACAAGGTGATGCATTGGAAAACGCTACACGTCAGTTTATGAAGTACTCTGAAGTGAATAGCAGTGATGTTTCTACATCTATAGAAACTGTAGCTAAAGCTATGAACGATGCCAATATTCCTACTTCAGAGTTAAACAGTGTGTTAGACGAACTTACATCAGCTAGTCAAGAAAGTGGATTAACAGTTGATACATTGGCAGAAGCATTATCACAGAACGGCGTGCAAATGCGTGCTTTAGGATTCAATACGCAAGAAACTATTGCATTATTAGCAACCATGGAGAAAAACGGTGTCAATTCATCTGTAGTTCTTACAGGTATGAAAAAAGCAATGGCAAATTATACCAATGCAGGAAAAGATGCCAATGTTGAACTAGGTAATCTATTCCAAGGCATCCAGGATGGAACAGTCAGTGCTTCAGATGCTATGGATGTATTTGGAACAAAAGCCGGAGCTTCTTTATATCAATATATTCAGGAAGGTAAGTTAAATTACCAGGATTTATTAAAAGTATTGCAAGACAGCAATGGTCAATTGGACGCATCATATGAAGCGATGCTTGATCCAATGGACCAGGCTAAAGTTGCAATGAACAATTTAAAACAAGTTGGAGCCGATTTATTTGACCAAATCCAAGCTACATTAGCTCCGATGATTCAAGCCCTTGCCGAAAACTTGCAAAAGTTCAGTCAATGGTTTAGTACATTGGACCCAAATGTTCAACAGTTTATCGTTATTGTAGGTTTAGTAGTAGCAGCTTTAGGTCCGGTGCTCATATTCATTGGTCAAATATGTACTGGAGTAAGTCAGATTATTGAAATTGTAGGATTCTTAGGCGAGTTCTTAGCTCCTGTATTTAGCGCAATCGGTTCAGGATTAAGTGTACTGTGGGGACTTATTCTAGCTAATCCAGTTATAGCTATAGTTGTCGGAATCATTGCAGTAATTGCGTTGTTGTGGACTAAATGCGAATGGTTCAGAAATGGCGTTACAAATCTAATCAACAATATTCGTGATGGTTTCAAAAACGGATGGGACAAAATCAAGAATATATGGACTAACGCAATTGATGGAATCAAAAACAAATTCAGTTCAATGATTAAAGAAGCCAAAAAATGGGGTAGTGATTTTATTGAAGGCTTCAAGCGAGGTGTCTTAGGCAGAATCAAAAGTCTGTTCTCTGCAATCACAAGCATTCCAAAGAAGATTCGTAGATTATTGCACTTTAGTAGGCCGGATGAAGGACCATTACGAGATTATGAAACATGGATGCCAGATATGATGGATGGACTGTCAAAAGGTATTCATGACAATACGTATAAGGTCGAAGATGAAATGAAGAGTTTGGCATCAAAAATGAATGTGAATGCATATTCTAAAGCAAGTGTTGCTCAAACATTGAGTGCCAACAGTTCTACAGTGATTCATTTGAATGTCGTTTCTGAACTTGATGGAAGACAAGTCAGTAGGGCAGTATCGCAAAGTATTACACGTTCGGCCAATTCAAGATTGGCTTTTAAGGGGGCATAGTATGAAATTAAAAAAATTATTTCACTTCACATTAGATGATGTTCCTAGTTACGTGCATGAAATTGCTATAGCAGAAAGACCGAATATTCCTGCGCCTGAAAAAGATTACTACACTCCAGGAGATATTACTGGAGTGAACGGTAAATATTATGAAGATTTAGGAACATTTAGAAATATAGAAATTAAACTAGAATGTTCTTTTATTAGTCGTGATCCAAACAAATGGGCGGAAAAATGGCGAGAAGTTAAGAATTGGATTCTAGGAGAAAAACATAAAGTTATTCGCTTTTCAGATGATGAAGGCTTTTATAGAAAAATCGCAAAGATTTCTTTAAGCTCATCTGAACGTAAGGCATTACGTGCTGGTGTATTTACAATCACATTAGAAGCAGAACCATTTGAGTATTTAAATGAAGGCCTGACTAGAATTAATCACAAATATATTAAAGAGAATCAATATTATGAATGTTGTCCTACATTCATTTTAAACAGTACGGACATGCAGACTTTGACAGTAAACGGAAGAGAATTCAAAGTTGACTGCAAAGGTAAGACTATTGTCGATACTGAATTGAAAATAGCATATAGTGATAATTCACTCGTTAATACAGTTGGTGATTTTGAAGACTTATGGTTTGAAAACGGAAAATGTGAAGTCAAGAGCACTTGTCCCTGCCTTGTGCAGCCGAATTGGAGGTGTGTATAAATGATTCAAATCTATCATGCATCTCAAACGGATTTCACAGTTAACGGAATTGAAGTGCATCCATCTGAATGTCCATTTGAAGCTACGATTAACGGAACATGGGAATTGTCTATGACAGTTCCTTATTCCGATGATCATTGGAAAGATATAGAAGATAATGGAGTTGTAAGAGTAAGAACTCCTTACGGAGCACAGTTATTCCGCATTTATTCAAAAGATAAAAACAAATTTGAAGTGTCAGTCAATGCATATCCAATATTCTTGGATGCAAAGAATGACACTTTTATTTATGATAAACGTCCTACCAACTGTGATGGCCAAACGGCATTAAGTACATTGTTGAATGGCACAAAGTATAATGGCCATTCCAATATTGGAGTGAAATCTACTGCGTATTGGATAAGAAAGAATGTACTTGAGTGCATTGGTTCAGACGATGACAATTCATTCTTAAGCAGATGGGGTGGCGAAGTCAGATATGACAACTATGACATTTATATTTACGACCGCATCGGCGCCGATAATGGAATGCGTGTAGAATTCGGATTCAATATGAATGAAATCGAAGAAAAGATTGACTTCAGTAGCACAGTAACGCGTATCAGACCAGTTGCATACAATGGATACCAACTCCCAGAAGGAGAGTTTGTAGATAGTCCGTTACGTAACAAATACCCTAAAGACTTTATTTCAGAAATCACATATGACTACATCAAGTTAGCTAGTGATGTAAGTGGCGAACCTCAAGATGGTGATGTTGTGTGTGATTCAATCGATTCATTGCGTGATGAATTACGAAAAGCTGCTAAAAAAGAATTTGAAGAAAATCAGATTGATAGGCCTTCAATTGAATACAATGTATCTGTTTTTGATTTATCCAGATCGGATAAGTATGCAGAGTTTAAATCCTTATTGAAATTAAACTTAGGTGATACAGTCAAAGTCAGAAATAGACGTTTGGATATTGATACAACAGCTCGTGTTAAGTCTATTAAATATGATTGTATCAGTCAGAGAATGGATTCGTTGACGATTGGAGATGTAGTTCCGTCTTTCTTTGATAAGCAGGCTGATATTCAAAGAAGTGTTGAAAAAGCTATTGATATTAAAGATTCGTCTGTTCATGCGGAGATGATAAAAGGAATCGTCAATATGATGAACACACAGATGAAAGCTCAAAAAGACAATGCGACAAAGTCAGACGTTCGTGCGATTCTGTTCGAAGACACTGATCCTATTGCGGATATGTATGGTGCTTTATCCCTAGGAACTCAAGGAATTCAGATAGCACATACTGTTGATGAAAAAGGAAATTGGCAATGGGGTACTGCAATCAATTACAATTCAATTATTGCAGACTATATTTTGACAGGTGTTTTATCGGATAAGAACGGTAAATTCCATTTAAATATGGACACCGGTGAACTGATAATGAACGACGGCACATTTAAAGGAGTTCTAAATACTGTCAAGGATATAAACGTTGGTGCCGAAATAAACATGCAGCCACGTGCCGAAGGAGTCGCTCAAGGTTCTGTTTGGGCAGATATCAAAGCTATTGATTCTAATGGAAACACACTGCCTGAAAAAGTTGCATTCCGTTCTGTAAAGTCTAATGGTAGCTACGTAGCTCACAGTATTAAATTAATTTGTGGGGATGCGAGTGTATCCGTGGACAGTGACGGTTCAGTCAGTATGTCGAACGGCAGTAATAAAGTTAAAGTTTCAAAAGACGGAGTTGATATTATCACTGATAATAATGAGATTTCGTTAAGTAAAACATCGAGCACGATAAAGATTAACGGTAAAACCGGATTAACAGGTACATATACTGTTACAAAGTCGGTAACTACTAGATCAGGAATCGTGACAGGGGTTGAGTAATATGGCTCAACCCTTTTCTGTATTCGTTAATACATACAATGGCACAAGTCATGATGTAGACGGTGCTTATGGTGCTCAATGTTGGGATGGGTATGCATTCTACATGAAATGGTTAGGATATCCATATGCGCATTGTACCGCTAGTGGTGGTGCTAAGGATATTTGGACGCAAAGAGCATCAAATGGGATGTTAAATTCATGTAATGTTGTGGGCTCTCCTCAAAATGGTGATATTGCCGTGTGGGGTTCAAACATGGGTGGTGGTTACGGCCACGTAGCCATGTATTACAATGGTAAATATTTCGGGCAAAACCAAGGTAGTAGTGGTGGTACGTATGGAGGACCATTTAATTTATTATCAATCGGAACTGCGCCATTAGGTTATTTCAGACCAAAATGTTATGTCGGTGGCGGTTCAGAAGTTATTAAAAAGAAATTACAGCTTACATTAGTAAATGGAATCGTAGTTGGAACAAACTACGTTTAGATAGGAGATATGCAATGGAATTATTTAGAAATGGTTTAAAATTATCTGTTACAAAAGGATTGGATGAATCGCAAGGTTCTGCCAATGTTCCAGTAACACTTGCGCACGATTCAAGTGATGAATATGCAGATTACACAGAACAGATTCATATGAAGTATTCTGCCAACGGAAAAGTTTACAAAGAGATTCTTCCGTGCGGCAATAATGTATATACAATTCACAGTAAAGCAATGGCCAACGTTGGATCATTGGAATTGGCAGTGCATTTAATTAAAGGAACAACCGAGTTAGTTACAAACCAAGTTACACTTGAAGTTAAAGAAGCTCCAAATGCAGTTAGTATGGTTGATCCTGGCGAACACAACTGGCAACAGTTAGTTGACCAATACATGGAAAACAAATTAAGTAATTACACGACTGAAAAGAAGGTTCGTGAGATTCTAGATGCAATGTATCCAGTAGGTTCAGTTTATATCACAGCTGATAAAAACAACCCCGGAAACTTTATCGGAGGTACTTGGGAGCAGTTCGGACAAGGTCGTACTTTGATTGGCGAAGGTACTGGAAATGATGGTAGTACAAGTATGTCATTTACAGCCAATTCAGTCGGAGGCGAGTATAAGCATATATTAGTTATTTCTGAAATACCGAGACATACTCATGGGCTTGCTTTATTTGACGACAGCGGATCACAAGAATTCTATAGCAATGCACTTAGCTCTAAATGGTCAAAAAGTTACAAAGAATACGATAACCCTGTATATGGAGAAGGAGGAAACAAGCCGCATAATAACATTCAGCCATATACAACAGTATATTTTTGGATGCGCACAAAATAATGTGTATGTATGTCATTTACTTCCCAATCAATCGGTGGAGAATACACTCATAAACTTAATCAAAACGAAATTCCAAATTATTATATTGGTGACATCGCCGTCCCTGTTCCAAGCACACATGTTAAGTGGGCAAATAACGGAATAGTGCCGACGGAAATGGGGCAAGCGTCTTCAGATAAAATAGGGGTTAAAACTATAAGTGAAATGAATAGGAATAGCGGGACGCAATATGGATGGTCAATCCATACAAACGGAGGAGATAAGCCTCATAACAATCTACAACCATTTATCACAGTCGCCTTTTGGAAGAGAATTAGCTGACTCTTCTCCAAAACAGCACTGCAATCCAAGGTTGCATATTATTGTGAGCATGTCCGCTACCTTCTTCCGTTGTTTTGCTTATCCAATATTTCTTAGTTGAATCCGCTCGTTCTGTAATTCTTGCGTATGAAAGTTCGTCATTGCTATTTCCACTAATAGCACTTCCAGATTCAGAAGGAATATCAAGCAATGTGTGATAATGAGGTGGAAGTTCTTCTTTAGTTAATTTATGCTCGTAGCTTCCGCCAATCCATCCGGTTGTAAATGACATACTTTGACTCATGATTATATGTATGTCATTTACACCTAATTCAACAGGCGGAGAGTATTTGCATCAACTTACGGAGGGAGAAATGCCTAGCCACTATCATAATGCCTTATACGCTGACCATAATGGTGATGTAGCAATAGGCTGGGGATACGGAACAGGTCAAGGAAATAGTGTAAATCTATATTCATTAGCTAAATTTGATAAAACTATAGATTCGCCAGCTAAGACAGGCGCTGTTGGAGGCAGCACTCCCCATAATATTATGCAACCTTATTTAGTGGTTTATATGTGGAAGCGTATCGCATAGGTATGTCTTTTACGTCAAATTCAATCGGTGGAGAATATAAACATCAGTTAACCAAATCAGAAATGCCTAAGCACAATCATGATATGTCTTTGATGGCTAAAGGGAGTTCTGGTTGGGAAGAACAAATAGTAAATAAATATGGAGTAATGATAGACTACACTACTAAAAACTATGTTATTCCAGAAGAAAAAGTTAATGCTACAAAGGTATCTGCGTTTGTGCAAGCAGGTTCGTCAGGAGACGATGTGCATCACAACAATGTTCAACCATATATTACTGTTACATTTTGGAAAAGGGTTAAATAGTTCTTTTCCAAAAATACGTAACAATATACGGTTGAATGTTATTATGTGGCTTATCTTCACCTGTATTATTGTATATAGAATTATTATTCACCCTATAATTTTCCGTCCAGTCAGAACTAACCGCATCATTAAAGTCGTCTTGCAATTGACCAGTCGAAGATAAAGCTAGTCCATGATCATGCTTAGGCATTTCTGAAATATCTAGCTTATGTCTATATTCTCCGCCTTGAGAATTTGTAGTAAAGGACATACATATAAGCTTAATTAAAAGTATGTCCTTTACGGCCGAAAGCAGTGGTGGAGAATACAGTCATAAATTGAAGGTAGAAGAAATGCCTGCTCATAGTCACACAACGGTAAAAGGTGACCGCACTTCTACTACTAACGGAACAACAAAGATAGACAATAAATATTCAACGTATCAATCAGAAATGGAAATATCACCCGGGTATTACTGGACAGCTAGAACTTTGGATGAAGGTAAAAACAATAAGCACAACAATATTCAGCCTTATATTGTAGTATATTTTTGGCGCCGAATAAAATAGGCTATTTGACTCTCTTCCAAAAGAAAGTGACAATAAAAGGCTGTATAACATTTAACGGTTCATTCTTTCCATCTGTCATTAAACGCCAACCATATTGGTTTACAGAGTCGTCTCCTACAACCCTATTTTCAGAATACGGTTTTATACCAAATTCACCTTTAGGGATTTTTCCTAGAACTTCGCCGTAAACGCCAATGTTATCCCAATCAAAGTGATTTGTCGGTACAATAGCCGGAATTTTTCCTAACATGTAATTTGGAATATTATCTTTAGTAATCTTTTTACAATAAGTACCGTCTGTTTTGTTGGCAGTAAAAGACATACATTTACTTGTAGTAATCGCAAAGCAGCTCGACGCATTTTCGCTTCAATTCCATTTGTGGGTGGACATATATATTCATAGTAATTGATACATTTGAATGGCCGAGTAATTCACTTAATGATTTGTAGTCGCATCCACATTCAATGCACCTTGTCGCAAATGTATGTCTGAGTGCATGGAATTTACGATGTGGTAGCTCAAGTTCTTTCAGAATTCTATTGTAGTAAAGCCTATATTTGTTAGGCTCTATCGGTTTATCTCGATTAGTTAATATGTAATTATCTTCTTCACCTTGAAGTAGTATCGCATAATACATAATCCACGTATTCAATGGAATCATACGTGTGCTTGATCTCGATTTAGGTGGTGTCACATATAAGTGACTACCGTCTTCTTTTGTATACGTTCTTATCATTGTTTTATCTATTTTTAACAATTTACTTTGGACATTGATATCACTCCACTTAAGAGCGCACAGTTCTCCAATTCGGATGCCAGTGTGGATGCACAAAAGAATGCCAAAGTTCTTATAGTTGATTTCAGATTGGAGGTGATTAATCAATGTTATTTGATTCTCTTTATCAAAAAATTTCGACCGCCTTAGGTGGATGATACGGTAATTGTATTTCGACTTTAAACGGAAGTGTAAATTTTAATAATTGAATGATGTCCTTCGCATATTTAAATGATATGCCACCTTTTCCATCTTTACGGCCACATTCAATTTTCTTAAGAATCATCTCCTGGAGGATGTCGTTATTCAATTCTTCAATTTGATAATCGCCTAAGTCAGGCATTATGTGATTCATAATCACATTACAATAATTCGTATAAGTGCTGTATTTTAGATAGATTTTCTTCTCCTTTAACCAGGATGTTAATTTGTCAGAATATAGCATTTTTATTTACCTCGCTTTTTTCATATTAAATTTTGAGGGTTTTACACATTAAACACAAATTAAACAAACGATATACAACTGCGCCATATATTTGATGCAGTTTTTTATTTTAAGAGGAGAAAAAAATATGAAAGTATTTACTAGTTACTACAACAACGTATGTGGTGCAATCATCGCATTACTCACACTTATTTTCGGTGAACACTGGTTCTTGTTCGCCGTTTTTTTATTATTAAACGTAATTGATTGGATTACAGGATGGATGAAGTCAAACATCAACCATAAGACTAATAGCAGCAAAGGATGGACTGGGGTTCTTAAAAAACTAGGATACTGGTTGATGATTGTATTCGCTTTTGCAATTTCGGCTTGGTTTATCGAAATCGGCAAAACAATCGGAGTTGATCTAACACTAACAACTCTATTAGGATGGTTCGTCTTAGCTTCCTTGACTGTTAATGAAGCAAGATCAATCATCGAAAACTTTGTTGAAGCCGGCTATGACGTACCGAAAATTCTAATCAAAGGATTAGAAGTGGCTGATAAGAAAATCAATCAGGAAGAGATTTAATCATGAACTACTTCACAAAAGATGATTTTCAAAATGAATGGCTAGGCAAATCGTCTAGCCTAGGTGGCTACTACAATCAGTGCGTTACTCTTTTTAAAGAGTTCTTGAAGAAAGCCGGATATCCTAACCCAGGAAGAGCGATTGGTGGCTCTGGAGGTGCTCGAGAAATTTGGCATCGAAGAGAAGCACTTGGATATGGTGATTATTTTAATTTCGAACAAATTGGCCATCCTGGCGATTGGTTCGTGTGGGATTCGGTATATGGTTGGTACAACGGAGTCTATTATGGCCATGTTGCTATGCTGATTAAAGACAACGGTAACGGAACAGGACAATTCTTAGGCATGAACCAAGGAACAAACTTATCTCCTGCTAACATTCAAACATTATCCTATAACGGTTCTTGTGGAGTGTTACATTTCAAGGGATACAGTCATCCAACATCTAGCACTGCAATTACTGTGTACAATCCATCTAATTTAGTCGAGGAGCACGCAGTGGCAACACTTACTGTGGATTCTGTTGCGATTCGTGAAGGGTCTCCAACCGGTAAAGTATTAAAGCGAGTGAACTCAGGATATAAATTTGAATACTACTATAAAGTAGTCGCAAACGGTCATCGTTATGTAGTGAGCCAAGATAAAACTCAGTTTATGGCCATTTCAAACTCTGAAGTTCACGGAAAGGATGTATGGGCCATTTTCTCTGCAATTGAAGAGAAAAAAGAGGATGTAAAAGCTCCTGATCCAGTCGAACCTAAGCCAAATTACACAAAAAATGTAAAAGGGTACGGAATCGACATCTCTGAGCACAATAAGAATATTGACGTATCAAAATATGATTTTGTGATTATTCGTGCAGCTTATGGAGAACACACGGACAGTCAATTTGCAGAGAACGTACAGAAATGTGTTAATGCAAATGTTCCTTTTGGCGTTTACCTATATGATTATGCATTGAACGATGAACAGGCAAAAGCAGAAGCTAACTACATTTTAGATTTATTAAAGAATATTGATGTTAAATTAGGCGTGTGGTTCGACATGGAAGATGCCGACCACTATAAACAAAAGAATGGAATCCTAACAAAAGACAGATGTACTCGCTCATGCAAAATATTCTGTGATATTCTAAAAGAAAAAGGATATTACACCGGTGTATATACTTCTACATCATGGATTGGAACGTATGTAGATACAGACCATCCATTGTGGGTTGCAAACTGGGGAACGAATGACGGAGAGATTCAGTCTGATCAATCAGATAAAGCAGTTATGCACCAATACACATCAACTCCACTTGATAAGAATGTAATCTATCACGACGTGAGCTTCTATGCATCTAGTCCGGTAAAGGAAGAAGAAAAAGAGCCATCTGAAGATATTCCGAAACAAGATGATTCAACAGATAAAGAACAAATCAACGTGAATGGCATCAATAAAATTATCGAGATGATCCTAAAAATTGTTGAAAAGATTTTCAAGTTGTTCAAATAACACAAAAGGGCTACAGTGTAGCCCTTCTTTTTTTGTGCTTTAATCTAAATCGATTCCGTAGTAATTTCCGAATGAACAATTCTGATAAACCCCTTCATCATCATCCCAATCTTCACAGAAATATTCACCATACATTTTTACGTGTTTTCCATGTCCAACTTCGATGGCAATATATCCGTTGATTTTGTGATTATCATCAGAACCAAACTCATCATGAATTTCTTTATCATTGCTTGCACATTCGTATGATCCATTAACTTCAGTATAGATTTCACATGATGTATTTAATTCACAAATTCTATCTTCAACATCTGAAGCTTTTCCAAAATATCCTTTGAATTTTCCAAAATCATCATAATCTTTTAATTCCTGGATGAATTGGTTGAAGTATGCCTCATCCTGATTCATCTTGTCAATGCTAAACATATTCAACTCATCTAATGCATTAGCCTTCTCAATTGTTTGATTCATTGCATTTCTAATAACATCTGCTTGTGAAACTCCTAAAGCTTTACAAGCTTTTTTAAATTCATCGGCAAATTCATTTTTGAATCGTGCAGAAATAATCGTCATTTTTTCGTTGTATCTGTCTTGTGGTCTCATATTATTCTCCTTTGTGTTTTAAATACATAGCATAAAGTAATTTAATTAATGCGCTTAATACCAAAAGTCTTCCTAAAAGTTCTAGCATAATTTTAAATGAATAAGTATAATATAGTTGAGGGAGGGAAGTTATAAGTACTTCCCAATAATCTGAACGATTACCCCAACGATTAACTCCAAAATTGCTTGAATAATTAGCGATGTCCAATCGATTTTGGAGCTTTTCTTTTTCTCATTCATCTCTTCACCTCCTTACATGTATATTATAGCATATTGCTAGCATATATGCAAGCATTATATAAATTATTTTATTCTTTTTTTATATAATATAGTAAGGAATTCGAACATTAAATATAAGCGCAGTTTCTGCGTTTTTTTTGTTGTCCAAAACACTGGCATATTTTTCGAGATTTATTGGCATAATTTTTGGCATAAATTTTTCTAAAAAATAAAATTTTATAGAGAAAATATAGAAAATAGAATATAAATGTGAGAATATAAGAGTAGCTAGAGACATATATATAATATAGAGAGAATTTTAATTTTTTTAGTTAAAAGTCTCTTTTTTTTCGTATATGAGTATATGAGAATAAAAAGAGAAGCTATTTTATGGTATGCCATCCAATATGATGGAGATTGGAAGAAAATTGGCAATGCGATAAAGGCACATGAAAACTATTCCATCATTGCATATCCATATCCTTATCTTACAATTGTTGATGAGATGTATCCCGAAGCCTTTAAACATTTAAGATATCCGCCATGGATTATTTTTTATCAGGGTAATGTTTGTTTGTTGAAAGAAAAAGGTGTAGGTATAGTAGGAGCTAGAAACTGTTCAGTGCAGGCACTGCAAAATACGGATACAATCGTACAAAGGCTCCAATCAAGGTACGTCATTGTATCTGGGCTTGCCAAAGGTATTGATGCCAGGGCCCATTTGAATGCATCAAAAACAATTGGTGTGCTTGGTTGTGGAATCAATGTGATTTATCCAAAGGAAAACGCATTTTTATTTGAAAGGATGAAAAAAAGCGGATTGATCATTAGTGAATATCCCATGCATGTGAAGCCTTTGGCTTATCACTTTCCATGGCGTAATCGCTTGATTGCCGCTTTAAGTAGCAACTTAGTTGTGATTGAGGCAACCTATAAAAGTGGAACAATGATTACTGTGAATGAATGTCTCGAATTGAGTGTTCCTATTTATTGTGTGCCTACAGCTTTTCAAGATGAAAAGTATCAAGGATGTAACTACTTGATTAGTAATGGAGCCAATATTTTGGTGGATATAAAAGACATTGATGATATCTGAGGATTGACAAATTGAAATTTTTAATGTTTTATATAGCGTGAATATGGGGGAAACAAATGAAAAAACATTTAGTTATTGTGGAGTCGCCTTCCAAATCGAAGACGATTGAAAAATATTTAGGAAAAGAATACAGAGTTGTTTCCAGCAAAGGCCATGTATGTGATTTGGCGACAAGCGGAAAAGAAGGTTTAGGAATTGATGTAGATCATGATTTCGAACCTAAATATAAAATTAGCAAAGAGAAAAAAGAAGTAGTGAAAGAATTAAAAGAGTACGCTTCTAAAGCACAAGATATCTATCTTGCCAGTGACCCGGACCGTGAAGGGGAAGCAATCGCATGGCATTTAGCGCGTGTATTAGATTTAAATACAGAAGACAATAATCGTATTGTTTTCCATGAAATCACGAAGCCTGCAATTCTTGAAGCTATGAAAGAACCAAGAAAAATTGATATGGACCTCGTGAAATCACAAGAAACACGTCGTATGTTAGATCGAATTATTGGGTTTAAACTCAGCAAATTGTTGCAGAATAAAATCCAGTCTAAATCTGCAGGACGTGTGCAATCTGTGGCGTTGAAATTGATTGTTGATCGTGAAAATGAAATCAAGGCGTTTAAACAAGAAGAGTATTGGACGATTCATGCACAATGTAAAAAGCAGAATAAAGCATTTGAAGCAGATTTAGTGAAGGTTGAAGGTAAAAAGCCTAAAATCAAAAATGAAGAAGAAGCTAAAGCATTGTTAGAAAGATGTAATGGAGAATATATTGTTTCATCGATTTCTAAAAAGCAGAAAAAGAAACAACCTAAACTTCCATTTACAACATCGACTATGCAGCAGGAAGCCAGTACAAAATTAGGATTTGGTGCAAAGAAAACAATGAGTGTAGCTCAAAAAATGTATGAAGGTATTGATTTAGGTGGAAATATGGAAGGTTTGATTACGTATATGCGTTCGGACTCAACACGTTTATCTGATATTTTCGTTTCAGATGCCAAGGAATTCATCACAAATACATATGGTAAAGAATATGTTGGACATGTACATCAAAAGAATGGTAAAAATACGCAGGACGCACATGAAGCCATTCGACCAACAAACATTAATCGTACACCTGAATCCATCAAAGACCATTTAACGAATGATCAATATCGTTTATATTCACTGATTTATGCGCGTACTTTGGCATCTTTAATGAAAGATGCTGTATATGATGTGACGAGTGTTAAAATCACAAACAACGATTTAGAATTTAGTGCAAGCGGACAAACTATGACTTTTGATGGTTACTACAAAGTATATTCTAAATATGAAAAACAAAGTGATGCTTTACTTCCTAAGTTGGAAGAAAATGAAGTTTTAAAAAATGTAACTCCAACTTCAAAGCAGCACTTTACAGAACCACCAGCACGTTATACAGAAGCACGCCTGATTAAAGATCTTGAAGAAAAGTCAATTGGTCGTCCAAGTACATATGCGACAATTATTGATACTTTACAAAAACGTGGCTATGCCTCATTAGAAAAGGCAAGTGAAACTTCAAAGACGAAGGTATTTATTCCTAGTGAGCAGGGGATTTTGACAAATGAAAAACTACAACAGTATTTCTCAAGTGTCATTAACGTAGAATATACGGCAGATATGGAAAAAACTTTGGATGAAATTGCCGAAGGAAACGAGGACTCTGTATCTTACATGCACAAATTTTATGATAAATTTGCTCCACTTGTAGAAGATGCCTATGAAAAAATGCCAAAGAAGGAATTAGAACGTGTAGGACGTACTTGCCCTGAATGTGGTGGAGAGCTTGTTTATCGTAATGGTCGTTTTGGTAAATTTATTTCTTGTATTAACTTTCCAACATGTCGCTACACTGAAAATGATGAAGAAGAACTTCCAGAAGAGGCAAAAGAAGAAAAAATCTGTCCAAACTGCGGAGCTAAGATGGTGATTAAAAGAGGTCGTTATGGCCAGTTCTGGGCATGTTCAAATTATCCGGAATGCAAAACTATCGAATCTTTGAAAAAGAAGGCGAAACCTGAGCCAACAGGTGAAATGTGTCCGGAGTGTGGACATGAGCTTGTCAGAAGAAAATCACGTTTTGGGACAACTTTCATTGGTTGTTCAAATTATCCAAAATGCCACTATATAAAAAAAGAACCTAAGAAAACAGAGGAAGATAAATAATGGAACAAGTTACGGTTGTAGGAGCAGGACTTGCCGGATGTGAGGCAACGTGGCAGCTCGTAAAAAGAAATATTCCAGTGCGATTAATTGAAATGCGCCCTAAAAAGGAAAGTCCAGCCTTTCATACAGATCGATTTGCGGAACTTGTATGTTCGAATTCACTTCGATCCAATGCGATGAATAATGCGGTAGGTATTTTAAAAGAGGAATTACGCCAAATGGATTCATTGATTATGAAATCAGCAGATATGCATGCTGTACCAGCTGGAAGTGCGTTGGCAGTTGATCGTGAGACTTTTTCACAATATATTACTGATACAATCAAAAATCATCCATTGGTTGAAGTTGTCAATGAAGAAATGACAGCTTTACCCCAAGGACCATGCATTATCGCAACAGGACCTTTGACAAGTGATTCTCTAGCGAAGGCTATACATGATTTCACTTCTGAAGATACTTTCCATTTCTATGATGCAGCAGCACCTATTATTGAAAAGGATTCGATTGATTTTAGTAAAGCCTACTATAAGTCTCGCTATGACAAAGGTGAAGCAAGTTATATCAACTGTCCGATGAATGCGGATGAATTTGAAACATTCTATGATGCATTGATTCATGCAGAATGTGTGAATTTGCACGATTTTGAAAAAGAAACATATTTTGAAGGTTGTATGCCCATTGAGGAAATGGCACGTCGTGGAAAGAAGACTATGTTGTTTGGGCCATTAAAGCCGGTGGGATTGGAAAAAGACAAGGATTCACATCCAGTTGCCGTAGTTCAGTTACGCCAAGATAATGTAGCTGCAAGTATGTACAATATTGTTGGTTTCCAGACACATTTAACTTGGCCTGAACAAAGAAGAGTTTTCTCTTTGATTCCTGGATTAGAAAATTTGAAAATTACTCGTTATGGTGTTATGCATCGAAATTCTTATTTATCAAGTCCAATTGTTTTAAAAGAAACATATCAATCAAAGAAACGTGATGATTTATTCTTTGCCGGACAATTAACGGGAGTTGAAGGCTATGTTGAATCTTGTGCATCCGGATTGATTGCCGGAATCAATATGTCGTTGTATATGCAAGGTAAAGAACCAATTTGTTTTGGAAATACTTGTGTGATGGGTTCACAAGCATACTATATTACGCATTGTGATCCAAAACATTTCCAGCCAATGAATGCAAACTTTGGCATTATGCATTTAAACGAAAAATGTAAGAAACATGAGCGTAAAGAAAAATTTGCTGCTCAGGCACTTTCTCGTATTCAAGAAATTCAGGAACAAGTCAATGGATGAGTTGATTGATCGTTTTCTAAAATATATATATCGAAAGAATACGCAATCAGATAAAACTATCGAATCGTATAAAAATGATTTGAACCAATATAAAGAATATTTATTAAGTCAATCTATTGATTCTTTTGAATCGTGTGATAGATTGACTTTTATGAATTTTTTAGCTACATTGGATCATTTAAAATCCAATTCGATTGCACGTAAAATGAGTGTATATCGTTCTTTCTATGCGTATTTGGCAGAGTATATGGGTATCAATGAAAACCCTTTATTAGGGATACAGACACCAAAGAAGTCAAAACAAATTCCAGATTTTTTATTTGTAGAAGAAATTCAGGAATTTTTAAATTCTTATGAAGATAACAAAGAAGATCAATATCGTGATCGCATATTATTTACGATGATGTATGCATGTGGATTACGTGTTAGTGAATGTGTTTCTTTGGAATGGAATCAAATTGATTTCAACAATCGAATCGTGCATATTCGAGGTAAAGGGGATAAAGATCGTATTGTACCTTTTTATCAAGGCTTTGAAAAAGAATTGTTGGATTATAAAAATAGTTTTTGGTCAAAATATGCAGTGGATGATCATGTATTTGTGAATTTAAGAGGTAAACAATTAACTTCTCGTGGTATTCAGTATTTAATGGATAAACATGCCAAAGCCATTGGAATGCATATGAAATTGCATCCACATATGTTGAGACATAGTTTTGCGACACATTTATTAGATAATGGAGCGGATATTCGTGTTGTTCAAGAGTTACTAGGACATTCATCTTTATCAACAACACAAATTTATACGCATGTGACTACAGCACAGTTAGTGAAGGCTTATAAAAAAGCGCATCCTTTTGAAAAATAACATCTTGCAAGTTAAAAAGGTTATTGCTATAATGTAAAAGCGCGTGATTGCGCTTATAACACACATCATGGATTCGTGTGCCCGTGCACATCAGTGTTGCATGCGTCTGAAATGATGGAGGAGAAACGGAAAGGTAGGACTATTATGTCAATCGTATCAATGAAGAAAATGTTAGAGAACGGTGTTCACTTTGGTCACCAGACTCGCCGTTGGAACCCAAAGATGAAACCATTCATCTACACAAGTCGCAACGGGGTTTATATCGTAGATTTAAACCAAACTCAAGCACAAATCGAAGCTGCTTACAATGAATTAAAAGCAATTAGCGAACGTGGAGGAAAAGTATTGTTCGTAGGAACAAAGAAACAAGCTGCAGAAGTTGTTGAAGAACAAGCTTTACGTTCAGGATCTTTCTACGTTAACAAACGTTGGTTAGGTGGTTTATTAACAAACTTCCGTACAATCCAAAAACGTATTAAACGTTTAGTAGAAATCGAAGAAATGGAAGCTAGCGGAAAAATCGAAGTTTACACTAAGAAAGAACAAGCTAACTTACGTAAAGAAAAAGCTAAATTGGAAGGTTCTTTAGGTGGAATCAAAGAAATGAAGAAACTTCCAGATGCATTAGTTGTTATTGATCCAAAAGAAGAACACAATGCAATCGCTGAAGCTAAAAAATTAGGAATCCCTGTATTCGCTATGTTAGATACAAACTGTGATCCAGAAGATGCTGATTTTGCAATCGCTTCTAATGATGATGCAGTTCGCTCAATCAAATTAGTTACAACAATCTTAGCAGACGCTATCGTTGATGCTAAGGGTGGTCTATTAGAAATGGCTTACTTAGATGAAACTGAAGATGATGTAACTATGGAAGACGTAATCAAAAATGTTGAAGCACAAATCGCTGAAAACGAACGTCGTCGTCGTCAAAGAAATGAAGAACGTAGAAAACGTAACTTCGAACGTAAAAACCGTCGTCCTTTCAATAAGAAAAATGATGACGCAAAACCAGCTGCAAAAGCTGAAGAAGCAAAAGCTGCTGAATAATAAAAAAATATAGGAGGATGCTAAAATGGCTATCACTGCTGCTCAAGTAAAAGAATTACGTGAAAAAACAGGTGCTGGTATGATGGATTGCAAAAAAGCCTTAACTGAATGTGAAGGTGACATTGCAAAAGCTGTTGACTGGTTACGTGAAAAAGGAATTGCAAAATCTGCTAAAAAAGAAGGACGTATCGCTGCTGAAGGTTTAACTCGTGTTGCTGTTAGTGGAAACACTGCTGTATTATTCGAAGTTAACTCAGAAACAGACTTCGTAAGTAAGAACGAACAATTCTTAGGTTTAATGGATACTTTACAAGAAGCAATTCTTGCAAACAAACCTGCTACAACTGAAGAAGCTTTAAATGTTCAAACTGCTGAAGGAACTATCAATGATTTAATCATCAATGCTACAGCTACTATCGGAGAAAAAATTTCTTTCCGTCGTGTTGCTGTTGTTGAAAAAGCAGATGATGAAATCTTTGGTTCATACATGCACATGGGTGGATCAATTTCTGCTGTTGTAGTTGTTAAAGGAACTCAAGATGCTACTGTAGCTAAAAACTTAGCAATGCAAGTTGCTAGTATGGCTCCAAAATATGTATCTCAAGCTGAAGTACCAGGTGAAGAAGTTGAACACGAGCGTGAACTTCAATTACAAATGATGAAGGCTGATCCTAACATGGCTAAAAAGCCAGAAAAAGTATTGGAAGGAATCTTAAAAGGAAAAGTTGATAAACACTTTAAAGACCAATGCTTATTAGATCAAGAATATTTCTTAGAACCTAAAACTAAGGTTTCTCAATTCTTGAAAGACAACAAGGCTGAAGTAGTAACTTTCGTACGTTTCCAAACTGGTGAAGGTATCGAAAAACGCGAAGAAAACTTTGCTGAAGAAGTTGCTGCTCAAATGGCTAAGTAATTTATCTTTTACTTTAAAACCCTTGGAAATTCCAAGGGTTTTTCTTTTTAAATAGCGTAATATAGTGTATAATTGTTGTGACAATTCAATAAGGAGCAATATTATGTATAAACGTGTTTTATTAAAATTAAGTGGCGAAGCTTTGTCTAGCCCTGAAGCTGCTTTTGATCCAGAAATCTTAAAAAGATTGGCAAAAGAGTTAAAAGAAGTACAAAAATTAGGGGTAGAATTAGCAATTGTTGTCGGTGGTGGCAACTTCATTCGTGGTAAGATGATGGCTGAAATGGGAATGAACCGTGCTCAAGCCGATTATATGGGTATGTTAGGTACTGTAATCAACGCTTTAGCTGTTCAAAATGCATTAGAACAAGAAGGCGTTCAAACTCGAGTGCAGACAGCTGTTGAAATGCAAAAGGTTGCAGAACCATTCATCTTAAGACGTGCTTTACGTCACTTGGAAAAAGGAAGAATCGTTATTTTTGGAGCTGGTACAGGTTCTCCATACTTCTCAACAGATACAACTGCAGCATTACGTGCATCTGAAATTAATGCAGATGTTATCTTGATGGCTAAAAATGGTGTTGATGGAGTTTATGATTCAGATCCAAAGAAAAATCCAAATGCTAAGAAATACGATACACTAAATTATATGGACGTATTAAACGAAGGCTTACAAGTCATGGACTCAACAGCTATTAGTATGTGCATGGATAATGATATTGATTTAGTTGTTTTCAATATGAATGAACCTGGTAATATTGTCAAAGCAGTTCGCCGTGAAGTTAACGGTACAACAATCACTAAAAAGAAATAAGGAGAATTAAAATGAGTGATATTTTATTAAATGCAGAAGAAAAAATGATGGGTGTTATTGATAATTTAGAATCAAACCTTCGTCAAATCCGTACTGGACGTGCCAGTGGACAAATGTTAGAACGTGTACAAGTTGAATATTATGGTGCAATGACACCAATCAACCAGATGGCTCAGATTTCTGTTGTTGAAGGTACACAACTTGTTATTAAACCTTATGATCGTTCAATCATTAAAGATATTGCACACGCAATTCAAGCTGCTAACTTAGGATTGAATCCTCAAGCAGAAGCAGATGTCATTCGTATTCAAGTTCCTCAATTAACTGAAGATCGTCGTAAAGAATTAGCTAAAGATGCACAAAAATATAGTGAAGAAGCTAAGATTGCGATTCGTAACGTACGTCGTGATGCGAACGATGCTATTAAAAAAGATAAAGAACTTCCAGAAGACGAACAAAAACAAACATTAGAAGAATCACAAAAATTAACAGATAAATACATTAAAGATGTTGATTCAATTTGTGAAGCAAAGAAAAAAGAAATATTAAATGTCTAAGTCCAAACTTGATTTGGACTTTTTTAAAAAGGAGGTTTTTATGGCACCAAAAACAGTAGCTATAATTATGGATGGTAATGGTCGTTGGGCCAAAAAAAGAGGCTTACCAAGAACGGCAGGACACAAAAAGGGTGCGGATACAATTCGTACTGTGGCCTTAGCTGCACAAGATATGGGAATTCAAAAATTGATTCTATATGCTTTTTCAACAGAAAACTGGAAAAGACCAGAAGATGAAGTTTCCTATTTATGTAAATTACCAGGACTATTCTTTAATAAATTTATTAATGAATTGATGGAAAAGAACATTCGTGTAACTTTTGCCGGTGAATTAGAAAAATTCCCACAAGCAACACAAAATGTAATTAATAAGGCTGTAAATATGACTAAGGATAATACTGGATTAGAATTATGTTTAGCCATTAATTACGGTTCGAGAAGAGAAATGTTACTTGGTATGAAAAAATATGCGGATGAGGTTGCTCAAGGTAAACGTGAAAACAATTTAACTGAGGAAGAGTTCTCAAGATATTTATTTGTACCAGAAGATATTGATTTGATGATTCGTACAAGTGGAGAACTTCGTATTTCGAATTATTTGTTGTGGCAACTTGCCTATGCGGAACTGATTTTTACACCAGTCGCATGGCCTGATTTTGATGAAAAAGCATTAAAAGATTGTCTAGACGAATTTGCTTCAAGAGATCGCAGATTTGGAGGCTTAACTTCATGAAACAAAGAATAATTACCGCTATTGGTATCATTCTTGTTGTAGCACTACCAGTAGCTCTTGGAGGATATTGGTTAGAAGCTCTTGCCTTATTTATTGTTTGTGCAGGAGCATATGAATGGATGCATATTCAGCCAGATTTTAAAAGCTGGCCTAAATATGTTCTTCCACTCAGTGCTTTAGCTGTCATTTTAACAAGAGTTTTACCGGATAAATACTTTTTCGTTGTTATGACACTGATTGTTGTATTCTTATGGAGTCTTGTTGTTTTTGTTGAAAACTTCTCAATCATAGATGCCTTTGTGTGTATTTCATACGTTACAATTTTCTCCCTTGTTTATCATGCGGTAGGACAAATCGCAAACGTACATCAGTATCTATGGACGATTGTTTTTGCTACATACGGGAGTGATACAGGAGCCTATTTTGTGGGTCGAGCTATTGGAAAGCACAAAATGAATCCTAGAATCTCACCTAAAAAGAGTTGGGAAGGTTTTGCAGGAGGAATTGTATTTGGTTTTGTATTAAGTTTTGTGGTTAGTTTTAGCTACGTATCAAACTTAAACCCAGTTTTAAATACATTCTTATGTTTAGTATGTCCGGCTACTGCAGAACTTGGAGATTTGTGTTTTAGTGCTATTAAACGTCATTTTGCTGTAAAAGACTTCTCTAATCTTTTACCAGGGCATGGTGGTGTTTTAGATCGTGTAGATTCACTATTATTAAATATCATGGTATTTAGTGTTTTATATACAATCATTCTCTAAGGGGGATTTGAATGGATTTTATTATTGGTATAATAGCATTTGTCGTGATGCTAAGCGTGATTGTCATTTTACATGAGTTAGGACATTTTTTAGTTGCTAAACATTTTGGGGTTTACTGTAAAGAATTTTCTATCGGTATGGGACCATGTCTTTATCAAAAACAAGGAAAAGAGACTGCTTTTTCAATTCGCGCCATTCCTTTTGGCGGCTATGTAATGATGGCTGGTGAAGAAGATGGCTCACAAAGTGAGGAAGACAGCTGGCTAAAGGATGTTCCAGAAAATAGACGCTTAAACGGTATTGAAAAATGGAAACAAGTCTGCATCATGATTGCTGGTATTGTGATGAATATTTTATTGGCATGGATCATATATATGGGTGTGGCCTTAGCCCAAGGCTATGTAGTAGAAGACGCAAAACCAGTTGTCTATGCAGTCGAAGAGGATTCTGTGGCACAAAAAGCAGGCCTAGAAAAAAATGATCACATCGTTAAAGTTCAAAGTGAAGATGGAAACAGTATTCAGCCTAAAACACAATATGAAATTTTAGAGTTTATTCAATATCATCATGATACATTGACCTTAACTGTAAAGCGTGATAGCACAACATTTGAAACTACACTAACTCCATCTTATGATAAAGATATGGAAGGCTATACACTTGGCTATAAGGCGATTGCATATGCGAAGAAGATTCCTTGGTATCAATCTTTATGGGTTGGCTGTCAAAATACCTGGGATAGTGCAACAACTATATTTAAATCTTTGAATATGATCATTCATGGACAGGGATTAGAAAACTTATCAGGTCCCGTTGGCATTTTAAATGTCACTAGCAAATCTGTACAATATGGATTGGACATGTATTTTAGTTTGTTTGCGATGATTTCATTAAATATTGGAATCTTTAATGCTATTCCCATTCCAGCACTTGATGGGGGAAGAATCTTGATTTTATTGATTGAAAAACTAATTGGACGAAAAGTTTCTACAAAAGTAGTAGAAAATATCATCATGGCAAGTTTTGTACTCTTGATGTTGCTGTTTTTATACGCAACATATAATGATATTGTACGATTGTTTTAAAAAAAGAACCTATATTTTGGAAAATCCAAGATATAGGTTCTTTTCTACATAAAATATAGGATAGCTAATAAGTGACAAATACTAGCTAAAATGATGAAGATATGCCATACAAAATGAAAATATCTTTTTTGTGGTTTTGAATAAAAGAAAGTACCCATGGTGTACATAACACCACCTAAGGCAATCAAAATGATAAATATAGGTTGAGATTCGTTGATTAGCGTAGGTAAGATAAAGATAGCTAACCAACCCATGACCATATAGATTACCATTGAAAGTTTAGGATAACTTTTCGTCGCAATCGATTTCAATAAGATTCCTGCAATTACCAAAACCCATTCGATAGCTAAAATTGTATATCCTTTCCAGTTGTTCATAAGATTTAGACAAATGGGCGTATAAGTTCCTGCAATAGCCAATAAGATCATGATGTGATCTAATTTTCTAAATACATATTTGTGTGTTGTTTCATGTGGCATGCTGTGGTAAAGACAAGATCCTGTAAACATAAAGAGCAGACAAATCAAGAATACTGCTGTTCCAAGTGTTTTGATTGCTCCGCCTTGTAAATAGGCACGAACACTATAGTATGGAAGTGCAAATAGAATCAAAAGTGCCATAACTCCATGTGTGATACAGTTACCTACTTCTTCGCCAAAACAAAGTGGATAAACATACCGCATACTATCTTTCTTGTTCATACACATACTATAACATAATAATGAATGATATACAATCTAGAAATAGATACTAGATATATTTTATGTGATTTTTTTGATATAATACACTAGTTAGAGTGGAGGGTCTTGATGTTTTTAAAACGTATTGAATTACAAGGCTTTAAAAGCTTTGCAGATAAAACAGTGATTCAATTTGATCAAGATATTACAGGCATTGTAGGACCAAACGGATGTGGTAAAAGTAATGTGAATGATGCCATTCGTTGGGTACTAGGTGAACAGAGTGTTAAATCACTTCGTTCAGGTACTAATATGTCAGATATTATCTTCTCAGGAAGTGAATATAGAAAACCTGTAAACATGGCACGCGTTACATTGGTATTTGACAATTCAACACGTGTTTTTGATTCGGATTTTGATGAAATCGAAATTACACGACAAATTTTACGTGCCAATAATGAAGCAAGTTATTTTATAAATAAAACACCATGCCGATTAAAAGATATTAATGATTTAGTCATGGATACAGGATTAGGAAAAGATTCCTTAAGTATTATTACGCAGGGAAATATTTCTTCTTTTGCGGATGCCAAGCCAGAAGATAGACGTTCTTTATTTGAGGAAGCTGCTGGTGTCGCAAAGTATAAAAAGAGAAAAAAGGTATCATTGTCTAAATTAGAGCAGACAAAAGAAAATCTAGATCGTTTGCAGGATATTCTAGATGAGCTTGAAAGACAAATTGGACCTTTGGAAAAACAAGCTAAAAAGGCAGAAAAATATATTTCTTTAAGAGATAAACTATCTAAAATTGAAATTAGTGTATTGGTTGAAGATATTGATCAATATAATGACAAAATTAATCAGATCAATAAAGAATTGTTTGATATCCAAGCCATGCATACATCAGAAAATGCGGAGCTTTTAAAGCAGGAAAATCGCTTAGAAAGCATTCGAAAAGAAATGTATGCTCTAGATAAACAAATCAATGAGCTGCAAGGAAAATACACAAACGCGATGGAAGAAAATTATCAGCTTGAAAGACGTAAAATCGAGCAGGATGAAAAGCGAAAGTATATGTTGCAGGTAGCGGATAAACAAGCTCGTCAAAAAGAATTACAGGCTATGCTTGAAGAAGCAAGATTCGAATATCAGGATCGTCATCAGCGTTTAATGCAGACGCAACAAGATTTAAATAACCGTCGTAACATTGTGAATGATTTGAAAACAAAGATTTCTAAGGCTCGTTATGAATCGGATCAGGCAAACAATATCTTGATACAGCTACAAAATCGTAGACAAGTATTGGAAAATATGATGAAGCAACCTTTTGCTCATCAACAAGGTGTGCGTTCTGTAATGCAGGCAAAAAACTCTTTATCTGGTGTTTATGGAGTTGTCAGTGAATTGTTGATTGCGCATGTCGATAAAGCATTGGCGGTAAATGCAGCATTAGGTGGAAGTATCTATCAAATCATCACTAAAAATGAGGCAGATGCAAGAAATGCCATTTCATTCTTGAAACGAAATCGTAGTGGACGTGCAACTTTCTTGCCATTAAGTGTATGTCATCCTAGAAAAATGAATGAACAAGTGATCACGATTGCTTCAACAAGTCCAGGCTTTTTAGGCTTTGCGAGTGAATGTGTTGACTGTAAAGAGATTTTTGATCCTGTTAAAGAACGATTGCTTGGTAATGTGATTGTGGTGGATACATTGCAGAATGCGAATGAAACTGCGAAACGATTACGTTATGCATATAAAATTGTTACCCTAGATGGTGATATCGTACACACAGGTGGTAGTATGACGGGTGGTGTTACTAAGAATCAAAGTACACCAGTCACAATGCGACAGGAATTAGAAACAATCAATTCAAAAATTGAAGGGCAAAAAATTAAAGCCGACAATTGTTTGGATGAAACAGAGATTCTTACGCAGAAACTTCAAAAAGAAAACGATGCGATTGTAACTTTACAGATTGAATTGGCTAAGCTAGAAAATATTTATGCGACTAAAAAGGCAAAATATGATTCAATTTTAGCTGAATATCAGGAGTTAGGTGTAGATATTGAAGATAGTGGTGAATTAGCACAAGATGATCTTGTTGTACAAATGTCTAAGATGCATGCTGTATTGGATTCATTGTCTCTAGAGATTCAAAGCTTGCGTCAGACTCGTTTTGATAAAGGAAATGAAGCAGAACAACTCGAAAATCAGATTCGTTTAGTTCGTAGAGAAATGAGTTCTAAACAATCGCAGATCCATAACTATGAAATGGAAGTTGTGAAAATCAAAACGCAGTTAGAGAATGCATTGAATCGCTTAAGCACAGATTACGAAATGACATATGAGTATGCGTTAACTAAAAAAGAAGATGTCGAAATCGAAAGTGCTAAAGAAGAAGTTATTCAACTTCGTCAAGCCATTTCTCGTTTGGGAAATGTGAATTTGGATGCACCAAACGAATACAAAGAAGTCAAAGAACGTTTTGATTTTATGACAAGCCAAAAAGAAGATTTAGAAAAGGCAAGTCAACAAATATTGGCAGCCATTGATGAGATGGACAAGACAATGATCAGTCAATTTACTGAGATGTTTAATAAAATTAATGCTGAACTAGATGGCGTATTCAAGGCTATGTTTGGTGGAGGACGTGCTAGTCTTTCCATGGTGGATCCAGAAGACGTATTGAATACGGGTATTGATATTGATGTTCAGCCTCCTGGAAAAATGGTTAAAAATATCCAGACATTCTCGGGTGGAGAAAAAGCGTTGATTGCGATTAGTGTATTGTTTGCGATATTGAAGGCTCGTACAATGCCTTTATGTATCTTTGATGAGGTAGAAGCTGCATTAGACCAGGCAAATGTTGAGCGCTTTGCCCGTTATTTATCTCATTATCGTGGTCAATCTCAATTTATTGCGGTAACACATAGACCAGGAACTATGGAACAGTGCGATACGTTATATGGGGTTACAATGCAAAAAGATGGTGTTAGTAAAGTGTTAAAAGTGCAATTGAAAGATGCAGTACATATAGCTAAGGAGGAAAAGTAATGTCGGTCTTTTCAAAAATAAAAGAAGCTTTCGTAAAAAGTGAAGATAAAGATAAATATTTATCAGGCCTTGATCGTTCAAAGAAAAGCTTTGGAGATCGTATGCGTGCTTTATCCAATAACTTTCATGGAATTGATGATGACCTATTAGAGCAAATTATGGTTATTCTACTTGAGAGTGATGTGGGTATTCATACAGCACAAAAAATTGTGGATGCGTTTGAATCAAATGGAAAACATGTTAAAGAATATGATTCCATGTTAGATTATTTGGTTTCAATTCTTTATGATTTCTATGATGAATCAAACGATGAACCAATTAAAATGAATGAAGAAGGTCCAACTGTTATTTTAATGGTTGGTGTAAATGGTAGTGGTAAGACAACTACAAGTGCAAAATTAATTCAATACTATAAGGAACAAGGTAAGAAAGTTGCGGTTGCTGCAGCCGACACATTCCGTGCTGGAGCTATTGATCAAATCGATACTTGGGCAACACGTTTAGGTGTGCATTGTGTTAAAGGTAAAATGAACCAAGACCCAAGTTCCGTATTAGTTGATGCTTGTCGTTATGCCAAAGAAAATGATATTGATATTTTGATTTGCGATACAGCGGGTCGTCTACAAAATAAAACAAACTTGATGAATGAATTAAGTAAGATGCACCGTGTTGTACAAAGAGAAATTGAGGGAGCACCACAAGAAGTCTGGTTAGTTTTAGATGCGACAACAGGTCAAAACGGTATTTCACAGGCAAAAGTATTCTTGGAAGCAACTGATGTAACAGGTATCGTTTTAACGAAGATGGATGGTACGGCAAAAGGTGGAGTTGTACTCGCAATTCGTGATCTATTACACTTACCAGTTCGTTTCCTAGGTCTAGGAGAAAAGCCTGCTGATTTAAGACCATTTGATATCAATGCCTTCTTGATGGGAATCACAAAGGGTATGGAAGAATAATGATTTCAAAATTAGATGCGAATGATTTATTAGATGTGTATGGAGAATTGTTGACCGAACGTCAAAGAGAGATATTATCTCTTTACTATGAGGAAGATTTCTCTTATACTGAAATAAGTGAGGAACTAGAGATTTCTCGTGCAGCCGCGATGGATTCGGTACATCGAGCTACGAAATTACTGGAAAAATATGAAGCAGCGATTGGTTATGTCGCTAAGAAAAAATTATTGGATTCATGGATTTTACATCATGAAGATGTTGAACAAATCGAAATATTAAAAGAAATTTTTTAGGAGGATCAAAAAATGTCGATTGTTATGAGTGTTAATGCAGGAAGTTCATCTTTGAAATTCCAAGTTTTCAAAATGCCAGAAGAAGAAGTTCTAGCACAAGGAAACGTAGAACGTATTGGTTTAAACGATTCTATTTTTGGAATGAAAGCCAATGGAGAAAAAATTGAAGAGATCTTAGATATCAAAGATCATGCAGTAGCTGTAAAAAAATTAATGGAAGCATTAATTGAACACAAAGTTGTAAATAGTTTAGAAGATATCAAAGCGATTGGTCATCGTGTTGTTCATGGTGGAGAATATTTCTCTCATTCAGTACCTGTAGATGCTGATGTTGAAGCTAAAGTAGAAGAATTATGTGCATTAGCTCCATTACACAACCCAGCTGCATTAGTTGGATATCGTTCATTTAGAGATGCTTTACCAGAGTGTAAACACACATTCGTATTTGATACAGCATTCCACCAAAGTATGCCAGAAGAAAACTATATTTTCCCTCTTCCATATGAATATTATACTAACGATAAAGTACGTCGTTATGGTGCTCATGGAACAAGTCATGAATATTTGACAAAACGTTTGGCTGAGCTTCAAGGAAAAACACAAGAAGAAATGAATATCATTACTTGCCACTTAGGAAATGGGGCTAGTATTACAGCTGTTAAAAATGGTAAATCATATAAAACATCAATGGGATTCACACCTCTTGGAGGAATCATGATGGGAACTCGTTGTGGAGATATTGACCCTGCAATCGTTCCATTCTTAGAAAATAAATATGGATATACACCAGATGAAATGGATACAATCATGAATAAAAAATCTGGTATGTTAGGTGTAAGTGGAATCTCTAGTGATGGACGTGACATTGAAGCCGCTGTCAAAGAAGGAAACCCACGTGCTATTTTAACTCAAAACGTATATGTAAATCGTATTGTCGAAGTTGTATCAGGATACTACGGATTAATGGGTGGTGCTGATGCGATTGTTTTTGCCGGTGGTATCGGTGAAAATGACTGTGCAATGCGTCAAAGAATCTGTGATGGATTATCAGCGTTTGGTGTTGTTGTAAAACCAGAAGACAACGATGGAGTTCGTGGCGTTGAAAAATTATTAAGTGCTCCTGAATCAAAAATGCAAGTATGGTTATTACCTACAAATGAAGAATTAGTTATCGCACGTGATGCTTACAAGGATTTGATGGCTAATGCCTAATGATATTTTAGAAAGCGTAAAAGATTTTAATACAATCACAATTTTTCGCCATGTTTTTGCCGACATGGATGCGATAGGATCACAATTTGGCTTAAAGTACTATTTAGAAAGTGCTTATCCAAATAAAAAAATCTATTGTTTAGGTAATGATTGTCCAGTTTCACAAAGAAACAACGTATATATGGATGTTGTAGATGATGAAGTAGTAGCTTCCAGCTTAGCAATTGTTTTAGATACTTCAAATGCTGCACGCATTGATGATGACAGGTATCAATTGGCTAAAAAATCAATTCGTATTGATCATCACGTACAAGTAGAAACCATTTGTGATGAAGAATGGATTGATGATAAGGCAAGTGCCACATGTGAGTTATTAGCTTTGTATTTACAAGAAAAAAAGGCTAATATTCCTCTACAAAGTTCTCTGATGTTATATCTTGGATTAACAGCGGACAATATTCGTTTTACGACAAATAATGTTCGTCCAGCTACATTTGATGCCGCAAAATATTTATTTGAACAAGGTGTAGATGTCACAAAAGTGGAACAATTGAACTTTTCAAAATCCATGGAAGACTATAAATATGAAACTGTTGTACGTAATCATACAGTGTTTAAAAACAAGTTCCTTTATTCAATTCTAGAATGTGAAGATTATGAAGAATTTGGATTAAGCTTTACAGATGCTAAAGACAAAGTCTATTGTTTAGCAGGTATCGATTGTGTTGAAATGTGGGCATTGTTTACGCGTATGGAAGATCGTGTACAT
>ULZH01029543.1_pt1 | contig 59197 bp, 110 predicted proteins | sample 1962951 | NCBI WGS metagenome assembly ULZH01 (sample SAMEA4835884, study PRJEB28245) | human gut metagenome | biome: gut microbiome; material: fecal sample | place: Denmark | collected 2008
GCCAGCTCTTGTTTTAATGATTATTTTACTTCTTGTTTTCTTCATTTATGCACAACACCTTTCTTGAAACTTCGACACATTCTTCTCTCTTTTCTTCGTTTGTACACTTGCCATCCGCATTGTATCGGCAGGAAGTCAAGTTGCATTTTTTATTTGCATAAGCATTATTCACATTATCAATCCATTCTAATGCTTCGTCAAATATCTCTTGTACCATTTTTCTGTATTGAAATTCCATAATCTCGCCCCTAAATTCTTGCAACTACGTGTTCTTTTGCAATCTCTTCTTTTTCTGGGTCGTAAATAACCGAACCGTTTTTATCAGTCTTATTCTTATCAAATTCGCAAGAAACTTTTATACCATCCTTGTTACTGCATTCTGCGTGATAATCAATGACACATACTTTCTTCTGCCATTTCCCATTGGCATAAATCTTTGTGTAACCGCCAGCTCTTGTTTTAATGATTATTTTACTTCTTGATTTCTTCATTGCTTATAAATCTCCTTGTTTCTTCAACTATTTTAGAATCCCTAGCAAAATCCATTTCAATGTGGCTTTGTGGCAGCCTACCAAACTTTTCCAAAGCATATTTTTCTACCGCTTCTTTTGAAATATCTATGCCGAAATTTATCATTGCTTCTTTAGATGGCGGTTGATAATCTGATAAAGGATTGTCAATGTTATTCATTTCTCATAAACCTCTCAAAATCTTTCCTGCACTTAGGGCATAAATCAATGCTCTCTGTTTCACTGACATAATATTCTTTAAGTCTGATACTATTAATTTGGCTCAATTCCGGTTCCGGTAAAACAATGTTCTGACGAATGTTTGTTACATACTCATCAAAGCTAACCGATTTTTTAAGTTTCATTTCTCTTAAATGCGGTGTTATGCAATCATACCACTTTTTCTCTTTTGGAATATTTATCTCTTTTCCGCACCTGTCGCAAGTGCGCCATTCTTTTTGATGTTTCATATAAACCGCCCTCACTTATCACATTCGATTCCCGGAATGAATGTTCTTTTACCTATACCAGCATCTTCAAAAGTCGTAATTTCTATTGAACATCCGCAACTAACCGGGTCTAATGGACAATTTTCATGGTTAATACATGCGCATAAAATTTCTTTTTCCTGCTTCATCATTCCACCGCCTTTTAAGTCAACCCTAGCATACGTAAAATATCAAATTCTGATATTTCCTCTGCGCCCTCTCTTGTGTGCATAAGAATTTCTTTAAGCCTTTCATTTTCTGCATTGCTATACTTATCTTTGCTATACGCTTCTGAAAAACAATAATATTTGCAATATCCATAGCCTGTACCAAGCATGTTTCCGTGAATGTTCTTCCCGACAATATCATAATATTTTGGTACTTTTAAAATATTGTGTTTTTCATCTAGGATGCATTCATTTTGTACTGCTTTTAGCCTTGATTGAAGAAGTTTCAGAAAATTTCGTATATCCTGTTCCGATTTGGAAATATATAAAATAGTTTCTTTCATTCTTACACCGCCTTAATATCCGCCATTAAATTCCGAAAGCCATTCTTTCAACTTCACATGTGCCCTAGCAAAGCAAAGCTCCATATCGCAATCACTTTCATCAACAATTATTATATCTTCGCCATTACACCTAGCTTTAGGGTAATCATCAGCACAGCCTTTTTTGTAAATCAAAATATTCCAATCACATATTTTACTATAAGTAATTTCAAGATGCATGGGGAAGTCTTTTGCTTTATCATCAAAAAATTTTAAAAATTCATTCATTCTTCCACCAACTTTCTACCGCAGATAGGGCAATAATTGATTTTTATATACCCACTTCCGTATTCATCAGCAGAATTTGTAAATACTAAGCCCGGGCTATTAGTAATGTTGCGTATCTCAATAGCAATTCCAGAATAATTCGGAGATTTTTCGTTGTAGAAGTCCCATTTTGGTATGCCAATTCCTATATCTTCACAAAATTCACACATACTTAGTCCTCGCTCAGTTTTTTGCCACACATAGGGCAATAGTTGATATTTAATGCTCCTGCTCCGTATTCACCTGCACTGTTAGTAAAAACAAGTGCGTTATTATCTGTTATTTTTCGTATTTCTATTTTAATTCCACTAGGAACTATGTCAAAATCTTCTTCTGGTAAGAAATTCCAATCTGGAAGTCCTATTCCTATGTTTTCGCAAAACTTACACATATTACACCTCAATCCCATATTCTTTGAAATAGTTTTCAATATTTTTAGGTATCTCAACACCTAGTTTTTTTGCCTTTTTAAATACTTTTATTTCTTCATTTGTAGGCATATTAACAGTTCTAAACCATTGGTCTATATCAATATGTCTATGTTCTAAGCTATCATTAAAATCTGTACAATCATAAGCTCTTTTAATACATTTGTCTTGTGGATAAATAATATGTGTTTTTGTATCTCTGTAGGTTGTACAGTCTATCCCAGAACTATATTTTGCACATTTTTCTCTGTATTCGCATATATCGCATTCGGTATTTTTCTCTTTATATTTTTGTGACTTGTATTTCTCAAAATCCTTGCACTCATAGTCAAGTGATGTATCATTCCCCTTTAGGCAATTGTAAATCGGATATTCTTCTCCTATTTCTTCATCAAAAATAAAATCTTCATCACAATATTTACAAATCGAGCAATCTTTCATATTGCACCTCAAATTTACCTCACTGTTTGTATTCTTTGATAATCTGCGAAATCCGCCCCTGTGAACACCCCATTTCATCAGCAATCTTTGCTTGCGACCATTTGGCATTATGTAAAGCCATTACCTTGCCTACATCAATAGAGCTCTTTTCCACTGATGTTTTATTAGAAGCATCTGTTTCTTCATTTTCGTTCTCGTTATCTTCTCCAAAAACTTCGACATATTCATCCCGAACCTGTTCTTCAAATGCCTTTTGATTTGCGTTATCTTTCTCTCTGTCCAGTTCCATCGTTGTCATAACGCAATATCCAGCAAGGTCTAGCAGCGTATCTCTTATAGTTTCGTCAGCAACTTTCTGTTCTGCTCCTAATGCCATATTATCAAGTCTGTTCCATTTATCTTCCATGCGAACCATAGCCGCTACAAGTCCATATTTCTTAAATGAACGACTAAAGCTATCGCCATAATCATGATTTTTCTTGACATATGTATCATGTATCTGTTGTAAAAGTGTTTTGTGTTGTTCCAAATTATCCATCTTTCTTACCTCTCACTTAAATTATTAAAGAGTAGTCCGGAATCGAACCGGATAAAACACCATCTGTCTACTCTTCTTCATATTGTCAGGAAGAACTTTAAAAAGCCTGTTTATCAGCTATCCTCGATAGTTTTGAGGATAAGTAGATAGGTGTGGATTTGCACCACACAGGAGTGCGCAACCTGGGTAGCTAAGTTGTCGATTGCACCCAATTCTCTACGGCAATTCCGTTTACCTATTCCGTCACTATCTACCACCCGCGTCGTAACTAGTATTTTTGCGTGGGCGTGTATTGCATTCAGCCATGACATAGACCACCAGTTAAGCCAACAGCATATCACTGACCAAATAAACCGGATAGAGAGGAATCGAACCTCTGCCACTCTGCTTTTTCTCAGAATAATTCGTGTGCACCATCCTTATTCTTACACTTTCGGCTCCGAGGAAGCTCTGCCATTAAGCTACTATCCGAAACCGTAAGTTCATAGCATCTACTTACGGATTGAATTATTTTTGTTGCTATATTTGTATAATTCATACGGACTTTGTTATACCGTTCTCGAACCGTCCCTAATGACGTTTGTCGAGAGCAAATTGATAATGTCAACAGCTAGTTTCTGTTCTTCCATTGCCGACATTGGTTTCTGCACAAGTGTTGACATAACTGGCATAGTAGGTATCGAACCTACGACCCACAGATTAACAATCTGTTGCTCTACCACTGAGCTATATGCCAAAGTTGCATACACCTCTGTATAGGCTTTTAAGATGGTATGCAAGCACCTGTGTGTTATGGGTGGGTGTGAAAGTTGTAATGGAACTACATTAGTCCAGTACGGAAAAAGTATGTAAGTTCGGGCATCGTGGGATAGACACCCGAACAACCACACCGAGCCGTGCGATGGCTCTTTAATCAGCATTCCGCTAGTGTGGGAAAGGAGTTTTTCTCCGCAATTTTGCAAGAAGAAAAACAAAGATGGCATCTTGCCAAACTGGTGCAATGGGATTTGAACCCATGATGTAGCAGTCAAAGTGCTATGCCTTAACCTCTTGGCGATGCCCCATTATTCCGCAAGACTGTTATCGCCTTGCGGTGTGTGATATGTAATATTTCTCAGAAGATACAAAGATATGAAAAAAAATAATTGTTAAACAAGTTTCAAAAAATGTTTCACTTTAAATTGTTGGTGCTCTAATTGCCATATCTCTTCACCTCACTCTTATATATCATTTTCTGCCCTATGCAGTGAATTTTCTGTTGTAAAACCATCAGGATAGCGTTTCTTTAATTTCTTGATATTCGTGTTAAATACATCGTCAAGAGTTATTCCGACCGCAGTACACGCTTCCGCAATCATCCATGTACAATCTCCTAATTCTTTCTTGAAATGGTCTATATCAAATTCGTGCCCCTGATATTCCTTTTGTAACATCCCGGCTACTTCTCCTGCCTCAGATGTTAAACCGAATACTGCATGATGCAGCATATCCGTTTTGTTTTCTGTAATACTGCAAGTTCTGTTTGCAAACTTTTGATACTCATTGCCAGTCATTTTTGTTCTCCTTTTGCTTTAATATTTTATAAAATGCTTTCGCAAACACTTTTCACAGACATAAACATCTTTATAGCCTATAGGTAATTTGTCCTCATCTTCATAAATTGCAAGTTTATGCTTAAGTTTCCACTCATGTCTGCAAAACAATTTTCTGATAATTTCTACTACCATTCAACTACTCCTCAAATCAATCTTGCTAAATGCCAGCCTTTAGTCAAAATATATGTCACGGTAGGCGCTGAACCGGTTTTGTCAAAGTTCCAATCAACTATGTGATTGTGTATCAAGTAAATGTTTCTCACGATATGTTTTACCGGTACATCTCTTTTCATTACTGTAAATAAATCTTTTACCGTATATTCTTTCATATGCTACCTCTTTGATTCTTTACCAGCATTGTATATCCAACATAAAATTTCATATGCTTTCCAAGCAAGCTCTGTAATAACTAAGGCTTTTATCCATACAGGACAACCGATTATAAAAATTAAATATAATAGCGCTATCGTACTTAACATATAAATCTCCTTTTCGCCATTTTTGTTTTTTGAGAATATTTGAGGGACTAAGTGGGGCGAATTTTTCAGCTCTGTCAGAGGGGGACCCCCTGCCGTTGGTGACGGCATCCCGCTTTTTTTTAACTCTTTGATAAACTATTGTTTATCTTACAATTTATCAAAATTTGTACAATATCTAGTGGCTTTTATCCTCAATAACCACTACATCTTGTGGTACTGTGTCAAGTCTTGGAAGCTGGTCGGCTGTCTTTTGTTCGACTTGCTGTACATGAAGCTTGCCATCTTCTCGCCAACCCTTTTTATGATTGAGTGCTGCGAGTGCTCCGGTCGGGTTTCTGAGCGAGAGCGCTTTAGACATCAAAGCCTCTTCCTCGCTATCATAAAGATTTTGCAAAAATTCTGAACCCGACTTACTTAGTACACTACTATCTTTCTTCCACCTGCATATAGTATCACCTGTAATACCTGTCATATATATAAAGCCTTGCTGAGTAGGTATTTTATCATATAGCATACACTCATATATATATATATCACATACATGTTTTACTTTTTCTAAGTCATATGCATTGCAGTTGCTTTGATTTAAGTTACTATACTGATTGTCGTAATCATTACTTTTATAACCGTCAGGTGGTGTGGTCATTTTAAGCATTTTATTGTTTTTGAATACATGCTTTTGAATGTACATCAATGCAGAACTCCATACATTTTGCGGCTCGCTTCTCATGTCTTCTATGCTCTGCTCTTCAAGAAAAAGCTGTAAATATTTATCTACATCATTTTCAAATACATCTATGTTTTGTTCTACATTCTTTACCATTTGCTCACCTCCAGTATTGTTATAAATATAAAAAAGCACCTGTAAAGATATACATTCTACACATACTCTATACATGTGTTTATATATCTCTTACAAGTGCTAAACAGCTAAGTTATTAAATTTTATGCGTTTACTATACACTTAAATTTATATGCTGTCAATACCCTAAATATATTTTTTTGTTTTATATATAATCTACATACTAGCTTTATATGTGTTTAATATAATTTATATATTTATAATATACTGTATTGGCTATATATAAATATATATTTATTTATGCTAAATATACTTTATTGTCTTTTATTTAATATAACTCAGTATAAAGTTTTTTAAAAACAGTAACAGAAAACAGATGCTTGTATGGTGTATAAGAAAACTCAAAAATCTGTATAATTATAGCATAATATTTGTGATAACTGCACAAAATAAGATAATGTGCATCCCTATTTGCTTGTTAAAAATGCAATACAAAAATGCTGTTTTTAAAAATATACAGAAATTCGAGTTAGTGTTTATAAAATTATACAGAAACTAGACTAGATTTATACAGATTTTCGAGTAACGGCATATACCCTATCCGTAACTCAATTTTCTGTATTATTATAAAATAGAACTATATTAAAAAAGCAGCTATATCTCAAGCTGCTAAAACTAATACCCAACTTTTTTATCGATACAAAAAATTTCCGAAACTATCATAGACTGTTTGTGCTTTGCTGATTTCTTCGATATTTTCAAAAAATTTTTTATTTAAACGGACATCATTTCTCACCGTAACGCTAACCATTTCAGCCGCTGGGTCATACTTTGAATATTTTTTTCTATCAGCTTTTACCTTTTTGTAAAAGTCAAGGTGTGCAAGCAAAGCATTCTTGTCCACATCTACCATGTAGAGTTTTCTGCCAATCCTGACCTCTATATTCTGATTTTTTCCGCAAGGTAACGCCCTAACATCAACCCTGCCTAAAGTATCGTTTAAATTTATAATATTTGTCATAACATTCACCTTTGCGGCATTGCCGCCCTTTCTTTATTTGATATACTTATTATACATCTTTGTGCCTTATATGTCAATAGTTTTTTGTGCCTTATTTTAAAATTTTTTCATCGTGTTCCAGCTTTTCAGTTACCGCTAATTTTATGAAATCATTTATGCTTTTATAGCCTAATTTTTCGATGCGGCTTTTTGTACCTTTTATAAATCTACAGTTGACCCGCTCGAATTTATCATCATATTTATATATTGCTCTCCTTCTTGCTTCGCTTGTCTTTAATTCTTTTTGCTCCATGTTTTTTGCCCTCGCTTTCTTTTTATATATGTATATATGATAGCTTGTTTTGTGCCTTATGTCAACTCTTTCTATATATATGTTTCTTTTTGTATATTGTGCCTTATACACATTGCACAAAAAAGATTTTGCTTTGTGCCTTATATTTTAGTTAATTTGCATATTGATTTGTGCCTTACATTATGCTATTATATATACAAGATAAGAAATACAAATAAAACATTTTAGGAGGTGCAAGATTATGGCAAGGACAGGACTTTTAGTTAAGTGGAAGAATGGCACTTTCGCGGATAACGCTATAGATGCGTTTGAAAAAAACAACATTCCGTGGAGATATTCGCATCTCGGAGCATTGGAATGTGACTACTTGAATTGCGGCTTGTTCTTTAAAGTCGAATTTGAAAATATCGAAAATGATATTTTTGAAATTTTGATATATGGAATTTAATAAATAGTAGAAAGGATGGTTAATTTTATGGCAAAAATTAAATTGCAGGGAATAAGTCTGAGGTATGACGGCATAGCTGCAAAAGATTTTTACAACTTTCACCGGTCACAATTTGACTGGTGGGAGCATGGCGGTATTAAAAAGACTTGGACGGATGCGGACGGCAATATCTGCATCATGTATCAATCGGGCAAATGGTGGCATTACAACATTGACAGCAATAAAAATATAATTTTTTGGTGATTGAAAAACATCACTATAAAAGATATAATTATAAAAAATAAAAGAAAGGTTAAAAGGTGACTATTATGAAAAAAACTATTGATTTATTAAATGAGATTATGGAGTTGGGATTTAGCAGAGAAAAAGCACTTGCAGACATTGACGCAAGCCTCGATAACGAATTAGGCTTTGAAAACAGAAAGCCGCTTGCAGATGAAGAAATTTCTGACGAGCTTGCAACTGCAATTTTAGAAGGCTTTAAGGAGGAAGCAGAATGGCGTTAAAAGTTATAAAAATGGTGGGGTATATGGGAACTGCAAGGTTCCCATATGGTTTTTCACTATTTCCGGAAATTCTACCGCTTCCACCATTTTCTACTATTTCCGGGATGGTTCATCACGCTTGTGGCTGGGAGCGTTACCATCCTTTAAATTTTTTTGTTTCCGGAAAAGGTTTTTTTAATCAAGAAACCCAAAAAATTTGGGAGGGTGGTTATAATTTCGGAAAAATTACAGACGAACAAAGAAAAAGATGGCACATTATCGTCGAAAATAACGGAAAGTGTGTCGGCTGGGTCCAAGATATAAAAGAAATCAACTTTTTATCTGACTTGAATTTAGAAATATACATACAGCCGCAAGACGAAGATTTTCAACAAGTTTTCGCCGCTTTAAAACATCCTAAAACTTTTTTGTCGCTTGGAAGATATGAAGATTTAATTCGTGTTGATGATATTGTTGTCGTAGAATTAGAAAAGAAAAACAAAATAGGTTTTTTAAGAAATAACGCATATATTCCAGAACAATTTATTGATAACAAAATTGCGAGCATAGCTTATTTGATAAACAAAAAATACGAATACACTAAAAAAGGTTTTCGGCGTTTTGAAAAAATAAGATGCCGCTATCTTGACAAAGGAACGAAAGTTTTTGCTGAACTTTATGACGGCGAAACGCCAGTTTTTTTATCTTGACGAAAAAGTTATAAATTGATATAATATTTTTACAATAAATAATAGAAACATAGTGGGATGTAAAAAATAATTTATATTTAATTATTTCTATTTAATTTAATAGTACCATATTGGGACGAAAAAAGGAACTCATTTAACAAGTTCCTTTTTTATTATCTTTTTTTAACATTCTCACGCTCTTATATAGCAGATTTACATTTCACCCTCATTTTTTCTATCTTTACATTTGAAAGCCTTTACATGCTCTTTATTTATTCTTTGAGCGTCGTTGTTTTAAGAATTTATAACGAGTTTTTACAATCTTGATTCCACCTCTTTGTTCTGTATATACAATCTTTTTTAATCCAGGCGTGTAAATATATCCGCCTTTTTTGTTTCCGCTCCTGCTACCCAAAAAAATCACCTCTTTTTTAGTCGTTCACTCATTTGCTGCCAGTAGCTCGATTTATAAACAATATCTACATCTATATCAACATCAATTTGAGAACCAAAAACAACAACTTGAATCGGCTCCAATCGCCTGCACATTTCTTTAAAACCTTTTCTATAACATTCTTTCCCATCCTCAGAAAAACATCCGTTTGTCGATACCGCAAGCGTGGAGTGTGCCGGTAAACCATCAAAACAAAAATCAAAAGTTTCTTCACTTCCCCAGCCTACAGTCGGGATAATCTTTAAACCGGCTTGACTTAAACAATAGCTTAATGCCCGACTTCTGTATATTTGCCATATTTTCAATGCAAGTGGCATATCATCATAGAAAGTAAAATCGGGACTGCATATATATTTAAAGTTTTTCAATATATCCATGTATTTACTTGGATTGTTCCAAAGTCGTTCAAACCGTACATCATCTATAAAAAAATGGCAAACACAATTTTTCGGATGCTTTTCTTTACTTACAAGATTGAACGGTACCGGCTCAACATCTTCTAAGTGTGCATAAACCGGAGTTAATTGTGGGAATCCATATCTGCCGACTAAATCAGCACCGGCAATATACCGTTCTTTTAAGACATCCTCCTTTGTGTTCACAACGATAAAATCATTTTCGGGACTGCTCATGTTGTCACCTCACTTTCAGCAATTTGCACATTCACGCTCGCATACTGTCATCTATGTATTGTGCAAAACTTACAAGACAAGCATTTTAAACTTATCTTGTAATTCTATAATACCACACTTAACAAATATTTACAATATCGAATTTTGTTTTTGTAAAATATCCATAAGCTGACCGGCTGACATGAGCGTATATTTTTGCCCTCGCTTTAACTGTATTCTGTCTGTGTATTCATAACCGGTATAGATTTCCACTCCCTGCATCATTTCGGATATTGCGTAAACCCTGCAACTCTTGCTATACTCTGATATATCAAGTTTAAGATTTTCTATCAAGTCATCACACTCATACGATACATATTTGCCTTTTGTTCCTGTTATTGCCATACTAAAACTCCTTTTTATTTGTTAGTATAGCAGTTTTCCTCTTTACTGGCAATTCCTTTACTTATCATCAACGCTCTTGTTAAATAGTCACTATATCGTATCTCAGATATAAGTTTTTCTACTGTTATGTCGGGGTTTGTCTTTTGTATCTGCTCTAATAATTCCTTTATCATGCCACACTCCTTGTTAAAGTTATCATCAAATCGTCAAGTAAATATATCAAATCTGCACCATATAAACTTATCCAGTCAGCCAAATATTCCTCTTGCTGAATAGGCATATATATGTTGTAACTGAAACAAAAACAATGGCATAATTCATGAGCCATTACTTTGCGTAAATAGCCGTTTTTTACATTATCCGATACATATACCGTCTTGTCGTTAAAATCGGTCACAGCAAGGCTAATAGAACCGTCAGAACGCATAAGTTTATCACTATCGCTTGGCACAAATACAATTTGCCACATTATATTGTTTATTATAAACATAAAATCACCTCACAAAATAAAACCACCAACTAAGTATATCAGTTGATGGTTTATAAATTTGAATATCATATTAACAAAGCAAAGTTACTTCCTCCACCTTGTAAGCATCTAATAAAATTTCAGTTATTTTATTAGGTGTACAAAATAACATTTGTGGCTTGTCGAAAAAAGTGCTATGGTAACAAAAACATACACCGTAATGTATGTCCATATTAAATTTATAATTAGTATTAAAGATATAGCCTTCTAAGCTAGTATCATTTATGTTATAAAGTGCTCTATCATACACTTTCTTTATTTGTCTTGCGCTACCTATATAAAGTGTGCTTTCGATTTCCCCGTCTTTATTTATTAAATTATATCTTTTCATGGCTTGTACCTCCAATGTTTTTATTCACTTGATTTCTACGAAAGAAATTGGTAGAATATATTTATCAATCTCTTTCGGATTGGTGTTTTAAGAGTAACTTCTACTTGTCTAGGGTGTCGGTTACTTTTATTTTTTTTCTAAGACCAAATGAATGCCTTGGCGAATAGCTTCAGCTTTTGTAATACCATGATTTTTGCAATACTCTAATAACTTTTCGTGAGTATCACTATCAATTCTAACTTTAACATCATGGTCTTTTTTACAATCAGTTGGTCTGCCTAAGCGTGGACTCATTATCATCACCTCACTTTTGAGTTCCATAAGTCTATTATAACTTATGAGTTCCAAAAGTCAACCCTTTTTTAAAACTTTTTTCAAATTCACAAACCATCAACTGATATTTAGTTTTCAAGGTACAAAACAGGCTACAGATATTGCTATCTATAGCCCTAGATTGTCGGAAAATATTATTCTCAAATCTTAGAAACAAGCGTACTAAGTTTTGTTCTTAAAAGATTTTTCTCTTCTGCGGTCATGTCGCCGAGCAAGTGTGTAATATCTGTTGACAACTCTTTCATGTAGCCGTCAAGGGATTTCATCTTATGCTCTTTATCTTCCTGAGTGTTCCCTTTGTGTAACTCTTTTGTTTCTGTATAATTGCGCTTTGCCCTGTCATAGTTGCTTTCAGAGTAGCTTCTTGACATATTATTGCTACCATTCGCATTGCTTGCAGGTTCGCTGTAATACATCTTTCCTCTATCATCCCTATCCATGTCCCTCATATGCTCTGCTTCTGGGTACATATGATAATAAGGCGGTTCTTCATATCCTCTGCGTGTTCCACGACCTTTTGGGGCGAATCTGCCGTTTGCATAGCGGTAAGCGTCATAATATCTTCTGTCTGGATAATCTTCGTACTGTTCAAGCATACGCATAATATCCTCGTTATCTTCTGCCTTTTCCATAGCTTCAACAATTCTGTAATCTTTGTCAAAACAAGCTATGTTCTTCGCTATTTCTGTAAAATCCTTTAAATCGTCAAGGTTCTGCCCCTCAAAATTGTCAATTCCAATTCCGTCAACCTTAGCCTTGACGCATTCCATTATCTGTTTAGCCCATTTGTGCATATCATCAAGCCTCCTATTTAATTATATCGCTAAAATCCGATGCTCCTTTATGTCTTCTATACCTATCATAAAGGGTGTTGTATTTAATGTTATATTCTTCTGAAAGTTCACCTAAAGTTTTTTTCACGCCGCCTATATTGACATAAACCGTATTTCTTCTGTTTCTTATTTGTTGTTTTGCAGTAGCCCACCTACAATTGTTAGGTTCATAGTTTCCATTTACATCTATTCGGTCAATGGATAATCCTTGCCTATACCCGTTCTTGATAGACCAATTGTAAAAAGTCAAAAAATCATTTGACCATTCCTCACAAACTTTAATTCCACGCTCGCCATACAAATAATACAGCTTTGAATTAGGATTATTGCATCTGTCGCGCATATTCTCCCAAATTCCAAAAATTCTTGTTTTAGACATGCCGTGTTTTTTCATTGATAAGGAACACTTCCTTAGTCTTTTTGCATTTAAGCAACCACAATTAGGGATTGAGCCTTTACTTGCCCTTTTTAATGTCGATGTCCTTCTGCTTACAATATTTCCACAATCGCATTGACAAATCCAGTAACAAGATTTTGAAATATCGGTTTTCCCTTCGTGCCTTTTTAATACTTTTAGTGCACCAAATTTCATACCTGTCAAGTCATTGTACAAACTGTTTCTAGCCATTTTCGCACCTCACTTAATTAACTTTAATTAAATTACATCAAATTATTTTCTTGTTTTCAATAAAAAAATGTGTTAAACTTAATTAAATTTATGAAAGGTGGTACAAATATGCCAAAAAATGAACTGAAGAATCGCGTCCGTTTCTCGACAACTCTTAACAAAGAGGTTGAAAAGAAATTGAAAGAATACTCCAAGCAAACTCTAATACCAATCAGCAAAATTGTTGACAATGCGCTTCTTGCATACATTTCAAGCAAGCCTAGCCAACACGATTAACTGTAATATTGGCATTTGCTACACTAATTTCCTGTGTAGATGTGTTCTTTACAGAAATTGCCTGACAGCATCCGCAAGAAAGCCATACATCCGTAGCCGTAGAAACATTGTTAAATGCTTCAACCGCTGTCGGTGTAGAAATTGCCAGTGTCGATAAATCCGGTTCACCCTCTATTGCAATCGCAAGTGATATAGCCCCTGCCGTACCACCATCAGGAACTGCAATATTTCCGTTAAATTCTACTCTGTACTTTGCACGGCAATTATTTGTCGCACCCTTAACATTGATTAAGCCACTTCCTGTGCGGTGAGTGATACATCCTTTATTGCAAGTTGAAGTCGGTGTATCTGCAAATAATACATTTCCGTTTGTAGCTACATTCTGTACGGCTACATTACTAAATTCAGCCATTTTATTTACCTCTCTTTCATAAAAATAAGGGCAAACATTATAGCCTGCCCTTTGATTATAAGTAATACTGCTTAGCAGACATAATCGAGTTAAACTCAATTAAGATACTCAATTATTCATTTTTGCGTAGCTGCTACTTTTAGCAGCCACATCCTGTATTGCAGCCACATCCATAAGCATAAGCATTAGGATTAGGCACAACATAGGCTGGGATAGCTGTAGGATTTACAGAGTTGACAATCTGCTGTGTCTGTGCACTCATGGCAGAAGTCAGAAGTGCGTTCTGTCTATCCTGTGAAGCAGCTCTTCTCAAATCGTTATTCTCTGCCTGTAAGGTTGCAATCTTGTCATTTGTCAAGAAGTCAAGGATTGCCCTCGTTCCTGCCTGCTGGCTGTCAATAATGTCTCTCGTGTTGTTGTTCATGGTGTTCTGCAAAGCACAAGTGTTGGTTGCCATATTGTAGTTTACACCCTGAATAGCTTCTCTCGTTTCACAGCAGCAGTTGGCGAGCTGTGACTGTAAAGAATTTGTATTCTGCATATTAGCAACTGTATCAGCGTTAATAGCCTGCTGGATGCCGTAGCCTGTCTGCATGATATTTGTGTTAATACCATTAAAACCTGTGAGCATACTGTTGTTCATAGCATAGAAACCGTCACAAAGTCCGTTAGAAATGCCATCAAGTTTTGAAACAACAGCCTGATTATCAAATCCACGCTGAATAGCACTGTCTGTATAAGCGGCGGCAGTAGAACCCATTCCATTACCGTTACCCCAGCCGTTGTTACCAAAACCACCCCAGCCGAAAATAAGAAGAATGACAATCCACCATGCACCGTCTCCCCACATACCGTCATTGTTTCTGTTATTGCCTGTTACTGCCGCAATATCGGCAAGGCTAACTCCGTTGTTAAACATATTAGTTTACCTCCATTTGATTTATTTACAAAATAGGGAACTGGTTTTTATTGTCCGGACAAAACCCTAATATGCACTATTTTTGAATTTGTTTTTGAATTTCCTGTATATTCAATCCCTGTTCATTCATAAAATTACCAAGAATTTGCTGTGCTCCATTCATGTCGCCACTGTTTATTTTCTGCAACATATTTTTTGCCATTGGATTTCCTTGATTTGCCGCTTGCTCTAATGTTTTCATAGCGGCTTCTTTTGGATTTTTTATATTTTTAATCTGATTTAACATCTGCATAATCTGATTATTCATTTACACCGCCCTCCTTTTTTAAAGTCGAAGTTTTCCTTTGAGAAGTAGCACTTTTACACATTTTGTTTTCTAACTCGTCAAATTTATTAAAAATCTCATCAAACTTCTGCATAAATACCGCTGTGCTTTCGTCTGATAGGTCAATTTTCAAGTTTTCGATATTTTCTGTATTATTTATGCCTTGACTGTTTTTAGGCTCTGTATAAGGTTTATACACGACTGTTTTTATTGAGCCGTCTGCACCCCATTGTTTTGCATAAATTTCCGTCAAGTCTTGTTTAGGAAAAAATGCAACTGAGCCGTCCATAGGTACATCATTAGCAGCAATTTGTTCAACTGCTGCCACCATTCTGCCATTTATCCCTGCTTGTATCTGTAAATTCTGCTGTTGTGGTACTTGTTGAACGGGCTGTTGCGGTAACTGCTGTTCCTGAAATCTTTGCATCGGGTTGTACGGATATGCGTTATAACCCGGAGTATAAGTCATCTGTGGTTGATAAGGATTGTTTATCATGTTCTCTCTCCTCTAATACATCCTCAATAACACTAAACAATATTGTTTGAGTTACTAAGTCTAATTTTTGTATTTGTTCCCGTGAGAGTAATCGCTCTCTTAAATCTTCGTCATACAATTCAATCACTCTCCTTTTGTAATTTTATTTTCACACAAAAAAAGCCGCTGAACACGACATAAAAACGACAGTTTTACGACATAAAAGCGACAGTTAGATTTTATTTAGTTGTAAAAGTACGATAAATACGGTATTAGCACTAACATACTGCCATCGGCATGGTGTGTAGTATGTGCTAAAAATTCTTTAATTGTATCTCAATATCTCCATTGACAATTATTATCTTGTCAATTATAGTTTTAAGTATCATATTTTTATTTCTTTTGTCGATGCTGTCCCAAACATCGGCAATTTTTTTGATGTTCTCATAGGCAATACTTTTCTTTTTATTTGCTTCTTTACTTAATAATTCAATTTCAAGTTGTTCTTTTAAACTACTGATAGTATCGTCTGACTGTTTTATTATATTCAAAACATCGTCATTTCCATCTGCGTAAAGATTAAAAAGCCTTTTGCGGCGATATTTTTCCTTTTTGATTTGCGACTGTATTATATCAATTTTACTCTGCTTTGCGATTGGTTTTTGCGATGACAAATTTAAAGATATTTTTATTATCTCAGCTTCGACTTGTTTTTCAATGTCGGTAGCCCATTCTATTGAATTATCGCAGTCTCTATTGTAATTCGGCAAATAAAATAAATCTTTGTTTCGTGAGCAACAGTAAATTTTTTTAGGTGCATCAGATTCACTTCCCCATTTTTGATAACGCATTTTACATCCACACACACCGCAATAACATAAACCTGTCAATAAATTTGGTTCTTTGTTGAGGCTAACTGTTTTCTTTTTTCTTCTGTTTTTCCTCGCTTCCTGTGCAAGCTGAAATCTATCTTTATCAAAAATAGGCTCATGCAAACCTTTATATAAATTGCCCTTATATGGTATCATGCCGATGTTTACTGGACTTGTTAAAACCATTTTAACAGTATGCTCATGCGTAAAATTAAGCATTTTTTTAATTGCAACATCCGAATAGCCGTCGATAAACAAATCTAATGCTTGATTTGCCTGCTCTTTCCGTTCGGGTATAGGTACTAAAATTCCTTTTTCCTTATCATACTTATAGCAATAAGGAGTATTACCGCCACCCATCCAGTAGCCTTGCTTTACTCTTTCCAACATACCGCCACGCATACGCAACATCATTGTGTTTTTATCAAGCTGTGCAAAAACTGCCATCATCTGAGTATATGCTTGCTCCATCGGACTGTCGTAGCTTATACTGTCATGCACACATTTAAACAAGATGTTGTTTGCTTGAAACACTCGTTCGATGATATATATTCCATCAACCATGCTTCGTGACAACCTGTCTAATTTAAAAGCAACAACACACTTCACTCTTTTCGATACACAATCGCTGATAAGTCGTTGCAGCTGTGGTCTGTCCATGTTTGCACCAGTATAACCATCGTCAATATAGTAATCACTGATTATATAACCGTTCTTATTGCAGTAATTATCAATATCTCTTTTTTGGCTTTCCAGCCCGTTTCCATCTTCTGCTTGTTTTTCTGTTGATACTCTCATGTACGCAACACATTCCATCTTCAAATCCTCCTTTTATATAAAAAGAATGTGCCGCATTTATCGTACTTACGACACATTCTAACCTTTTTAAAATATAATGTCAATCAAGGCATGATGTTATGATTTTTACAATATCGGCAGATAAAGTTACATCCTCTGCTTTTATCTCGTTTCCATTTATTGTTATTTTAATCATTTCAAAACCTCCAATTTTTCAATCTTTACTTTTATCTTGTCAACTTTTCTCTGTACAGTTCGTTCACATATCATATTTCTTTGTGCAACTTCTGTAAGTGTTTTTCCTCTTGCAAGCATTGTAAATATATTCTCTTCTTCCTCTGTAAAATTGGCGTTCTTTAAAATTTCATCAAGTTCCGGCTTAGTAAGTTCTGAAAACTTCATAAGCCATTTCTCCTATATTTCTACTTTTGGTACTGCATCAAGCAAGCAGTCTTTACACAACTGCTCTCCGTCATATCCGTACAATTCTTCTACATCTTCCCCACAACAATCGCATATAAAGTGAGGTATATTGCGTTTCGGGCAACTATCCCCAAGACAACCTATTTCGCTAGGACAGTCAACACATTCGCTTTTAAATTTTATCATCTTGCTTACCTCCAAATAATAGATTGTTATTCTTTTTCCATACATCTGTATTTCTAAATTTAGGTAAACAGCTTACAGCTTTTGCTGCACACTTTACGCACAACTTCCCGTCTCTATCGAGTGGGTTTCCGCAGCGATAGCAAAGTCCGTAAGCTGGTCTTTCGCTTCTTGTTATACCTACTTTTTCTTGCTGTTTTCGTATTTCTCTGCCTTTCTTGCGTCTTTTCTCGAGACATTCTTCACAATGTATATGTCCCTCTGCACGCTGTCTTATTTTACACATTACGCAAAGATTTTGCTCATCATAACGCTGTCTTGCTTTTTGATAAACTTGTTTATTGTACGCTTCTTTGCTACCAGCTGTTTTTATTGCGTGTTTAGCATTTACTTTTTCAGCATAAGCTAAACACTCAGGACAAGTTTTTTCACCGCCAAACAATTTGTTTTTGCCGCATTTCGGGCATAGTCCCAGCGTTTTGAAAAACTCTCTATCTTCTCGATATTTCTTCTTTCTTTTTTCGGCACATTTCTTGCATAGAGTTTTGTTTGTCATTGCAGGTTTACCGCACTTGGTACATAAGCTATGTTCTTTTCTTTGACGATAACGCTCTTTAAGCCACTTCTTTTTATTCTCACTATACATAATTTTATGGAGCAAAACCGGTTTTTACTGTGCACAAAACTCTTACTCCTTTCTTAGTTTTAGCTTAGTCTACAATCTCATACTTATCTTCGTGAAATTCTCTATCTTCTTCATTAGAATAGGCTCTTTTACAAGTTGTACAAAATTCTAAAAGTACCTCTATATCTGCGCTGTTCTCATATTTACATCCTTTGCAATCATTCATTGTATAATTACCTCGCTAAATCCTTATTTTTTAACTGCTCCATTATTCCTAATGCTATTGTATGTACTGTTGATTTTTCTACCTGTGGAATATTTTTCATTTCTTCGTATGCTTCAATAATTTTGTTATAGAAATCATCAACAGCCTTGTTATAAGACTGCTTTCTGATTTCACATTCGTCTGCACTTGCTTCGCAAATACATTCTTCGTGCATAGAACAATTTTTACATTCAATCGTCATTCTTTCCACCTGCCTTTACTATCTCGATTGCATCATCCGTAAGCATTTCTTCTGATTTTCCATGTAATCTTACTCCAGAATTATATTCTTTGCTTTGATTTTCCAATTTCTCAACAACCTTTTCCATATCATAGGCTGTTGGCTGTTCTTCTATTGCCTTAATACAGTTTTCTATTGCATCATATACATCTGCACTTTCGCCCCTGAATGGTGCTTCTTGCAATGCATAGTCATTTAAGTGTAATATTAACTTATCCGCATCAATCAATCTCATTCTTCATCACTCCAATCTAATTTCTGACCACAGCCATCGCAATAATCTAGTCGATAGTCGATAAAACTATCACCTGTCTCTGTCTTTGCGCTCTCACCACAGCAAGGGCATTTGTAGCTCCGTTTTCCGTTCTTAACTACTTTCTTCGGCATCTGTTTTTCTCTCGCCGCCCGGCATTCTTCCGGTGTGCCGATTGCGCGGTACTGTTGTACTTCTTCAAGTGCTTTGATTGCCATTTCGTTAGTTTTATAATCATCTTCCGCAAATTTATGTTTGCTATTCTTGTCAATAATCTGCATAAACAGTCGCATATTTTTCAGTTTTTCTACCGCTTCGCTCTCTGTCATATTATTCCTCACTTTCTAACAATTCGGGGTTGTCAAATTTGCAAAATCCTCTATGCTCATTAACTGAAAATGAAACAGCACCTTTATACTTCATAAATGTTAATTTTTCTCCTGTAAGTTCGCATTTGTGCTTTTTATCATTCAAATGCTTACAATTTCCATCACAATAACTCATGCTATACCTCGCTTTCAATCTCTAATACCAAACTCTTTCTTATATTTCTCGGGCATAGGAACACTGTTTCTAACTTCCATTTTGCCTGTTTCCTCGTTTTTTTTATCTTCAAGTGATAACTTTATAGCCTGTTTGTTTTTGTTTGCTATTTGAGCCGATGTGGAGTTTGTATTTACCATTTCTACAAGTTTTCTTATATCATCAGGCATTTTATTCAACTCTGTTGCTCGCTTGACCTCTGTTCTGTATGTCTTTATAAAATTACTGCTCACAACATTTTCATTAAATTCACTATCGCAAGCCCAAATCTTTAACTGCTGTGGTGTTCCTACAGTTTTTTGCACTACTGTCGGCAACTTTGCAAACTCCTGTTCTGAATTGTAGCCACAATTTCTTAACGCTTTTCTGACTATCGACCACGCTTCCAGCTCGTTCAACTCAGATGGTTGTGTCAAAGTCTGCAATATTTCTATAAGTTGCCCCGGTGCAGGTGCAAAACCACTTGTATTCGTAGTCATGTATGCTTTAAATGCCGCCATGACAACATTATTATCATACTCGCTTAAACACATGAGCCACGCATTTACTGCCGCTTCTCTGCTTGGTGGATTGTAGTTAGGATATACAGCCTGTGTCATGGCAAGTAACATTTGAACTTCTTCTTTTGTCATTTTCCTATCCCCCAACTACTTAAAAAATCCGATGTTTCATTTTTCTGTTTAATCTGCTGATTCAGATAACTTTCAAATTTACTTCCAAACAAAGTATCGGGTCGTAAATACAATTCAAATTTAGTACCTTGCCATTCGGCAGACTTCTTATCAATCACTGTCATGAAATCAGAAACCGTATAGCCATCAGCAAATCTCGCCGTTATATGCTTTCTAGTGTTTGCTGTGTTACATCTGTAATGTGTACCGCATTTTTCATTCAGATAAGTAACAATTTCCTTTATATACTCTCCTGTAATGTTCTTTTTATTATTTACAGTATCAGTTTCAGTAACAGAATCAGAAACAGAATCAGTATCAGCTACAGATACAGATGCTTGTATGGGGTATCTGACTGGCTCTTTATTACCATTCTTCACACTTTCTGCAACACTTAAAACATAATTTCTAAATTTTTCGCATTTTATGTACTTCGCCGCTGACATAACCCCTGACAAAGTCTTTGCCGAACTGCTCCAGTTATATTTATACCAATTCAGAATCAGCACTTCTTTTGTACTCTCATTAAATTTGATAACATTGTGTACTTCGTCGAATCTTTTCAATAACCTCAGGCAAGTATCTTTGTTATATCCTGTATCCTCACTCATGCTTTTATAACTTATCTCATAACAACCGCACAAATTTGTCTGAGGGTTTGTGAGCAAGTACAGATAAAAATACTTATCTTCGGGTGTGAACTCGTCTATTACCTTGTTGTCAGTCCAAAATGAAAGCCTTACATTTCTGTAAATCGCCATAATCATCACTTCCTTTTTCTCTTATGTTTCTTCTCCTGTAAATAAATTCCGTACTTTTTCGGAGATGTATATTTTGTCAAATCTACATTAGCAGGCATCCTGTTATATTTGCTTTCAATAAGTGTTTTAGGAAATCTCCCTTTCATTCAATCACCCTCTCTATAAATATATTCATTGCATCTAACCATTTCTGTAATAACATTCGCCAAGTCAACCCAACTGCAATATTTCTTTATGTCCTGCATATCTTCATCGTAATACTCATATTCAATCAGCTTCTGTGAAGTAACCGTACACATTCCATGTATATAGCAAGGTTTCTTCTCAGGCGAACCGAAACCGCCTGTCCCGTATTCGTTTTTTAAAAACGCAACTTTTTCTCTCAAATTATGATTTTCAAGAAAATAATCTTTTACTCTTTTCATTCCGTTTTCAAACCCTGTACCACATAAAGCAAGTGCTTTCAAAGGGTTAAACTCTTTCACTTTGTTCTTATCTTCTAAGAAGTCAAATATATCCATCTGTCTGCTACAAGAATAATTGTCAAAATTCATACTTTTTCTCCCAAAAGGAAACCTCGGTTTTATGTCGCGACAACCTATTCCTTTCTTTGGTTTTTAGTTAGTTATCTTCTTTTCTTTCAAAACTCTCGCAAGGCACATCAAGCAAGCAACCGCATTTTTCGTATTCTGTCACTCCCCAGTATGTCTTGTATCTGTAAGAGTTTTTACAGTTAAAACAGAAATCCTTGCCATTGTTCAATTTGCAACTTGTCTTTTTATCTTCCAACTTTTTCCCAAGACTCTCGTTTATCCTTTTGAGTTCCTCGACCTTTTTCTGCGATTTCTCAAAATCTTCAATGAGTTTATTATATTTCTTCCTACTTAAAATCTTCATTCTGAATCACCTCACTTTCGTAATACTTAATATTCATATTTCCGTGTTCATTCACCCAATCAATAGCTTCTGCGTATGTCACGCCATTGTTTTTCAAGATATAAAGCAGATTATGGAATTTAGGGTGCGTTTCTTTCAGCCTTAAAAATCTGCTTTTTTTCTCTAAGTGACATCCGAACCCACACAGTACACAACCAGTTCTTTGACATCCTGTGGTTTTCAGCAATGGTCTTTCCTTGTCAAAAAGCCCAAAATCAGCAAATGACATCTGATTCTCGCATTGCCCCATAGCTTCATAATCTGTGACTACTTCGCCATAAACTGAACAAATAGGCAGATTGTTTTCTTTGATGTAAAGCAATACATCCTGTTCAGTCCAAAAGCTCATAGGGTTGCTATGCGGTCTGGTATTCCACTTGTACACCCCTGCAAGTCAGGTAGTTCAATATGGTCTAAACATATATTTGCATTGTTACACTCATTACACTTCATTCTGATTACCTCTCAATTCTTTCAGTTTTGCTTCGGCTAATTCCTTTGTTGAAAAATATCTTCCGTCAATATCAATATTTTCAATTTCATAAACTGTCAAATCTCTTATAGCTTTACTCATTACTGCCGTATATTTCGGATTGTTCTTATCAACAATGTAATATACTTTATCGCAAGGTAGCTTGAGAAGTCTGCCCCGTTCTTCTAAGTCCTCATAATCAGCTAACTTCTCAACCATTCTTTTTACAATCTCACAATTACCTGTACCCTGAGAACAGTTATTGCAAAATGAACTGCATGGTATTTCTCTGCCTGTGCAGGAAATTTCGCCATATTCTCTGTTTGTTAATCTCTCCATTCCTACTCCTTTCTAAAACGGACACGCATTCTTATTTTTGTAATGTCTTGCTATTATGTTTTTAATCCATTTAGGCAACATACATTTCCATATAGGAACTCTGAAATTGTAATCAAATAAACAGCCACAATCGTTACATTCGCCCTCGTAACCACACTCTTCTCACCCCATAGGGCAGTTTTCACAATCTCTGTCATACCAACAAGAAATCTCTGTGCAATGTTCCCACTTGTCAGAATTTTCAATAGGCTTTGAATATTTGAATGTTGAAATTCTCACATTTCCAAATCGTTTGTTTATTTCAATGTCTCTATGTGTTTTGAATAACTTCATTTTTACTCTCCTATATCAATAATTTCTTTGCACTCAACAATTTCAAAATCTCTATCCCAAGAAGAGCAACCACTTTCAGCCTGTTTTGCTGTTCTGTATGTTTTAATTGCCGTATCTTTCAATTCATCAACTTTGACAAAATGAAATTCTCTTGATAAACCGCACCATATTTCAGTACGATTTCGTCTCATAACGACATATCTTGTCCTTTATATTCTCAAAACGGACATTCATCTCCTTTCAAATCCTATCAACACTTACTTTTCTTCGTGTTTTCATGTTTATATGTCTTTGTTTCTCATAGCCTGTGATATTCACTAATTCATCACGCTTCTTGCGTATTTCTTCTTTGCGTTTATCGTCCTCAGCTTTCCACTTTATGTATTTTTCGCATACAGCATGGCAGTTTATTCTTCTTTCAGTACAATTCTTACAGCTCATTACATCACCTCACCAGCAAAACTATATTTCCCTCATAGCTGTCTTTATACCTGTGTGCTCTTGCATACACTTCCTGTATTTTCCTGCTGCCATATTCGTTTTTATTTTTCAGATACTCCCCAGTGCGTATATCACGCACCGAGATTTTAGTATCTATTACAAGTAGCTTAAATTCGTCTACTGTCATGTTCTCACCTCACTCTAAATTCAAATAACACATTATGCCGCAATCGGGAAAAATTTCAGTATTCATGTTTCCTCTCGTCGGTTCTAATTCGTCAAGAAAAATTGGCTTGCCGTTGCTATCCTTTAACATTGCGTAACCGACCTGTCTTTCAAGTTCTGACCTTGCCTTAAATACCTCAGGGAAATCTTTACGAATGTTATTCCAATAACCCATGCCGCCCTTGACACAACCAATGCAATTATTATTTGGGTAACCTAAGTCATACATGAGTGGTCGCTTAAAATCAAAAGTCCGTTCAAATAGTCCATGTACTTCTTCCTTAGACAAGCATTTGTCAATAAGTGGAAACTCATGATTTGCTTGCGGATTGGCTTCAATGGTTCGTTCTGCTCGGTTCTTCTCTTTCAAGTCAAATCCCCACACATAAGTCAATTCACAATCTTTGTGTTGTTCTTCCCACTCCTTTCTCACTCTCTTTTTAAGCCAGTTTGTACATGGTGCAAAGTTGTTACTAGGATTTCTAAAACCGCCAAAAACCTTGACGCAATCTTCGACACTCTTATACTCTGCACTACTTAAAATTTCTATTTTCTTTCCGATTGCTTTCTCACAATCTTTGATAAATCTGATACTGTCCTTATGCTGGTCGGCAATGTCTATGTAAATCCATTCATCTACATCCCCTGCTAAATATCCTGCCATAAAACTTGATATTCCTGCACTTATCCAACATACTTTTAGTTTTGTCATAACACCACGCTACAAATACCGTAACATGGATAATCCTAAATGGCTTCACACGCTTTTTACACTCTACTAATTAGGATTTTTCGCTAGCAGTTATACACCCTCTGCATCAACCCGGTTTACCGGGTACTCGTTATTCCTTTCTTAAATCGGATTTGCTTTGTTCTCTTGCTTCTATCCTGTTTTCGATTTTCTTAATAATCTTCTTTTCGTCTATCATATTTACCTCTTAATGTAACTTATAACCAGTCCGTCTTAACATTCGCTCAAAGTAATATTCTGCTGTGTTTTTGTCGGGGTCAAGTTGCATTTCTAAATACCGATTTGTGCAATACTCCATGATGTAATCAAGCCGACCAGTGTTTTTATCGTTACTGCTAAAATTCCATAATTCATTTAGCACCATCAAGACTATTGCGACTGATGTTACAAACAACTCATGCTTTGATGCACAATAAATCTTTGTAGCAATATCAGCTGTATCTTGATACATTTCCAGTGCATCTAGTTTCTTTTCAAACTTCTCAGCATAGTAATTTGCAACAAATCTAACACCTGTATCATCAAGTCTTGCACTTTCTCTCCCCATAACATTGAGTAACTGTTGTGCTTTATTGTTGCTAAATTTATATTTACTGTGTAACACTTCAAGACACGCACTAACTCCTATCGCCCTACCATCAATAATGCCTTGCTCTTTTGCTCTTTCAAGTTCAGCCATAGCACCTTTTTTCTTCTCAATTTTGTTCCTCTGCAATCTCTCACGCCTTATAGCGGCTCTCCTTGCACTCATTTGTAGTTCAACTCCTTAGTTTTTAGATTTGCTCAGCTTTAATTTGTTCAATTTTTTCAAGTACAGCTGTACAGCCTCTGCTACAACCAATAAAGTCTGAAACATAATCTTTTACCATAGTCTCTCCGTACTGCTCGAAATAATCTATAAATTCTTTCTTTGTATTTTTAGTAAAACGGTTTGTATCTTCGTCAATATCTTGTATAATAGCTTTCAAAACTATAAACTCCGAAAAAACTATTTCAATATCAGACGTATAATAACTATACTTTTTCCAAATATCATCAAAAACTTTGGAAGTACAGTTGTAAAAAATTCTTACTGCAAATTTAGCCTTACTTTTCTTGTTCCTTTTCATATACATATCAAAGAAACTTATATCCTCTTTTAACGCTTCAAGTTCTTTGAAATATTCTTCTCTATCTTTAAAAAGTCTTTTAGCAGTTTCTATAACATCCATTACGTCCATATTACACCTCACTATCCTGTGGGAACTGAAAAACTTTCGGATAATTGAATGCAAAATATCTTCCATTTTCGCTTGTTATTTCTTGGAATTTTCTGCATTTCGTTCTCAACATTTCCACAGCTTTAATTGCCTTTTCTTCGGTTGAATAAGTTGCCAAAATGCTATTCATAATCACTTCTGGTGGTTCTGCAATATTTTTAGTTGCAATAATACTATAACTATTGCCATTACCAACTATTGTAAAAACAAAATATTCATATGGAATATCAGATTTTCCATTCTGCGAAATTACTCTCATATTCTCACCTACTTTCTTTTTTCCCAACTTTTTAAATCCGAATCATCAATATTTTTTGTTTCTTCAAGTATTGAAGTTCCTATAGCATACAATTTTTTTAATATCATATGCTCCACTCTTACAAGAAAATCTCTAAAAAGTTCGTTTTCCTTTTCCCAAACAACAATACTCACATTGCCATTAATAAAGTGGTTGCAAGCATATGTTCCTGCTTCATGTTCTTCACCATAATAATAAAAATATAAATTGTATTTTCTTTCAAGCAACCATGGTCGGAGACATGCTATAGTAACATATTCATTTTTAATTTTTATTAAAAAGTCATACTGACTTTTATTTCTCACTATTTTCAATTATTTCTCCTTTCCTAAAACCTCAATTTCCACTACAACTCTCGGATTTTCCTTGTCAACCTCTGTGTGAAAAACGCTGTCAAGAACATCATCCCAGCCATCATTTCTAATGACTTTCGCTATCTGTAAAGCGTCTAAAAACGACTTTTCTGTTGCACTGCAAAGATTTCCTCTGTCATGCATCTTGTTGGCTGCGTAAATGTAGAAAGTGCATTTAATAGGCTTATCAATATGCACCGATGGCAAGCACTTTTTTATTGCCTTTAAGCAAGTCCTGTCATTTGAAGTCTTGACAGAATTTGTATATCTTTTCGTGCGTGGGTTGTACAATCTCGCACCCAACAGTTCATTCAACCCTTTTAAGGGGAATGTACTGTTTTTCTTATCAATCATCACTTTGTATGTCATTATTTCTTTTCCTCTTTCTGTGCTTTCTCTTTTTCTTCTTTCTCAGCTTCTTCAAGCAATGCAGTCATCTGGCTTGCTGTCTTTGGCTGTTCAAACCAATCTGAAACCGTTGTTTCTTTCTGTGCCAAACCGTTGAAAATGCCGATATACTCTGTCAGTTCATCTTCACTGATACTCTCGACAGTGTGGTCTAATCTCTTTTCAAGCATTTCCTTTGTAACACCGTATTTAGCAAAAGCTACAACCATATTTTTAACTTTATCTTTAAAAGGAATGCCGTTCTGCCCTGCAAGTGTCTTTTTACACTCTTTGATGCAGTCCTCAACCAAATCTGGCGGTAAGATTGCCAAAATACGGCTTCTTAATCTTCTTGCACCGTCATTAGCTGTTCTCTCGTAAATATCACGCTGGCTTGTCAACTTTCTGCTGCCGTTTCGTGTTTCCATGATATGTTCAACTGTAAAGTTCTGACTTGATACTGTATTTGTTTCCAAATCCCATGCATATGCCTGCATCTCAGATTTGCCATCTTCGTGCGATAATTCTTTGATACCGTAATCAAGATTGCCGTAGCATCTTGCTAATTCCTCGGCAAATCTAATTGTCACTCCTGTTACAGTCTGTCCCCCTCGTGGATATGCAAAAAACGCTTTATCGGCAAAACCTTTTCTCTGACACGCTTCAATAGCTGTTGCATAGCAATTTGTATAATTTCTCGGAAACTGCTTTGCAAGTAACAATTTTCCCTGTGCTTCTGTTATTGCTCTGCTACTTTCAACTGCGACTGTACCTTGATTTATGTTGTTAAAAGGTACATGATTGTTGTTCTTAACGCTTACTTCATTCATGTTCTATTCCTCGCTTTCCTCTAATTCTTCAAAATGTTCTCTTATCTCTAATCCATCATCATCGCACCACTCGCACCATTCGTGTTCTTTCTCGTCAAAATATTCAAGTCCGGATGCGTTACAATAGTCCGGTTTTATACGGTTTTCATACTGAAACAAGTCATAGTTCCACAATGTATTAAGAACTTTCCAAGCCTGTTCAATGCTTTCAACTTCGACATAAAAGTTTTTAACCGCTCCTACTTGGCAATTATGCCAAACTCTTAATTTGCTCATTCGTTCTATTCTCCTTTTCTTCTTAATTCCTCAACTATTTTCGCCAAAACAATATATTTTTCTTCTAAGTCTGAAATTCTTCTATCTAAAACTTTACCGTTAGTTAAGCTGTTAGATGTAGCAGGAAGCCTTTCAATTTCAAAATCTTCTGCTTTAAAACCAAAAGAATTTTTAATCTGTTGCCACACATCAGAATACATAGCACCGTATGCTGTATATTCATCAATTTCAGCCGTAACCTTATTTTTATATGAAGAAACAAATCTATTCTCGCTTTTCGACAAAATACTTGAATTTAAGTTTTTACGCTTAAAACAATCTGTCATGCTATGTTCATTGTTTTTCTTTACATACTTATCAATAGCCACTCTTAAACGGCTTGTATTTAAAATTACAATATCCATATTATCTCCTTTTCTATTCATATTGTTTCTGTAACCAGTTTGGCAAACCAAGCGTGTTAATAGCACCATTGGTATAACCATACCAGTTCCCAGTTTCTAAACACTCTTTATAAATATTGAGATAAGTTCTATACATATCTCTGCCACTTTTCAAAAAATACTCATTTGCTTCAAGAATGTTTACTGCATACGGGGGTGTTTTTTCCTGTGCTATGAAAATGACTGAGTGTTCGTGCCCTGTCACTTTATCCATAATGTCTTTATAAAATGCCATTTGTAGGTCATACATTAAGTTGATTGCGTCACGCATGAACTTATCGCCGCTGGCATCTGCACAGGATTTATAATCAATCAGAATATGTGCATCTCCGATTTGTGTCTGACAGTCGGGACGGCACTTTATAGTTAAGCCTGTTTCATCATCTTCCGTGAAGTAAGACAGCTCTTTTTTGCCTTTTAACAACTGACTTACAAAAAATGTCTGATATAATGTTTCCCTCATAGCCTTTATCTTTTCAAAATCTTCAAGTGAAATAATGTCTTTGCCCTCATTTTGGTCTTGAAATAAAAGCCACTGAGCCTTGCCCTCTTTGTTTCTTTTGTTCACTTCGGGTGCTATCGCAAATTCCTCAGTGAACTTATCTTTTTCAAGAGCATATTTATGTACTGCTCTGCCAAAAAGCAACGCTGGAGTATCTTCCTGCGGGTTATCTTTCCAGTAACGGAAATGAGCCGGGGACTTTGCAATCTTCTTTAAGTCGGTACTGCTCACTCCCTCTCTTGCCCGATACTCTTTATTATTTATTGTCAACCCTTTCATTTTTCTTTTTCTCCCATCTGTCGGCTTCTTCAATCGCCAACTCTGTGCCAAGTGTTCTTAAAATCTCGTCTGTTGATACATAGTCGTTGTTTTCCAGCATATCTAGCAGAACATCTACACGCACTTTTAAATCTACAAGATTGTTATAAAAGTAAACTGGGACTGCTATGTAACTTTCAAATGTCGTTTCCTTTGGCAAAGATGTTTCGACTTTCAATATTTTCAGAACATCGTCTGCCATTAAAACTCCGTGACACATTAAATCGACTACAACATCAACTTTTGTCGATATGCATATAAGTTCGTTATATACATTAAACGATACACCGATAACTTCCGTTGGCTTCTCCGCATCACTTTTTCTACTTGCGTCTATCATCTATTATTTCTCCTTTCTAACAATCTTTATCTCGTTACCGTTGTTAATAACAAGTTCAAACCTCAGCACTTTTGCTAACTGTTCTATTTCAAAAACTGATAATTCATTTATATCAGTAACAATCTTACTCATATCTTTTCCCTTTCTATTTTTTACTTGAAATCCACGCCCAAACAATGAACAAAGCCATCTCCGTGAATAAAGTTGCCAAAATTCCTAAAGCAAACGGGTTTACGAACATATTTATATGCCTCACTTTCTATTCTTTTGCCCCTGTGGTATAATCTCCTTATCATTTAATAAGGAGGTGAAGTTGTGTTTTTAAAGTTTCAAATATTTTGTACTTGCCATAGTGAATATACTGTAAATGAAGATATATCCACTAACAAAATTGTTTGTCCTAACTGTGGTCTTGAATATCCTCACTCTGCCAAAGTGTTATCTATACTCAAGACTGCTAAAGAAATACCCGAATCGGACATGTTTAATTTTGACGAATGCGGCATTCGCATTATTTCTTTGGAGAAAGATATGAAGAAGCATCAATAACAATCTTCATATAATCTAAAAACCCTTTAGCTTCCGAAGCAGATAAGCCATATTGTGCAATCAATTCTTTTGTAGAATTAGCCAAACAATCTATGGCTCGTCTGTTTTGGCAAAGCGTTGCAAAAAATATAGTTCCATCTGTTGTTTTCAACATTTCGTTTTTTAAAGCATTTTCGATAAAATCGTCCATTTTTATTCTCCTTTCTTTATGTTTCCTCGTCATCCAAAAACATCTGTAATGCCACATCCACATCATCAGTTCCATATTTGTCGCAAATCTCGTCTAAGAACATCTGCTCTGCCACATCACGACAACATGAAAGTTCGTCCATGATTTCTGATATTCTCTGTTCTCTTGTCATGCTGTTACCTCACTTTTCATAAACTTATTAACAAAGTAAATCTGCCCTTTGCCTGTGACCTTAGTTGTGCGTGTTATTCTCACACTGCCATCGGGGTTCTGAATGTTGCTTTCTTTGACTTCAAACAATCCCTGTTCAACAAATCTCTGCTGTGGCATATTTCTCGATGAACCGCATTTAATAAGGAAGTTATTCGTTCTTAACCATTCAAACAACCTCTTTTGTCCGATTTTGTAACCGTTCTGAGAAATCAGCTTTGCTAAATCTCCGACAAGGATTGATGTTTCACTAGCCGATACTGCGTCGGCAAATATTTCTTTCGGTTTCATGCGTTCAATCTGTTTGTCTCTCTCAGCAATCTTATTCTGTGCCACCATAAGTGCTTTTGCCATGAGTTCATCATCCGTCATGTTTTCCTGTCCTACTATGTAACCGCCGTTTTTTCTGATTGATGGAAGAACCTCTGATGTTACCCATTTACGAAACTTCTTTGCATTCGGCTTGTCACTTCTTAAGATAACCGCATACAAACCGCTTTCTGTTATGAAATTTGTTTCACCTGCACGACTGCCTAGATTTAATCTAGTCAGTTCATCTTCATCAAGCCTTTTCGCTACATCAGTAGCATTTTTAATTTCCAACGCCTTGCAAATATCTATTAAGCAAAACATTGGTTCTTCATTTACAAGAGCCGTTCTTACTTTTCCGAACTCTTCATTATTAAATATCTGTAAATCGTTCATAATTCTCCTTTCCGACATTTAAAATTCAATTTAATTGGATTTATCGGGTACAAAAATAAAATCCATTGGAATGCCTGATAAACGGCTCATTTCTTTCAAATGAGATAAGCTCGGCTCAGTATTCCCTTTTTCCCAGTTAATCACTGTTGTTACCGAAACACCAAGCAATTTAGCCCAGTTTTTCTGTGTCATTTTTGCATTTACTCTTACTGCTTCAAGAGAAATCTTCGGCATCTAACCACTCCTTTCTTGATTTGATAATACAACTATAATTCAATCACATTGAATTGTCAAGACTAAAATTCAAAATAATTGGATTTTATATTGAATTTTTTTTAGTTTTGCTATATAATACAAAATGAAAGGAGGATAGCTATGACAGATGATAGGGAAGAAACAAAGCGTATATTTGCCAAAAACTTAAACAAATATATAGCTTTAAATCAGAAACAACAGATAGATGTTGCAAAAGAATTGAACGAAAAGCCTACAACATTAAATATGTGGTGTAAAGGCAATTCACTTCCTGGTACTGGAAAACTTAGAAAGATTGCTGATTACTTCAATATAGGAATGACCGACTTGATAGAAGAAAAGCAATTTGAAGATACCGACGATGAATATTCAGATATTGTGATGAAAATAGGATTGCATGATGAAAGATTTAAGAAATTCATTATAAAGTATGATAAGTTATCAACAGATAAAAAAGAAGTGTTATGTGATTTTTTTGAAAAGTTTATTGATTAAAAAGTTTGTCAAACAAAAAAAGGCAGGGTTTTATTTCCCTGCCTGTTCCTCTTTATAGCCACTTTTTACAAAGCCCGCTATAAGTTTTAAAATCTTTTCGTTGTCAATTTGGTCTACAAGTTCCACAATTTCTCGTTTTAGTTCTTCTTTACTCAAATTTAATCCTCCTATGCGACACATTATAGAACAACTGTTCTGCTATGTCAATCCCCTCAATGTAGGGCAGTGCAACGCCAATTACACCGCCCCTTGCCAAAACTTGATGTTGTCAGATAACTTCTGACAAGTTTATTGTACGGCTTGAGGATAAGGGAAACAAGAGGATTTGGCTGTTATAGTTCGACATTTTATGACTTAATCTGCCATGCTTTGAGCTATGTATTCGCTGACCGGTGTTTTAAGTTTGTTTGGGACTTCATCAATCCTCGACAAATCAAAGCCTATTCTGTAAGCCCAAAATTTTACAATTCCGTTCATATTATCACCTCTTTCTATGAATATACTGTTTCTGACATACTTGCAATGGCATCGCCTTGTAAGGTCTGTTCTTTTTCCAGTACATTTAATCTTACTTCCATGTCACTGTACTGACGGATGTTGTATGTAGCCGTAAACTTGCCGCCTTTTTCTGCATAAGTGACATTTGTAAAAGTGCAGTTTTTATATTCTCCTACTATCGTTCCGTCATCATTTACATATGCAAAAGATGATAAATTCTCGTCTGTAAGTTTTTTACGGAAATCTTCAATTTCCTCAGCTGAAATAAACTCAGCTACTATTGATGTTGATGTGCAAGCATCTGTTACCGTAAGTTCTGTTTTGTCTTTTAATTTGATTTTCATAATGGTCATTCCTTTCTTTGTATAAAAATAAGAGCTGTGAAGCTCTTTAATAAATGGTTTATCTTATTTTCTGTTTGTTAAATAACAGTTTAACTCAGTTCACTTTTGTAAATGTTGCTTCTGAAATAAAAGGTTTAAATGCTTTTTATGATAAAAAAGACAAAATGATGTTTGTATCATTTTATTATCAACATTCTGGTTTATCAAGTTCAGAGGCAACGCTTGTAGTATTAAACGACTCATCTCATGTTCCAGACGGAGTGCAGTATTTCTCATTAAGTTCATGGGACGCAGTAACAGGAAATCCTTGCTTAAGTTATGGATGGATTTCTCTAAACGGAAATATAAATATTTATTGTCCCAAAGGAGTACATTTATCAGGATACGCAAATTTCTTTTATCGTTGCAAATAATATTTAATATGTGTATATACATTGTGTACTCAGTTGGTAATTGGCTGGGATGTCCATATTTAAAGGGCGTAATGTTATTGTTTTATCGCTTTTTATAGCTACAGCTACAACATTTGTATCACAAAATATCAACATATTGCATTGTGTGTTAGGTGTAAAACCTGTTAATATGGCTAATTCATAATCGTTACCTCGTGAAAATATTTGTTTGGTTGTAAAGTTTAATTCTAAATTACACAAAGAACTTGCTGTAGTTATTCTTTGTCTGAAAACATTCCATTCGACTTGTGTACTAAGGTTTTTAGGTGACACTTGTTGCCATATTGAACTGTTATTTATCGCGGAGATACTTTTATCCATCTCATACGCAAAGCTATTTTTAACACTTTTATTTAGCTGTCTTGCATCCGCAACATATCCCTCTTCTGTCGTAACAAGATTGTTTGCAATGCCGTTTGGTATTCTGCCTTGTTCTTGCCACTGAGTTAAAATCCCATTCGCTTTGCCCGCCTGTTGACTTGCACTGTTAATTGCATTAGTTACTATTTTATTCTGTACTGGATTTGTGCTTGTTGTCGACAACTTGCTGTCAACTTCTATAGCTTCTGATATTTCTGTCTTTTTAGCATATGTATTTTGAATGTTGTTACCATCTTCATCTGCTACCGCTTTTTCAACTGCTAAGTTTGCATTTAAGACAGCTACACCATTTGCAACACCTTTTTCAGCTTGAGTTATAAAATTACTGCCAACAATATCTTCTGCTTCTTTTGCAAATTTTTCTGCCTGCTCTGAATAGTATTTTGCATTGTCGGTATCTTCGCCATCACGAATACCGCTCTTGCCAACGCTGTACGACTGAGATAACTTAGCGTCCATATCAGCATTTGTAGCTGACTGAGACGCCGCCTGTGCCGATGCAACCGCATTGCTTTCTGATAATGTTATAGCCGACATAACTTCACTTGACAGCATAGCTTTTGTTATACTGCCGCTTTTAATAGACGCATTCACTTTTCCATCACTATCAATGCTAAAAGCTATCGTATCAGTGCCTTTAAACTCATACTGAGTAATCAAAGCCGACATATCAATGTATTGCTTTTCACCGTTTTCAAGTGTAAGTATAAGTTGTTGTGTCTGTGCGTTATATTCAAAGTTTACGGCTATCTTTTCCATTGCGGTATCAATATTCAATACTGTACCGTTATATTTTGTTATGCTGATAACACCATTTTTGTCGTTAAAAGATATATCAGTTATCATATTGTTAAGCTGGTCTTTATCGGCTTTTGTTGTATCAAGGCTTTCCGCAGTCGCTGAAATAGATACTACTTCGTTATCAATGGTGTCTATTGCTTTATCCATCTTATTTAAGTTTGTTTTACCAAGCGGTGTTGTCAGACTTTCCGACTTATTAAGCCAATTTATTCGGGTGTAAACCTTTACTACTGCCATCGTGTGTCACCTCTTATTCTGCTTTTTTTGTTTCCTCTGTTTCCATAAGGCTATATACATAATTGTCAAATGCCGCAAAGTCTTTCAATACTTCCTCTTTGTTTGCGTTGAATAACTCTACATTCTGAATAGCACGACTGATATTAGGTGCGCCGCCGACTGGAATTGAAGCGTTCATGTACGCCACCTGTTCTTCCTTACCATCAACTGTCAATACACATGCCCCTGTTACTGTAGTTTGTTTGTTTAATTTAACCATTTTATTTTCCTCCTAAAATCTGTTGTTTTAATATTGTAAATTCACCTTGTAAATTTAAAAGTTGAAATTGTAACTGCTGATTTCTCTCTATTTCCTGCTTCAAATCTCTTTTTAAACACTGAGAATACTTAATAAGCGGTGCTATATATTCCTCGTAGCGTATTCCATAGCCGTATTCACTTGTTGGAACTCCGTTAGTATCTTCTTTTTCGTATTTTATGAACCCTGCAAAATCTTTTGAACTCATACCGTTTTTTGATAACTGTTCTTCTAAATCCTGTGCTATCATTCCTGCATGAGTTCTTCCGCTTTCATTGTTAAGCATCATATATGTTTTTGGTGAAGCATCATCAATAATTGCATTTGCATATTGTTCTGACATATCCGATATGTTCATTTTTTCGTTTCTGTCAGATGTTTGTATAGTGCCATTTTTACAATACAAATTTCGCCATTTATAAGATGCTGAACCGCAGTCTGTATCTTCGTTAGATGCTGGTCTTAAATGCAAATCACGATTACTATTCATATCGAGAACAATGCCGTATGCTTCATCGTTAAATACAAACATTTTTGCTTTTGTGTAACCGTGCAATTCTAAGTATCCAGTTGAACCGTTGATTCTTCCGGCTTCTATTGTGTCTCCTATAAGTTTATCACTTTCAACATAACAGTTTGCTGTACCATCATCACTATGTACCTTGATATATCCATAAGTATCTCTTTGGTAGCCGCCTGTTCCCGCTGAAAAACTGCTTCCAGAGATAATGCTTATCATTCCTCCAAAGCCTGTTATGTTATAAAATTTAGCATCACTGGCAGATATGTTTCCTCTGTAATCTGCGTTACCGTTTGCATCTAATTTAAAATTTGTACTGTCGATAACAAGCCTATTTGACTTCAAAATAATCTGCTCTGATGATTGATTTATCTCGCTGCATACATCCCCTTTCGACACTTTGCTACTTATCTGATTCTCAGCCCAAGTAGTCGTAGCATAATTTGTCATATCAGCTTTTGTCTGGTAATATCCCAGTTCTGCACTGTCAGCCTTTAATGTAAGTGCTGTTCTTATGCTATTTTCTTCGTTCTCGGCTCTTTTTACTTCGGCTGTAATTTGTTCCGCTGTGACATTTATTCTACCGCTCAATGTTGCTTCTTCGGCTTTCGCCCTGGTGACTTCCTGTGTAATTGCATCTGCCGTAATTGTCAGTCTGCCCGAAAGTTCTCCTTCGGCATTGCTTGCTCTTATAACCTCAGCTTCAATCTTATTTGCTGTCTGTTCAAATCTTGAACTTGTATTTTCGTCAAGGTCTGTAACCTCTATCAACAGTCCGTCAACACCTTTTTGAATTTTAAGCATTTTTGACTGTAAAGTCATCATTTCTGACGTTTGACTATCTTCGTTTACTCTTAGTTTATTTCCCTTGCTTTCAAACGTATCTTTTAACGCTTGTACTCCTGCCAATGTCCTTGTAAATATAGGTGAACCTACATCGTCATTGTTTTTTGTCAGAATATAATAATCGCCTGTTTCTAAGTACGGCAACCCCTCTAAAGTTGTTGTGTTTGGTCTGTATGTAATTCCTTTTATTTTTGCAAATATATTTTGTCCGATTTTTGTTAAATCTTCTGAGGTCTTATTGTATATCAAAGGATTTCCAGTAAGCATATAAGCATTATCTTTTGTTCCTACAACTTGACCAACATTATCACTATTGCTTTTTACTATAACACCCGTAATAGCTTCTGTTTCATATTCTTCATAAGCTACAGAAATATAATTAGCTTCGTTTTCTTCTGCACTTAAAAGCTCATAATTGCTTTCTTCGGGGTATAAATCCTCAGATGGGTACAATGTTTCTTCGGGATATAACCCCGCACTTGTCAATTGAATTACTTCAAATTTTCCATCACGATTTATTTTTCCAAATCCAGCATTTAATTCACAAATGTATTTTAGTATATCTGTGCCGATGATTTCACCAGTATCGCTAGCATCAAATGTCCTCTCGATAGTTACATCATCATTTATTAAATCCTGTTCTATAAAAGAAATGTTCAAGTGATTTAAAAGACTTTCTCTTAGTTTTTTTAATGTTGTTTTTGCGTAAATACGCTTCGTGGTTGTTTTCCTTTTACATTGATACACTTCAACCCAACGATATAATTCGTTATCTTCGTCTTTACTTGTATTTTGTGCTTCGTATAATTTGCCTGTTGATGTATCAAGATATGTTGTATCTTGACATTCTTCGGGTACTGCACCATTCGCAAAAAACGCTATCCAAGGTGGTTTACTTCCCGAATTATCAATATAATAGTCTCCGTGTTCCCATAAATCATCAATATCTCCGATTGCAACTACTTCTTCATATTCAGATACTACATAGAAAACTTTGTTATACCAGTCGGAAACATCTATTTGTGCATCGTATAAAGCATCATAAGCAACAATTTTTCTATAGTCTTTATCATTAACTCTTTTTGCAGAATCCACACGATATTTACCCATTTTTACAACTACGTCTTTACCATCATTTACAAGTAATTTTGCTGTAAACTCCAATCCTGCAAGCTGATTGTTTTCAAGCTCCGATACCTCAAATTCACATGAGGATGCAATACAACCGCCTAACTGTAAATCTTCACTATCACATATACTTTCTTTAATAGTTACTGACTCTTGATGTAATGTCTCATTTGTTATTGTAAAATTCAAATCAGAAAAATTAAATTCATAGTCATTAAAATAAGTTCCTCTGCCGTAAAAGCACTCTTTTTCACTATCTGTAAGATTAAGCATCGTCTCACCTCGCTAATACTCTATTAACTCAAATGTCGTAGGCAAATATGTCGGTGTTCCCTTATATGTACCACCATATTTCCATTCAACATCCGGTATATAGAAAAATCCTGTTTCGTAATCATTAGTCCATTCATTAAAGTACCTAACACGAACTTTCTTTTCGGGTGGCTCTGCACAATCCTTTTGTTTCATAGCTTTGCGAATGATAGTCATAAAGTTTTCTTTTTTGTCATACCCCATATAGACCGTTGAAAAAGATATGCCATCACGCATATGCTTTAAAACATTTCTTTTTAAATGACCGTTTGCATTGACATAACTATCTAAATCCTGTGCCCTGTCAGCGGTGATACTTAAATTATCTGCCGCAATAAATTGGTCTATCTTTGTGTATTCGTAATTTCCACCGCTATAGCCTGTAGCAATAGAAACAAGACCTTTACTCTTTGAAAATGCCATAATTCTACCTCTAAACTTTTTAAGGTTAATGATTTTTTGCATCAAAAAAGGACAGAATATGTAGTTCTGTCCTTTTATTATCATATCTATGTATCACATAATTTCATATCATGCACAATAACTCATAGCATATTTCTTGACTATATTTTCAAATATTGCTTTAAGTTGTGGCTTTTCGTATATAATTGCAATTTTTGTAGTTTCCTGTTTAATAGCAGTCTTTGTATTGCCTGCCTTTTCCATACGCTTTTTCTTGTTATCCTGTAATCTTTTAAGACTGCAATGTGCTGTTGTCTCCAGTTCGCCGTAAAGCTGATTATAAAGTGTCTGATAGTCAATGTTACTCTTGATTGATATTTCACGAACCCTTGAATTTATTTCGGCTTTCCAATCTCCGATAGGCTCTGTGAATATCTCTTTCATGTTGTCAACTGTCTGCTCAACTTTATTTATCTGCTCTGCCTGCCGTTTTTGTTCAAGCTCCATTTTAGCCTGTTCGTCTGCTATTGCATAAAACATCTGCATCTGTGGAGATAACTGAGAACGATTGATTACAACTTCCTTTACTTTATCTTCTACCTTAACAAAATACTGCCTTGCTGTCTTGCCCTTGGCAGAATGACTTTCCATAGATAGATGCTTCGCAAAATCTGTTGTAAGTCGATAATCCTTACATTTATTACCGTTCAACATAATGTCGAACCCCCACCAATCTTTATTTTCTTCATAAAACTCATTACTCTCAATATTGGTTTTAGCCCATCTTGAAAACTGACTTGGTGCAAGCTCCAAAAAATCATACAATGCTCTCGCTGTAGTGTGACCGCTTTCATCAATCTGTAAAGCAATCTCAATCGGAGTTTTCATATCTATTACATTATTTATCTCATTCATTATGCTGCACCCCCTTGTATATTGCGTTTTTGTTTCATACTTTCCATGTACGGTGTAAGAAAAAGGCTGTCAGTGTCAATTTTTCCATTTTTCAAAACCATTGCATAGAGCATAACATTTATATTTCTCAATATTTCATATTCGTAATTGTCTGACAACTGTTTGGCAAGGTCGCAAAGATTATCCCTTAACGCTACATTTACCCAGTCTGTAGTATGTCTGCGATACAATTCTTTGACATTTCCTTTCATTTCTTTAAGAGTTATAAGCGAACTACATCCGTTTACCATTTCAATGATTTCTTTCCTTGTTTTCTCTAAGTCTAACTGATATTCCATGCGGTCTGCTTTTTCTTCTAATTCTGCTTTTGTCATAATATTCTACCTCGCTTTCAAAATTTGCTTGATTTCCCTATAAAGTAATGATAGAATATATTTATCAATTCCTTTATAGGGTTGTTGTTAGAACAGTTGCGTACTTTCTCAGGGTGATGTAACTGTTCTTATTTTTTTATAGACCTTTGGTATTCACTTTCAATACCGTTTCTGACAACATCTGATTTTGTAATATTTAAGTTTTCCGAAGCCTTTTCCAGTTTTTCAACCATATCTTTATCAAGGCGAACTCTAAACATTACATCTTTACTGTTATCAGATTTTGGTCTGCCTGTTCTTGGCGACATCTTATCACCTCTTTTCTTTTTGTCGCTACAATAAATATAATACTGTAGCCACAGAAAGTCAATACCTTTTTTAAATTTTTTCAAGTTTTTTGATTGTACTAAAAAAGACGGATATTAAATCCGCCTTGTGGTTTTATATGATATTTGTTTTATTTAACTTTTACCTTGCAAGTTGCTGTGCAACCACTTTTCATTTTTAAAGTTATCGTAGCTTTCCCTTTTTTAACAGCCAAAACTTTTCCTTTTTTATTGACTTTAGCAACTTTTTTGTTGTCAGTAGTCCAACTTTTCAATACATCAGGATAAGTTCTTTTCTTTATTTTTAATTTCAGCTTTTCACCTACTTTTAAAGTTTTGCTCTTGCATGATATTAAAACTGTTGCCTTTAATTTAGGTATTTTCTTTATTTCTATTTTTGAACAAGTATAACAATGTCTTGTCTGTTTTCCACTTTTAAAAATTGTAGGTTCTACACTTTCATCCCACAATGTACTCCAACTACTCCAATCATGTTTTGTGTCATCAACTGGAATATCCTTGTATTCTCTTTGAGAGCAATTATAACAATATCTGCTTTCCTGTCCTTTGTTTAAACAGTCAGCTTCTGTCCACACTTCCCAATTAGACCATAAATGTGAGCCATCACCTTGTCTTGCTTTTGTTTCTTCTTTGTAACATTCAGTGCAATATCTTTCCCACTTTCCATCCTCACATAAATAACCATCAGCTTTCCACTCCGTCCATTTATGTATTCTTGTCGCTGGAACAGTCACTTTCTTAGAATCGCCGCAAATAGAGCAATCATACCAATTATAACCCGCCTCAGAACATGTGGGTTTTTCACTAAAACTAGAATCTAAAACCCATCTGTGATTACATATTGCATAAGATGTAGTATAGGTACTGGAAATAACAAGAGTTGCTATCCCTAAAAATGCTACAATCTTTGTAAAAAAACTTTTTCTCATATCCGTTCACACTCCTTTTCAATATTTGCTATATCATACCACATTCGGCACAATATTGCAATATTCTAAGTGAAAAGAGGTTTGCCATACCGCTTCTTGTAATCAGCATTAGCATTCTGTGTTATCTTAACTATATCGCCCTCAGAAACACCCTCGACATACAAAGGAGTGCCGCTACTATTCATGCGGTTTATACTTGTTACAAGACTTGTTAAAACAGGTGTCATAACATTATATACCGCATCTGACACACCTTGAGATACCGACGCAACTATTTGGTCATTGTTCATAACCGCAGTATGACCTTTTAATGTACTTACAAGCTCAGGACCTTTTTCTCTTGCTACAAATAACTGCCCCATGTTCGGCATACCGCCGCTTGCATACTTAGCTATGTTATGCCATGAGCCGTTTTCAAAGATACCGCCTTTTGCTTTCTTTTTAGGTTTGCTTCCAGTCGAAATTTTATTTAAAAAATCAGAGAGATTGTCAGTGAAATTGTTTTTCATCTTAAAAGTAATCTCTACATTCCTTTTTATTGTGCTTTTCTTACCTATATCGGTTAGCAACGGATTTTTCACAACTTCCTTTAACTTGTCTGCATTTTTTACATTTAGCTTTATATTTGCATTTTTAGTCTTAAAATCGTCATAATCCTTTTTTGTTTTATCAAAATTTTTACCTTTTTTGGCATTTGCGGTAACTTTAACTTTTTTACTCGTTATACCGTCAATATCTTTTTTAGTCTTTTCAACTCCTTTGGAATTTATAGATACAGTAGCTTTTTTGCCTGACAATTTATCGGTTTCTTCCCCAACACCTTTTATAGCGTCTTTTTGCTTATTGGTGCTAGTAGTATTACTGTCTACCTTTTTTGTATATTTCTCTACATAGTCAGAAGCTGTATTATACTTTTCATTGAGTTCTTGTTGTGTGTCTTTAAGTGCCCCAAGTTCCTTTTTGTGGTTTTTATAAACTTTTTCTTGGTCTTGTAATTTTTGTGCAAGTTTCGGCACTTCTGTACGCAATTTTTCCATTTCCGTATATTCGGATTTGGTCATTGAAGCTGAGCCACTTTTCCATTTTAAGTTTTTTTCTTCAAGTTCATTTAATCTTTTTGTCTGATTTACAAGATTTATTCTTTCGTTCTTTAATATAGCTTCCGCTTTCTTTGCATCATTTGCCGCTTTTGCTAAATCCTTTTCGTTTTCATAAAGTTTTTTTCCAATATCTTCAAGGTCTTTTTGCGCAGCTTTCGCTTTGTAATACTCTTTCGTTTTTTCAACAAGTTTTTTAAGCTGTTTATAACTTCCTTTATACGCTCCAGTTTCTTTGTCGATATTCTTTTTAAGTCCGGGCATTTGTTTTGAAAGCTCTTTCGACATTCTCTTTAAAGTTTCTTGTTCACCTTTGGTTTTATTAACTTTTTTCGATAATTTATAATAAGCATTTGCTAATACTTCAAGGTCTTTTCCCTTTTTTTGAGCATTTTCGTCTCTTGCTTCAACTTTCTTTAAAGCATCTTTAGTTTTGTTGACCGCTTTTTCACATTCTTTCGCTGATGAATTTAAGTCACCTAATGCCTTATTAGCTTCTGATATATCTAACTTTATTTTTTCATCAGCTTTGCTTTCTACATAGTTATAGAAAGTTACCAACGCCGCTGTTGCCGCAGCTATCCCAACTACACCTACTGAAACACTTAAACTTGTTAAGCCTGCTTTTGCTATAAGCCCTTTAAGCCCTGTTTTGATGGCTGTGCTTATTCCTGCGTCTTTTGCGATTTCAAAACCCATTTTTTCAGCTAAAAAAGCCGCCATTTTCTTAGAAACTTCGCCAGCAATAAACTTTCCTATACCAGTGTATTTTACCAATGCAAATGCCGCCAATAAACCTGTCTCAATAGGTGCTTTTGAAAATGAACCTTTGAGAGCTGAGCCTATCGCACTGACCAACGCTTTTGCTAAACCTAATAAGCTCCAAGTAACCTTGCCAAAATCAATAGCTGAGATAAAATCTCCAATACTTTGACCGACTTTCTCCCACTTCACCTTTTTTAAAGCTGTAGTTAATGTATCTGCAATGCCTTTTATGCCATCACTTAAACTTTTTCCAAGTTCTTGCCATCCATTAAGACCAGTCTGCTTATTTTTCTTATTCATTGTCTTAAAAAAGTCATTTATTCCCTGTCCTAACGCATTTCCAAGTCCTTTAAAATCAAAAGTAGTAATTGCTCCAAACGCTGTCTCAATAGCCGCCCTTAGCTTACTTGCCATTGATTTAAAGTACGACTGCAAAACTCCTGTTTTTATAGCTGAATTAAGTGTACTTGACAAACCTTTTCCAAGATTTACCCAGTTTACTTTTTTAAAAAAGTTTGTTTCTGCTTCAAGCACTCCTTTAATCGAATTTCCAACAGCTTTTCCGAGACCATCCCATTTGAACTTTTTAACAAAACCATTCAAAGATGTACCCATGATACTTGTAATCTTTTTAAGTCCTTTAGTCCACTTGTCTGTATTATTATTCACCCAGTCAATGCCCTTATTTAAGGTTGTCGCAAGTGCTTCACCGATTTCTGTTCCGTCACCTGTGTCCCAAGCTGTTGTAAATAATTTTTCAATCTTTTCTTTGAGGTTATCAGCATCACTTGTCATGCTTTTAAACGCTTTATTCCAGCGTTTTTCATAATCCTCGACAGCATTTATAAGAGCATCAGATAATACGCCGCTAACATTTCCTGTGCCGTTTTTATCCTTGTCACTGTCTTTCTTAGATGTTTCATTTGTCGTAAGATTATTTAACTTATCAAATCCCTGTAACTGCTTATTAAACTTTTTCTGTGCATCTGCCGCATCATTTATACTATCTGCCGCATTGTCGGCACTGTCTGATACATCGTCATAGGTATCTGATGTGTCACTGCCTGTTGAACCAAGACTGCTATCAAACTTTAAACCAAACAAATCACCGATATGTTTCATTAAGTCTTTAACAGCCATTGCCATTGCATTTAACCACGGTAATACTTTTTGTATGACAGGCATAAATAATCTTGATAACATCAAACCACATTGCTTAATGTTTGATTTTAACATTCTAAACTGGTTTGCTGGTTGATTTATTGTGTCTGCTAAGTCGCCCCATGCTACTTTAGACTGCTGTAACATAGTGATAACACGCAAATACTCTTTCTCAGCCTGTGTCATATCAGAAACATTTTTCTTAACACCTAGCCCAAGTGCTGTTTCCTGTAATGCTGCAACTGATATGTCCATGCCGTATTTTTTGACAGCCATTGCCGCACCCGAAAGACCACTTGAAAAGTTTTTCATAACGGTGTCGAGTGGCATATTTGTTAATGAGGACATATCCCCAGCAAGCATTGTCATGGCTTTTGAGGTTGCAATAGATGCCTCACCCATCATTCCGACAGAGTTTGTCATTTGTGCGATTTGAGCTTCAAAGTTTGTAACCTGTGTAATATCAAGCCCAAGACTTGCCGTATCAGTATCTATAAGATTTCCATTTTTATCGGGCTTATATCCTGTCATTTTGCCTGTAAGAGTTGTAAGTCTATCCTCAAAGCTATCCGCATAACTCTTAGCATTATCATAGCCGTATTTTTTGTAATTGCCTTTATTTTCCTGTGCAATCTTGTCTATTGCCTTTTGAAAATAGTTGTATTCCTCAACATAATCACTTGATATACCAAGAACTTTACCAAGTGCACCAGCAACCCTTGACAGCATCATGTACTTGAAATACAGCCTTGCAACCGAATTTCCTAATTTACTAATTTGACCGAGTGCAAGTTTCAAAGGCGATTTCATGTTACGGACATTCTTAGCAAAATTCAATGTTGCCGCACCAGCATTTTTAATCTTACTGATAAAATTAGAAAAACCTGTTGCCGCACTCTTTAATGTACTGCTAAAACTTCTTGTCGATGTTTCGCTTTCTGTCAGTCTAGCTTTGTACTCTGCAAGTTCTTTTTCAGCTTGATTAAGTTGCTGATATGTTTTGTCAAATGTGGTATCACCAAAACCAAATCCATCCGCTTTTAACTGCTTTAAATCTTCTCTCAGTTTATTAACCTTAGTATCAAGACTGTCTGTCTCGCTTATATCTGTATTGATACCTGTTGCACGCTCATTTAAAGCCGCTTTATATTGCTTAGCTTCTGAAACAACTTTTTGCAAAGCAATATAGGCTCTATCCCATTCATCGGTACCCATGCCTTTGCCGCTCACTTCAACATTTTTAAGATTAGCTCTAGCCTGTGATATTCTTTGCGAAAAATCTTCAACATTCGTCTGTGCATTTTGCACTTTAGATATAGCTTCATTTAATGATTTCTGTGCTTGCTCTACCGAATATTTTGCGGTTTCAGGAATGCTTTTAAGTGACTTCTCAATATTCTCTGTAATATTTTGTGTACTGCCTGTATTTTGATTGTCCCATCTAAAAATCGGTATATTAGCTGTTTGAGATGTATTTTGGTTTTTAACACTTTGTATCTTTGTTTCAAGTTCTGCTAGTTTGTTTATTGTGTTAGCAATATCGTATTGTAAACTTTGAAACGCCTTATCGTTTGTTGATGCAGTTCCTATTGCAAGTGCTTTCTGTTCTCTTTCAGCAAGTTTATCTAGCTTAGCCGACAATTTATCATATTCTTTTTCTAAACTGCTTAAATTGCCGTTAAATTGTGTTCCTTTACCTATATTGGAAAACTTGCTTTGTAATTCCTTTATAGCTTCTAACCCTTGCTTAACATCGACTTTAACCTCAGTCTTTGTTTTCTTCTTACCGACATTGTCTACAGTTTTTCCTAAGTCCTCTACCTCTTTAGTGATAGTTTTCAAGCCGCCGACTTTAGCAAGATTTTCAAGGTTTTTACTGATGGAAGTAGTGTTTATACCGCCAAGTGCTTCCGAAAAACTCTGCAATTTACCTATAAGGCTGTCAAGTGCTTTTTCTGCCGACTGTGCTTCTGCCGATACTTTCAGTTCTAAACTATCTAATTCCATCAAATCACCTCATTCTGATTAAATCTCTTTTACTTTTTCAAGACTTATCCAATATCCGTTGTCAGTAAGTCCCCAATTCCCATTGAGTTTGACAATCTTAACTTTTGTTCCTTTTTTTGCAGTACCTTTTTTATTTACTGCCCCCAATTTCGGTTTACTTCTTAATGCCGCATGTTTTGTAACAACCGCCGTAAATTTATAGCCTGCTGTTATAAAACGCTTAAATTCAGTCCATTTCTCGTTACCATTGCCTATAAAAGGTGCTGGACAATCTTTTCCGTTTACATCCCAATGTCTGATAATTGTTTTTGCATTAGGGCACTTACTTTGAATGTATTTAACAAGTTTTCTTGTCGCATACATCTGTTCCCAGTTTGTTTTTAAGCACATATCGCATAATTCAATAGACACTGAGTTTGCGTTTGTACATTTGCCAAAATAAGCCGCTTCGCCTTTTCTTCCGCTTCTGTGGTCGCCACCTACCGCCCATGCTGTACGGCTCATTGCTATTGACTTGCCGACTTTTCCTTTTTTATCAACAAAGAAATGTGCTCCTGCCTGTCTTGTATTGCCATTTGCAAAATAATCAAGATTATTCTGTGCCGTATCTCCTTTATTGCCTGTGTAATGTATCACAATGTATTTGATATTACTTAATGGTCTTTTATTTCCATAACTAATGCTTTTTGCATACTTTGTAGTCATTTTCATTGATTATCACCTCAAAAAATAAGACGGTATGCTTCAATCACACCGTCTTTAATCAGGGCTTTCAGGAAGTCCGCTTTCTCTTAGCAACCTAATTCTTTGCTTCATTTCAAATACAGCGATTTCTTCTTGTCCCTCTTTATTTGAATTATTTTTAATTTTTTCTTCTTTTTCTTCTTCAAGTAAAGGATTTTTAGGATATTTTCCTTTTCCAAAAGTACAAGCTATTGCTTCGACAACATAATAGCCGTTGAGCCATGAAAGATATTCAGATACTTTTACTTTTTCCTGTTCTTTCTCACTATACGCTTCTATGTGCATCTCGATGGCTTTTGGGGTCATATGCATAGCTTCTTTATATGTCAATCCTGCCTTTATCGCACTTGGCAAGATATTTTTTTCAATATTTTCTTTGAAACTTAATTTTTCTTCAAATGGTCTTGTGGAATTTTCGGAGTTTTCTTCGGTTCTTCTTCCTCGGTCTGTATCATGTCGTTCAGACCTATCAAGTCTAAAAAACCATCTTCTGCCATCTGTCCCATAATCATTTCCATAACAGCATAGAAGTTTGTTTTATTTTCACTTATATACTGTTTTAACAATGCCTTTGCATCTTCTATTGATGTTACTGTTCCGTCACTATCTGAGCCTGTACCATGATGCTCAAGTAAGCCTGCATAGAACATATGTAATGTTGTTTGTGGAACATTTGACATTCCTTTAATTATATTTTTAATCTTGTCATTCTCGTTTTCTGCATCTGTTGATGATATAAGTTCTAATAACTTTTCTGTGCTCTCAGGATAAAGTGATGCTTCTAATGAGTATTCAAGTTTATAGTCCTTTTTATTGATATTTATAATTTTATACATATTATTTCCCTTTCCCTTACATTTGTAAGAAAGGGGGCAGTCCTAAGACCGCCCCACTTTTAATCAATTTAATTATTCATCGTATGAGTAAGAAGCGGCTGTATCATCACTAACGCCAGCCGTAACAGCCTTTTCACTTCTAGCCGACTGGCGATTTATTTTTTTGTGAGTGTAATTGCCGTTGGATAACCATTTTCATCCTCTGTTACCGCTACAGTGTAATTGTCCTCAATCCACTTAGGTACTGTCTGAACTGATACCGTAGCCGTACCTGTTAAATGGTCTTCTGTTGCTTCATCCGGTGCAAATGATTCCTGTCCTATAAAACCACATATTCCCTCTGAGCCTTTACCATCGGTGCCATACAAAATAATAAAGTCGAGTTTTTTGCCCTCATTTGAAACCATGTCATCTTTATATGTTTTTTCAAACGCTCCCGGTACTTCCATTGAGCCTGCTGAACGTCTACCCATTTCCTGTGTTTCCACCAAATCTTCAAGCGTCGATGTATCGACCATATTTTGTGAGCCGAATGGCGATGGGATAGACTTTGCCCTCATAAGCAATTTATAAGTACCAGCCCAGTATTCACCCTCTGCCGCACTTGAATTTGGTTCTTTGTAAGCGATTCTTGATTTTAAACCTGTTGCCATTGTATTACCTCCTAATTTTGCGTAAAAAAATAAGAGCTATAAAAGCTCTATATAATATCATTCCAATCAAAAGTTCGTGATGCTCTAAAAGTTGCTGTGTAAACTTTATTTTCTTTTCTAACAAAAGGCATAGGATTTAAAGTAAATGCCATTTGCTTAAATTTATCAGCTATCTCATAAGCAATATTCAAAGCTTCATTTCTACTTTTGTTCGTTGTAATTGTGACCTGTGTTGTGTAAAGCACTGTATCAATATTTATCTTTTCTAAATCTGCCACTTTCTCTAAAGGTTGTACAGATTGTATCAATACAGTTGGGAAAATTGCGTTTCCGTCAGCTTCTTCTTCATTTGTAAAACGAATTTTCGGATATTTATTTTTCAAGCTATTTTCAGCTCTTGCTTTAACGATAGAAAAAATAGTTCTTTCTAAGTTATAAGCCCATTCAGTTCTTGCTTTCATCCGAACACCTTCTTTGCTACTGATATGTAATCAGTAATGATTTTTTGGTATGCCTTTAAAACAGGCATTGTTGCTTCAACACCATGCGTCATTACAAGTGCTCCTGTTTCGTCATAATATCCCCACACTTTCTGAACACCATGACCGACACCGTATGAGCCAATTAAAAAGCCAAATTCCTGCCCTTTTGGATGTGGGCTTGTTCCTGCTTCGCCGTTGTAATAAACACCAGCTCCAAACTCAATAAAAAGAATTTCTTCACCCTCGACAATAAGATTTGCCTGTGAATAACTTCCAAAATTATTAAGTTTTACATAGTTATAATGTTCGGTGTTAGAACCACTTCTAACCCCTTTGCTGTCAAAGGTATAACTTGCGTCTGCTACATTTGTTTCTATAACAGATATGCCAATTTCCGCAAGTGCCTTTACAAGTTCTGTCGTTTTATTCCTTAGCCATTGTTTATAGCTTTTAAGCTGTCTTATAGCCTTTTCTACAGACTTTACCGACAATCCTAATGCTATTGTTTGCTTAGACATAATCACCTACTTTACAACCGCTTTAAGCACATACTTTGTTGACTTCAAAGCCGGCTTAATTCCAACAATAGTAAAATCTGCTGATGTTTCGTCCACTACTTCGTTTTCTCCGTCAGTAAATTCTACTTCGCTATCAAGCCATATTAAATCCCCTTTCTTAAGCGGAAATTTGTTTCTGTCTGTCAACATGATTGCGTCATAGTCAGCAGTATCAAAGCCAAATTCTTCAATCTTTGCTTCGCCACCGCTGAAAGCTATGTTTGCTTTAAAGTCAACTGGTTTAGAAAAGCCAATTACTTCGCCAATAATTTTCGGAATTTTATTACCCTCATCATCAAGATAAGGGATAAAATTGCCCTCATTATCAGTATATCCCTCGTAAAGTATGTTACCCTCGTCGTCTTTTTCATAGATTGTTATTCGTTGTCCCTGCTGTGAATATTTCATAGCCTGTTTATTTATATCAAGCATTTGTTTTTCCTTGCTTATAAATCTGATTTATACCGGTACTGGACAATCCCGAAACAATTCCGACAGCAATAGCATTGAGAATGTCACTTGCTGGGAAATCAGGTATGATATACATACCAATAACGCCCAAGACTGCTCCTGCTATGCCTACAATAACCGGAATAAGGTTATCTTTTATCTGTGGTATCTGCTTTGCCGCATACCCGATAAGATATGTAATCACGACAATGGCAACTACTGTTGATACTGATGTTATATCCATTAGTCTTTACCTCCATTCTTTAAATGAATTTCTTGTATTTCGTTATACATTTTGGTTACCATGCCATTACCGCCAAGTGCGTGATATGCGTTATACATTTCAACAAAATTGTCATACGCATAAGAGGGCATTTCACCAATTTTCATATACTTATCGTGGTATTCGATAAGTTGTACACGCAATAGCAACATAGTTCCTTTGCTATTTGCGTCTTTATCATTTTTTTGTTGTTTTAGAAGCCAAACAATATAGCCCAAAAAAATCGGTAATGCTATTATATATGTTTGTAATAAAATATCTTGCATTTTATATCTCCTGTATAATTTTGATACACCGCCCACCACCCTTTAAAGTGTATCGCCTGCACCATTTTCGTGACCTCACGTATATGGTACGCACAATCTTCTTTTTAATGTTTATAACATTTTTACAAAAGGAAATACCCCGACAAATAAGCTGTCTCTGTCTTTCCATGTTCGACTTACACCATTTTCGCCAAAACTTGCCATAAATTCTTCGCCCGCCTGTGAATGGTCATACACAACAAGATTAACGATAACTCCCTCGAACTGTTTCAAGTCCTCTGTTATCATTTTTTCCGTGTAGCTGTCGGGGTAATTTCTCCTGTTCTTAACATCTTCTGTAGCCTGTTTAATAAGCTGTTCAATGAGCAAATCATCTTCTTTGTTATCAAACACGGCTACATCCTTTGTTGTATCATCTTCATTTGTGACAGTTTCCATATGAAATTGTTTAAGTCTGATTTTGACTTGTGCTAAAATCGTATATTCTGCTTTGTTCAATTCCATATTTAAGCCTCACTTTCTATTCTACAACAATCCAATCCTCTGCAAGCATATCAGCCTGTGATGCAAGCCAGCCCATCTGTACACCAGATGTTCCGACAAAAGCAATTGCTTTATTACCTATCGCATCATGTTCGCAATTTACAATTTCATCATCTCCTGTTTTATAAGAGATGCCTGTTGCCAACTGAATATACTGTTTCTTGCCATTCCAACCTTTTCGTGCAACTTTCTGTCCTGTTTTTAATCTACGGATTGCTTCTCCGAAAGTAAAAGTATGCACATCTAAATGAATTTCTTCATCTTCTGCCACTTTCCAATTTTCTGATGCAATATTAGATAATGTATAAAATACATCTTCTGTTTCTCTTATATCCAATACATTACCATCTTTACAATACATTTTTACTGTATTATCTTCCCTTACCCAGTAGCCACTCCAACTAGGTAATTTTATTTTTTTACCCTGTTTCAACAACTCTAAAGCATCTATGAATTCCATATGATTACCTCCTACAAATTGAATTTCTCGATTAACATACTTTTCAAATCAGCACCGCTAAAACTGTCAGCATCTAAAATTCCGTTTTCAGATGCAAGTGCCTGTAGGTCGGCAGTGCTCATACGATTTATGTCTGTTTTGGTATAAGCAAAAGAAGCCCCCTGTTTATCTTTGGGAACTTTTTGACCTGCGTTATACCATTTTCCGTTGTACTTAATAGTGTGTGTCGCTTTCATGTAGCACCTCCTACATTACTTTCATTACTACAACGCTGTCCATGCCCTCAAAAGTAGGCAATCCAATCATAGATACTACACAATGAGTATTGATAGGATGATTTGTAGCATATGTGTAAACAGCGATACCAGTTTCCACAATAGAAAGATTTCCGTCTGTAAGACTTCCACTTCTTTCCTCAGGAGTTCTGCCAAACACATAATCTCCGAGATACACACCGCCCGATTGAGCACAAATAACACCTGTCGGTACAAAATATTTTGTCTGACCGTCTGCTGGGTCGATGTAAAGTTTGTCGTAAACTTCAATCTCAATGCCATAGCCTTTCAGATAATCAACAACCTGTCCCTGCTGTACTCTAATACCACCTTGATATGCCGCAATTCCAAGTACCTGCTTCTTTGTGTCCTCAGCTTCAAGAAGTTTCTCAAAAGTTTCTGTATTCATAGTAAATCTTGTCAGTGAATAACCTGTTTTCTTTGCAAATGTTCTTCTTGCCTGTATAAGGTCGTCGAGGGGTGTTGCCGTTGTCGGCGCATCCCACTTATCAGCTGGCGTCTGAATTTCGATAAAATGGTCTTTCTTATGTTCCACTCCACTGTCTAATGTATATTCAACATTGTAGTTCTTTCCACCAATCGTAACCGGAATTTTTGGAACTCCATCTGCTGGTGCTAACAAGTTCCAAATCTGACGCTCAGGGACTACTAACGCTCCCTCAATGAGGTTCATAGGCTTCTTGCTAATTTCTCTAAGTACCTGATTTGCAAGGCTAGAGTTTTCAGCACTTTGATAGTTTGCGTACTCCTGTTCTTCTTCCTCTGTGACCATATAACTTTCACGATAGAACGGCATTTTGTTCTGAATGTCGGAGAAACCACCTGCATCTCTTAGCTCTGCCTGCGCATCAAAGTTAGATGCCTTTAACGATACTGGAAGTCCACTTTTGCCTTTGATAAATCTAAGTTCAAGTGAATCCTGTTTTCTTGTTCCAAACTTCTGTCTGCCAAGATAAGGGGCAGAACCTAAAGTTTTTTCATAATTATTCCACATTACACCAAGACTTCTCGCTGTAAATGCTTCTGATAATGGTAATGCTGCCATAGTTCTATTTACCTCCTATTATTCGCCTGCTAATGCTGTTGCACCGTAAAAAGTTACTCTAGGTGTTGCCTTTCTAGCCGCTTCTGCGATTGAAAGTCCTTTCACTTTTTCCCAGTCGATAGTTCCCTGATATACATATGTTCCTGGTGCGTCACCCTGCGTTACATCTACATCTTTAAGCAGATAACCTACGCAATCCTTGTCATTGCTAGGGAATGGTGTTCCCGCTTTAACAATCTTGCGGCCATTTGTGTCCGCATCAGCTACCATCGTCTGCGGTACTATGCACGCCGCACCCTCATAAGGGAAAAATTTCAAAATCCCTTTACTTTGTGTGAAATCTCTTTCAATAGGTTTTCCCATTGTTTACCTCCTATAAAACATATTCATTTTTTGCTTCATTGTTGGCTGATGCTTCTCCGAAAGTTATCTTTTCGGCATTTTCAACATCTGCCGGTTTTTCAGTTCCTTTATCACTACCTGCACTGCTGCCGCCCGGATTTGTCGTATTGTTTGCAATCTCCTGTTCCTTAGCCTGTGCCGCAGCGGTTTCTTTATCAGAGATAATTTTTCCGAGTACTTCGTAGTCAAAACTGCCGTCATCTTTGATAACCTGTGCCGCCTGTTCAGCAGAAATGTTAAACTTGGATGCCGCATTGCTTCTTTGATTTGCAATAGCTTGTGTCTTTTCAAGTTCTGCGATTTTTGCATTTGCAGAATCAAGGTCTTTTTGCAGTCTTTCCGAATCGGATAAATCCTTATCTTTCATGGCTGTGTATTCCTTTTCCAACTCACGCAGTCTTGTCAACTCTTCACTGTTTTTGTTTGCCTTTGCGTTTGCTGCCTGAACATCCTTGCTATTCTCAGCAATGATTTTTTCAATCTGTTCATCAGTCAAACCCATAGCTGTCAGTTCTTCTCTCTTCATAAATTACCTCCGTTATGTCCTACGAATTTTTATACGGTGCAACGACACCGGTTGACATTGCCGGTTTATACGCTCACGGCATTGCGAATTTTTATAAAATAAAAACAGCTACCGATTACTCGATAACTGCTTCATTTTTGTTATTATCATTATTTACTTCATTGTTACTGTTCATTTGTTGCATTATCTCTTGTGCTTTTTGTTCCTGTGCTTCTACATCATCAATAGTTTTCCATAAATTATCAATGTATGGCTGTGATAGCAAGAATGTCTTTTCTGCATCTCCCCACAATCCTACAGTTTTAATGGCTATAAGTGGATGTATACCGCACTGTAAAAGCTGTAACAATGTCTGAGCCTTAGTGTACATATTATCCTGTGGACTGTGATTTATCTGCACATCAAAATCTCTTAAGGTTATACCTAAATCGTGGTCTTTAATACGAATAATATTTAAAGCTACTTTAGCAAGCCGTTTTTCTGCTGACTTAACAATCGGGTCTTTTAACTTTGCTCTAGTTTTAGAAAAGTCCCATCCATTTCTTAGCTGTACAGCCCCTTGCGTATCGCCGCCGCTGTTATTGTTATTTTTGTTCGGTATAGCCAAAATGGATAATGTATTGTCCCACAAGTCATCTTTCGCAACTTGACATTGTGTTTGATTAAGTTCTTGCGTCATAATGTCAACATCTGATTTATTGTCTTTATTGATTGATTTGACCGCAAGTGCATGGCTTTCTTTCATTTTTGCAAATGTTTCTTCGTCAATCTCGCAATTTATAAACTTAACCCAATACTGAACAAACTGTTCAACTCCATCCATTCTGTTAGACTGCATATTGTTAATTGCATCTAACATATCAATAACAATTTCAATATCAGACAATCTTTCGTGATTGTTTGGAAACTCAACGATAGGAATACTTCCAAAACCATGTAGTTTCCAGTCAGATACAACACCATCTCTAATGATACATGAACTTGTATCTGTGTAGCACAACTTGTAATAATTGCCCTCAAAGTCCTTTAATTCTTGTACTGCAAGCATGGGTTCTTCTGTACTTAAATTATAAACTACAAAAGTATTTATGGGTGTAGGACACACAATTCTGAATGGTATGTCGCCATCTGAAAACTGTAACGCTTTGAATGATGTTCCTGTTGCCGACTGCCATTCACCCGACTTAATGTCTTTTTCTTGTTTATTTGCATCTGACATATAGTCGTTAAGTTCATCAACAGCATTATTTACGGCATCATCATCTTTTCTACTCACAAACTGTACCGGCTCCCCATAAGTTTGCCCGACTTTGAATTGCACTATCTCATATGCATGATTTTCTACAATTTTGTTTATAATATCATCATTTGCAACTTTTGTTCTGTACAATACCGGTTGGTCGCCTTTGTAATATCGCCACAAATAATCGATTATTGTTTTGTTATAATAGAAATTTCCGATAGCATCACCGACAACCTTTAATATGTTGTTCTGTGTTATTGTCTCCGCAGTAGTATATAATACTTTTCTGCCGTAATTTCCTTTTATAATATCTCTCAGAGGTCTTGTGTTCCGCATATTCCCTCCTAATATAAAACAGCACCGCTAGATGTTTCTCTTTTTGGTAACGGCTTAACTGTTGTTTCATCCCTTGCAACATCATAAATAACTTGTAAATTACATTTTTTGCATTTTGCAATTTTATTTATCGTTGCTCGCCCATCATATGTAGCGACTTTTCGCCTGCATTGAGGACAATATATCATTTTGCTTTTCATTCTGTTTTCTCCATCAAAAAATGCGTACCGCCTGTTAAAAAGTGATACGCACCGAAAAGATTTTATTTTATTTCAAAACTTCTATGACTTGTTTCAGTTTAGTAATATTTTCTGCTATTTTTTCTGCTGGAACATGAATGATTTTCCAGTCAAGCCCTAAAGATAATTGTATTATAGCTTCTCTTTCTCCTTTATATACATCTTTATGATACAACGAGCCGTCTACTTCTATAATAATCTTTTCTTTTGGAATAGCAAAGTCAACTTTATATTTCTTTATCTTTTGCTGAGGTATTATGCTGTATCCCAACCTCAGCAATTCGATTGCAACCATCGCTTCTGGAATACTGCCGTATAATTCTTGTCTTATTTCTGCAATTTTAATTGCTTTTTCGTACAAACTAAAATCAAAAACTTGTTTTTTAATTTTGTTTACCGCCTTATCAAATTGTTTTTCTTTCGGAGTTTTCACTTCCAAAAGTTCTTTTGATATTTCTTTTTTCTTTCTTATCGTTGTTTTACAATAATCACATAAATATGTAATTGTCCTAGTATAACAAACTCTTCTTACTATTTTCCCACATATAGCACATGGTATTTTATACAAATATGTCCCACGTCTGCCACGACTTCCATAATTCGGGTCATATTCAGTTTCTATACCGTCAAGTTCTGCTTCTATTTTACTCATATTGTCTACTGCCTTTCTGCAAACACCTATTTATTATGATATGGGAAAGATAATAGGCTTTTATCTTTGTCGGGAGCTACCCTATCCCATATTTTTTCATATTACAATTATACTACATATAGTAGTGAACTGTCAATACCTATACTGTATATTGTATTTTATTTATTTTTTCAAATTCTTCCAACGCTTTTTTATGTGCTTTTTTACATCCTCTGTCTGTCATATCCATTTTTTTTGAAATTTCTGAAATACTTTTAAATTTTATATATTTTTCATATAAAATTATTTTATGTCTTTTTTTAGGAAGTTTATTTATTTGTTGCTTTATTTTTTCCTTCAGTGTTATATAATCATCTATGATTTCATCAAGTTTTCGTTCCATTTCATCAATTTTAGCTATGTTTGTACCAATTTTGTCTTGGTTAGGACTTGTCATAACCTTTTCTTCATTTTTTACTGCCGATATACTACAAGACAATTCTCTATATTGTGAAATTTCCAGTAATTTATTATTTATCAGCATATTTAATCTATTGATTTGATTAAGATAGTCTTTTGTCGTCATATGTCAATACCTCCTACCGCTACTAAATGGATTTATAGCAGCTTCAACTTTGGAAATTCTATTTCCTTGAGTTATTCTTAATGCAAAGTTTGAAAAAACATCCGGTACATCATCTAATTGTTTTTTACCCGACACCGAATACTGCTTTAATAATGACATCATTACTCCATATGGCTCGTTAGGTTTATAAAGTGAGGGGTCTTTAAAAATAATGTGCTGTAATATCCAGTTAGAACATTGGAATATCCTTGCTTCTTTATTTGTTTCCGTTGGGGTGTCAGTGATGTTACATATCCAGCCTACGCTCTCAACTCTCTTATTAACTTCCATTGCAACTCTGTCTCCACCAGCATTACGCTCAAATTCGCATTCCTGTACTTTATTATTTACAAGTACACCCGCTGCGTTTCTGTATTGTGCTTCATAATCTGCCGTATTGTCACACACGCAATCAACACAATAATAATCATCACCATATTTTTGAAGCACCGGCAATACAAAATAATCCGTTCCTTTTCCTTTTGTATCACATTGCCCTGTAATAATCTCCGGTTCTCCGTGTGGTAAATTAAGGTATCTGCGTATTTTGTCATCAGGAAACAATAATCCCTCACGCTCAATGGGTTCTTGCTTATACAAACATCTATAAGAGATTTCATCCATTAAAAGTTGTTGGTCTGCAAAGAACTCTTTTGTAAAGCCTCCGTATTCATAATTAAAGTTGCTCTCTCCTGTAATCGGGTCAACATCCGGTACTGCAATCACTTTAACCCTCGGATTTTCCTCATACATATTTTGTATTCTGCCAATAACATCATGTACCGACCACCTAGTAGCAATGTGTATCTCCTTACACGGCTTTCCGTCCGTGTCTTGTGTCTTACGCTGTCTTGCGTCTACCGCATACTTATTCCATAGTTTATCAAGAATAACCGGATTTAAGGCTTCCTCGATGCCGCCTATCATATCATCTACAAGTAAAAATTTACTTGCACGAACTTTACCGGCATTTTTACTTCCTACAGATGCGCATTGCACGCTTGGAAATGGTTTATATTTCCCTATGTTAAACTGTTCCATCTTTGCATTTGTGCTTGTTACTGAAAGTTTTGGAAATATTTCATGCCATGCATATTCCTCGTCATTTGTCACAATGTCGTAAACGCCATCATAATACATTCGTGTAATATCACCGCTATGAGAATAAAACAAACTATAATCTTTTGGAAACCAACCAGCTATGCCCGAATGAAAAAACTTTTCAACCGTACTTTTCCCAGCACCCGGCACTAAGCTAACACATAAAATGTCATATTTATCATCTATCATGCCTTGCAATGCCTCAATAAGCCCAATTTTTACTAATTGCTTTCTTCGTGGCATATAAAATCTGTCTTTAGGCTCTCTTTTTCTCTCTATGTACTGAAAATAACTGTCTACAATTTTGTTTTGAGCTTCATATAATGTTGGTTTATAATATTTATCAATTAAATCATACTCAACTTTATTCTCAAACGCATACTTTTCCAATTTCCATATTGTGCCGCCTGTTTTTTTCATGCAAAAACGCTCTACAAAGTCCTTAGAACGCTTTGTAAGTTGCAATCCATACTGAATATCCTTTTCTGTATTTATTGCCACTCCTGCCGCTTCTATGTATGCATCAATAACACTTTCATCTATTCCATTTTTCTCTATGTAATTTTCATAACTTTGAACTGTTTCTTTAAGATATTTAGATGCCAAAAAAGAAGCACCTCGCTTTCTAGCAAAGGTGCTTATAGACCTCTGCCTATAACTGTTTTAGGGTAGCGACTACAATCAATCTGTAGCCGGTAATACATGTTTACAAAATATTCATTTTCTTGAACGTAAAAAATATTTTTGGGGCTTGAATTGCAAACCAGTCAACCATTTCCTCATTCTTTGCCCATGCACCATCAAACCGATTTGAACTATCAGACAGCCCGCTCTCATTAAGAAAAGCGTGCATAATTTCATGTCTTAAGGTCTTTTTGCGATATGTTTCCTGAGCTTTTTCGTCCATGCCTACAAAATATTTTTCTTCGGACATATCGGCAACTACAATCAACTTGTTTTCTTCTTCACAATAGCCTGCAAGACCTTTTTTCTCCATGTAACTGTCCTCTGATACTTTGTGGATTTCAATTCTGTATTCTGTTCCAAGAATATCTATTTTCATCGTATCATCGTAAATAAGTAACTCGTTTGACAATACTTCTCTTCCTAATTTGGCTTTACCTAATTCCTCTTGAAGCCTTATTATTTCTTTTTCGGTTCCCTCAATTACTTGGTGTTTCATAATCTCGCTCCTCATCCAGTTTATCCGCACGCCTTGTCATTTCAATCTGTGTTCCGTTTTCGTCCCTTGTGCAGACAGATACATATATGTCACAGCCACCACTTGATATGTTGCCAAGTCTTATTTCCGTTTTATTATCATCAAACTTGTAACATTTACGCATTTCTTCAATGCAGTTATTCATTTCTGATATTTTCATAACTTTGCTCCTTAAATCCTTGCAACTATGTGTTCTTTTGCAAAATCTTTTTTAGCTTCATCGTAGATAGCCGAACCGTTTTTATCAGTTTTCAGTTTATCAAATTTGCAAGTAACATTTATGCCATCTTTGCTACTACATTGTGCGTGATAATCAATGACACATACTTTCTTCTGCC
>ULZH01064861.1_pt1 | contig 43705 bp, 25 predicted proteins | sample 1962951 | NCBI WGS metagenome assembly ULZH01 (sample SAMEA4835884, study PRJEB28245) | human gut metagenome | biome: gut microbiome; material: fecal sample | place: Denmark | collected 2008
ATTCTCACCTGTTGAGGCACCAGACGGAACTGATGCACGGCCAGCAACGCCAGACTTTAATGAAACTTCAACCTCTACTGTAGGATTGCCACGAGAATCCAAGATCTCTCTTGCATGAACTTTTTCGATAATCATAATACAATAATATATTTAACTTTATAAAACTTTATATAAACCGCATGAACACAACACGGGGCGCATAAATACGATTTATTTACGGGTGCAAAAATAGTAATCATAAGAAAAACCACCAAATTCAGAGCATCCTCAAAAATAGGTATTTAGCAGAAAATACCTATATGTAAGTATGATATTGCATAACGATGAATATAGTTTTCTTACGGTATTAAACTTTCAGGCATGATCTGCGTCTAACACATAGATGATGTTTAGAACATCTATCATAACTTAGATATTGTTTGTTTATAGAAATATTTTGCTTATATGGTTGCTCGGGATGGAGACGCAAGAGCATGAATACTAAACACTTTGGCGAAGACATCATTTTTAGGTATTGCCCGACTCACAACGAAATTGTATCTTTACATCGTAACTAACAGATAAAAGATTATGACAGGAATGACAACAACAATAATCATTGGACTTCTGCTTCCGCTATTGGGAACGATGCTTGGTTCGGCTTTCGTCTTCATGATGAAAGACGAGATGTCTGCGCGATTGCAAAAGTCGTTATTGGGCTTTGCCTCTGGAGTGATGGTAGCAGCGTCCGTATGGTCGTTGCTCATTCCCGCTATGGAGATGAAGGCTGACAGCGGCGCATGGTCGGTAGTGCCGGCAGCTGTGGGATTCATGATGGGCATAGGTTTCCTGCTGCTTATTGACGAGCTGACACCCCACCTCCATATCGGAACCGACGAGCCTGAGGGCATACGCTCACACCTGTCAAAGACAGCTATGCTTGCACTTGCCGTAACCATCCACAATCTACCCGAAGGAATGGCTGTAGGCGTGGTGTTTGCAGGAGCCGAAAACGGCGCTTCGCATATCTCGTTAGCCGGAGCCATTTCTGTGTCATTGGGCATTGCCATTCAGAACATTCCCGAAGGCGCTATCATCTCAATGCCCATGCGTGCGGCAGGCAACAGCCGATGGAAGTCCTTCGTGTTAGGATCGCTGAGCGGAGTGGTAGAGCCTATAGGAGCCATAGCCGTTCTGCTGCTTGCCTCACTCATTATGCCCGCCCTCCCCTACATGCTCGCCTTTGCAGCAGGAGCCATGTTCTACGTAGTGGTGGAAGAACTGGTACCAGAAGCCTCAGGCGGCCAACACAGCAATCTCAGCACCATCGGCTTCGCCATAGGTTTCGTGCTGATGATGGTGCTGGATGTTGTGATGGGGTAATCTCTACATTTAGTTTATGCTTCTCTGTGAATGACATTTCCGTTGGCTTGGTGTGTGGCAAGTACCAGCACCTCGGCTATCTGGACGTGCTTCGGAGCTGAAGCGGTTGACAAGATGGGACCCGTACTCTTTGATTCCATCCACAAACGGACGGATAGAGAAGAAAGCATCAGCGACAACGATATCGGTGACCTTCAACAAATCCTTCTTGTAACGCTTGATGACCGCTATGTAATGTTACACGAGAGTCATGTTGCGCAGTTTCAACTCTCCTGTAGATGGAGTCTGATGGGCGCGCAGCATCATGCAACTGTTGGCATAGACATCGACAAGAGCCAGTCCCATGATTTCAAGTCCATGCTTCATGGAACTTGCACAACCTGACCAGAAAGTACCGATATGCGGAGTCTTCTTACCCGACTTGCTGATGTAGCTCGGAGCGATAGCTATAGCCAATAGACCATCCATATTCAAGCAACGTCGGCATAGGGCAAGGTTGAATTCCAACCAGTCTATGCATTTCCATCGGAAGGCAGACTATTCGTATAGTAGTGACAACTGGTCGACGGTCAGTTCCGCGCCGGTCGACACTGCAGTCTCCAGGTAGTCGGAAGTCTTGATGTTGCGCGACTCCTCTTCGATTGAATAGGAAGCGTGGTTTGACGATGCCACCATCAGTTTCAGGCGCGTTGCGCGCTTGTTGCGTATTGAGTAGACCACAGGCACGTTGAAGCGCGTGAACGACGTTGATGGTTTCAGATAGCCCACACCACGGCCAATTTCCACTTCTTTCCCGTCCTCGTCGTTGACAAGCGAGATGACCACAAGCCCTGTTTCCGAGGTGTCGTGATAGTCCTGCACGAATGTGTATATGCCGCTGACGGCGGTTGGACGGGAGCGGAAGGCTATACCTTCATTATATGTCTCCAAGCCGGATTTGTCGACCGAGTAACTGCCGAGAAACAGTTTGCCGGCAGAGCGGTTTGCCAGGGTGGGAGCATAGGAGCTGTAGTAGTGCCGGTCGGTGCGGGCGTCGCGCGCCGGTTCCACTCCGTGCCAGCTCCATGCGGCGTTGCGCAGCCGCACGGCCCATTGCCCTGAGCCAGTTGACGGAATGATTTCTGTTGTAGGCACTTGGAACCATGTGTTTGAGGTTGAGGCAAACTTCGCGCACGTTTTTTTGTTTACGCTTGCCCACTTCTTCGGTTCGCTGACGATGATGTCGGCTTTGTTGTAGATTGGCATCCAGCTCGACAGGTTGGAATATTTGCCGCCACAGTTCACGTGCTTCATACTGATGGTTTCGTCAATGTCTTCAAAGTCGGCGTTGGGCAGTTCGAGAGCCGACTCTGTCGTCACTCCGAACCCATGGGAGTCGTTGCTGCCTGAGATTACGGCGATTTCGTAGGAAGTAGACGGGGTGAGCGTTTTTACCGTGACGCGGCGGTCGGCCACGTTGCGTTCGGTCACGGCAGGATGCCATCCGCCTCCGTTTGGTTTCACAAGGACGCTGATATAAGGAACAACTTCGCTAAGGTCGTCGCCCTCGAACATCAGGTCGACTTGCGACGACCAGATGTTTTCTTGGCTGCACATCACTTTATATTCGGGCACGTCGCGCTCCACGGCGACAGGCTCCGTATATTTCATGCCGTCGTTGTAAGAGGCTCTCACGAGAGTGGCACTTATGCCAGGAGCGAGAGGCAGGGTGGCGGTGTATCTGCCCACGGCTACGCGTTTGACGTTTGCGGCTGTCACTTCTTGCCATTGGTCAAGGCTTGACGGACCTTTCGTTTCAAAAGTTAGTTTGTCGGCAGGCAGGTCGCCGCTGCATTCAATCTCCAGTGCGACTTTGTCGGCGGAAGGGCGTATGGCGGCGGGCTGTATCAATGCAATTTTTACTGGTCGTATCTCCACTGTCAGCACCATTGGCGACAGCGCTACGCGTCCAGCCTCGTCGCGTGCCTGCAGGATGATTTTGTGCACGGTGGCAGCTCCGCTTTCGGAAGCGTGCATCCGGGCCACGATTGCCGACAGGTCGAGCGATGCGTTTGTCGCCCCCTTTTCAAGCCCTGTGGCAGTGATGCCCTGCGACGCAAGGGTGGCGGCGTCGGTGGCGGCAATGTCGGTCTCGGCAGTCCAGTAGTTGTCATCCATATTGTTGGATATGACTGTAAAATACAGATTTCTCAATCCTCCAGCCACGTTGATGTCAACACCGAGCCGTTTGTCCGGACTGTTGTATTCAAGCATACTGTAGCTGTTGTCGTTGTCGAAGCCCACGGCAGTGATAGTAGGCGACTGGGTGGAGAACAGAGCGTCGTCGACCGTCAGCCGGTAAGGCGTAGATGCCGTGTGTTCATCGTACACGCATGTCAGGATGTTGCCGTCGGCATCGAAGCGGAATTGATGGTGGGTCGCGGCATCGGCGGCGAAAGCATCGAATGGCTGCAGAGCCACTTTGCGTCCCGAAGCGTCGGCGATGGCAAGCTCGCAGCGCATGTTGCCGGGACGCAGACAGGCTGTCCGCTTTTCGCTGGTCGTGAAGTCCACATATTCTCCGGATGCAGTCTTTGCGCGCATCATGATGTTGTCCGCCAAATTTTTAGCCACATCGGTAAACGAAACCGACACAAGAGTCTGAGCCACACCGCATTTTATGTCGACCGTGGTTTCTTCATCCTCTTTCACACAGTTTGGTTGCTCGGCAAAAAATGTCGGGGCAATGAATCCTTCTTGGTCCTTGTCGCCGTAGCTGGCGGAAAAGATATATTCACCCACAGGCAATTTCTGCGATCCGCTCTCGAATTTGGCAAGAGAAGCCCACGACTTCACCGTCGCCGTGCGGCAATTCATGGCAGAGAGAGCCAAAGCGTCGGCAGAAGGGGCGTCGACGTCGATGCCCGCCGCTCCCGCCACAGGAGTGACGGAGGGGTCGACCGACAGCAGAAACCGCACGTCGCCGTATCCGGTCACCAATGGGTTGGGGTCGTTGCTGCATGCCGCAAGCAGCAGGCATATTGTCGCTTGTAAAAAAACTTTCTTAATCATAGACGCAAATTTAATGTTTTCTTTCTATTGCCGAAAGCGAATGTGGGGTTACGGAACAATTTATGGAGCGTTTAGACTAAAATTTGCATATTCCGGCGATGCGTTGTAACTTCGTGGGCAAATCAACAAACAAACATATCTTATTCGAATGAAGAAACAAATTTTGACGGCTTTGTGCGCGGCGGTGTTGACGCTGCCGATGGCGCATGCCGAAAATCCGAAACAAGAATTCCGTGGAGCATGGATCCACACAGTGCATCAGAGCCAATATGCCAAAATGACAACAGATGAGACAAAGGCATACCTCTGCGACCAACTCGACAAACTTAAAGCCGCAGGCTGCAACGCTGTGCTTTTCCAGGTGCGTCCGAGCGCCGACGCCTTCTATCCGTCGGAACTGGAGCCGTGGAGCCGTTTCCTGACTGGCACTGCCGGCAAGGCCCCGTCGCCTTATTGGGACCCGCTGCAGTTTATGATTGAGGAATCTCATGCGCGCGGCATGGAGCTTCACGCATGGCTTAACCCATATCGTGTGACGACATCGAAAAATGAGAAATTGCCAAAGAACCATATCTATTACAAGCATCCCGAGCGTTTCGTCGCTTACGACGGCAAACTTTATTTCGATCCAGGCTTGCCTGAAAACCGCAGTTTTATTGAGAGTGTGGTCAAAGACTTGATTACGCGCTACGACTTTGACGCCATCCATATGGATGACTATTTCTATCCTTATCCTGTGGATGGATTGGATTTCCCCGACAGCAAGTCGTATAAGAAATATGGAGAGGGGATGGACCGCGGCGACTGGCGCCGTCATAATGTCGACTTGCTCATCGAGGGATTGCACGAGGTGATTGAGGCGCAGAAGCCGTGGGTGCGTTTGGGCATAAGTCCGTTCGGAATCTGGCGCAACAAGACGAGCGACCCGCGTGGCAGCGATACAAACGGATTTCAAAACTACGACGGCCTCTATGCCGACGTGTTGCTTTGGACGAAAAAAGGATGGGTGGACTATATGCTTCCCCAGCTTTACTGGACGCTTGAGAAGAAGGTGGCCTCGTCGGAGAAACTGGCGTATTGGTGGAACGACAACGCCAACGGTCGCCACATGTATATCGGACAAAACGTGAAGACTACGATGGACACTCCAGATCTCGCCCCGTCGACCGACCCTACGCAGCTCGATCACAAAATCCGCCTGTCGCGTGAGCTGCCCAACATTCAGGGTAACTGCTGGTGGCCAGGGTATATGATCACAGCCAACTATAAGGGCGTGGCCGACTCTCTTGCCATGAATCAGCAGCGCACAGTGGCTCTCGTGCCCAACTATCCGTGGATCGACGACGTGAAGCCCGGCGAGGTCACTTCGCTCCGCCGCGACGGCGACCGCCTTCTTTGGAAGGCTCCGTCGACCGCCGACCCTATGCAGGAGGCGCGTGCCTATGTGGTCTATCGTTTTGACAAGGGCGTTGACGTTAACATCGACAACGCAGAGGCGATACAGTGTGTCACTTACAAGCCGGAATACGCTCTTGGCGCCGACCATGGCCATTTCACCTATGTGGTTACGGTGCTCGACCATGCAAACAATGAAAGTGCTGTCGGGGAAGCTATAAATGTGAAGCAGTAGCGGCGCAAAAAATTGATAATGTGGTTTCAAGATTTTCGGTCGAAAATTTTGAAACCACATTTTTTATTTCTAAATTAGCAACCACAAATCTAACTCGCTATGACTGGAATAAGCAGAATGCTCGACTTTTTGACCGCGCTGAAGGTTAACAATGACCGCCAGTGGTTTGGTGTGCATAAAGAAGAGTATAACGACATCCGCCGTCAATGTTTGGAAGAGGTAGGCGTGCTGATTGCCGAAATAGAGCGTTTCGACCCGCATCTTGCCGGAGTCGCGCCAGAGCAATGCGTGTATCGCATCTATCGCGACATCCGTTTTTCAGCCGACAAATCGCCGTATAAGACCCATTTTGGAGTGGTGCTTGGTCACGGAGGTAAGAAATGCAAGGAGGCCGCCTACTATCTGCATATTAATCCCGACGGATGCGCGTTTTTCAGTGGCGTATGGTTTCCGGAAATGCCTGTGCTGCGCTTTCTGCGGCGCAACATCTACGATAATCTTGACGAATTTCTTGAGATTATAGACAGTCCTGCTTTCAAATCGGAATATCCCGGTCTGATAGGAGAAAGCCTGAAGACGTTGCCAAAAGGCTATCCGAAAGACTGTCCGCGCCCTGAAATTTTCAAAATGAAAGAATTCCTTGTGCAAAAAAAATATAAAAAATCATTGTTTGCAGCCGGAAATTGGCAGAAGCAAGTTGCAAAAGACGCTCAATTGGCAAAACCGTTCAACGATTTTTTGAATTATGCATTTGAAGAATTGCACACTCAATGATGGAGTGTGCGCAATATGGGGCGCGATTGCACAAAAAAGGCGATTCTGAGTAGTCGGAATTACACAAAAAAAGGTCGATTGTGCCAAAAATTAAATAGAACTAAATCCTTAAAAAGATTACATATTTTACTTTAAATTTGTAGCAATTAAACACAAGAACTATGGCTAAAATCAGAGGCGCAGTAGTGGTTAACGAAGAACGGTGCAAGGGGTGCAACCTATGTGTGGTGGCATGCCCCACAAAAACTTTGTCGTTACAGGCAAAGGAGGTGAACGACCGTGGCTACCACTTTGCCTACATGTCTAATCCCGACGCTTGCATCGGATGCGCAAGTTGTGCGTTGGTTTGTCCCGACGCTTGTATTGAAGTTTATAAAGTACGCGTAGATTAACAAATCGAAAAACGAATTTCACTATGGAAAAAGAAATAAGATTGATGAAAGGCAACGAGGCTCTTGCCATCGCGGCTATCCGCTATGGAGCCGATGCCTATTTCGGATATCCAATCACTCCGCAGTCGGAGGTGCTTGAAACGCTGATGGCAGAACAGCCGTGGGAAACCACGGGCATGGTTGTGCTTCAGGCAGAGAGTGAGGTGGCGTCGATCAATATGGTCTATGGCGCGGCAGGAACAGGCAAAGTGGTGCTGACGTCGTCGTCGAGTCCAGGTATCAGTTTGATGTGCGAGGGTTTGTCGTATATCGCAGCATCGGAATTGCCAGCCTTGGTTATCAACGTGAGCCGTGGCGGACCTGGACTTGGAACTATCCAGCCGTCGCAGGCTGACTATTTCCAGGCAACAAAAGGTGGTGGACACGGTGACTATCATTTCATCGTGCTGGCTCCGTCGTCGGTGCAGGAAATGTGTGATTTCGTTGGTCTCGGATGGGACTTGGCGTTCAAATACCGCACCCCGGCGATGATTCTTGCCGACGGTGTTGTCGGACAGATGATGGAGAAGGTGGTGCTTCCGCCGCAGCGTCCGCGTCTGACCGATGAGGAAGTGCGCAAACGTTGCCCATGGGCAGCCACAGGACGCACACCGGGACGTGCGCGCAACGTAATCACGTCGCTTGAACTTGACTCTGCAAAGATGGAGGAGAACAACCTTCGATTCCAGGCAACATACAAGAAAATTGAGGAAAACGAAGTGCGTTTCGAAGAGTATGCCGTTGACGATTGCGATTATCTCATCGTGGCATACGGCTCAATCGCGCGTATCAGCCAGAAAGCAGTGGAGATGGCACGCAAGGAAGGAATCAAAATCGGAATCCTCCGTCCAATCACGTTGTGGCCTTTCCCGTATGCAGAGGTTAAGCGTTTGGCAGAACGCACAAAAGGCGTGCTGACAGTGGAAATCAATGCCGGACAGATGGTTGAGGACGTGCGTCTCGCTGTCGACGGCGCAGTGAAAGTGGAACACTTCGGACGTTTGGGTGGCATCGTGCCTACGCCCGACGAGATTCTCGAAGCGTTCAAACAAAAAATCTATCAGAAATAACTAAAGCATTCCCGTCATGGACATCAACGATATTATCAAACCTGAGAATCTGGTTTATAAGAAACCGGCTTTGATGAACGACAATCACATGCACTATTGCCCTGGCTGCAGCCACGGTGTTGTTCATAAACTCGTAGCCGAACTGATTGAAGAAATGGGACTCGGAGACCGCGCTGTGGGCATTGCGCCTGTGGGTTGTGCCGTCTTCGCCTATAATTATATTGACATCGACTGGATTGAAGCTGCCCACGGACGTGCGCCTGCTATCGCTACTGCCGTAAACCGCTTGTATCCAGGTAACCTCGTTTTCACATATCAAGGCGACGGCGACTTGGCTGCCATCGGTACTGCCGAGACTATCCATGCCGCCAACCGAGGTGAGAACATTACAATCATCTTCATCAACAATGCAATCTACGGCATGACTGGCGGACAGATGGCCCCGACGACGCTGCTCGGCATGAAGACTGCCACAACGCCTTACGGACGACGTGTCGACCTGAATGGATATCCGTTTAAAATCAGCAACGTCCTGTCGCTGCTCGATGGCACTTGCTACGTGACGCGTCAGAGCGTGCACACTCCTGCTGCCGTGCGCAAGGCGAAGGCTGCCATCAAGAAGGCGTTCCAGAACACGCTCGACAAGAAGGGCACCTCGGTGGTGGAGATTGTCAGCACTTGCAACTCTGGCTGGAAAATGAGTCCGGTAGATGCCAACAAGTGGATGGAAGAAAATATGTTTGCCAATTACCCTATGGGCGACCTAAAAAATGAGTAGACGATGAAACACGAAATTATTATAGCCGGATTCGGCGGACAAGGTGTGCTGTCGATGGGCAAGATTCTTGCCTATTCAGGCTTGATGGAAGATAAGGAAGTGACATGGATGCCGGCTTACGGCCCTGAACAGCGTGGCGGCACGGCGAATGTGACCGTGATTCTAAGTGATGAGAAGATAAGCTCGCCGATTCTTAACGCTTTCGACATCGCTGTGGTGCTCAACCAGCAGAGCCTTGACAAGTTTGAGAGCAAGGTGAAGCCTGGCGGCATACTCATCTATGACAACTACGGCATTCATCGCGCTCCAACGCGCAAGGACATAAAGGTCTACAATGTTGCGGCTATGGACGCTACGTTGGAGATGAAAAATTCAAAAACGTACAATATGATTGTGCTCGGCGCGCTCTTGAAGGTGTGCCCGATGGTTACATTGGAAAGTGTGATAAAAGGCTTGAAGAAGTCGTTGCCTGAGCGCCATCATAAATTGATTCCTCTCAATGAGGAGGCTATCCGCAAGGGTATGTCGCTCATCAACGAGTAGGATTGACGAGACTCGCACATTATTTGTGACCGGAACCACGCTTGCAGGCGTGGCTCCTATGAAACTGAGTTGATATCGGCATCCGTCACTTTTTGTGGCGGATGCTTCTTTTCTTGCAACAGATGGATTTATATTGTTTTTATATCCAGGATTCAAATAATTTCTACTGACCCGATACTTGCCCTGTTTTATCATAAGATTTAGAACCTAAGTTATACTTAGAATCTAATTCAGAACGAGGTCGCCAATCTATTGGTAATATGTCTTTTCCAGTTTGATATTTAGGTATTAGTTTCTCTCTGAGAAAGACCTTTTTCCTCTCGCTGGGGCTGTCGGCTCTCGCCGGGTATGAAACCAGCAACCGGGGCGACAAGCTGCTGCCGGACGGGGCTACGCTGCTGGACAAGGACTGTTTCATCTACGGCGGTGTGCTCACGCTGGAACTGGAAACCTACCTGACCGACCGGGTGGTGCTGCTCGTCAATGCGAGGGAACGTATGCTGTTAGGCTCGGACATCGGCAAGTTCCACACGCAGGTAGGCATGGGACTGAAATTCATTATCAACTGACCGCTATATAATAATGTATATGAAGAATGTAATGCATAAAATCATCGTGGGCTGCTACATCGTGGCCGCCTTCGTGCTTGTAACCGCCTGTAATGACAGCTTGGACATTCAGCAGGCTTACCCGTTCACGGTGGAAACGCTGCCTGTACCCAAGAAACTGAAAGTGAGTGAAACAGTCGAAATACGCTGCCAACTGGTGCGTGGCGGCGACTACCAGCCTACGACCTACCAGATACGCTATTTCCAGCCTGACGGCAAAGGAAAGCTGGAAATGGATAACGGTACGGTGTTCCTGCCCAATGACCTGTACCCGCTGGAGAAAGAAATGTTCCGGCTCTACTACACATCGGCATCGACTGACCAGCAGACGATTGACATCTATATCATCAACAGCTTCGGGCGGATGCAGCAGGTTTCGTCCTCGTTCAATAATGATAGTAGCGATAAATAGATTAAATTCATATAAATATGTCTTGTGACACTTTTTTTCTTATCTTTGTATTGTACTAAATAATAAGCAAAATGATGGAAACTAAAATTTTAAATAGAAGGGCTACTTTATTTATAAATACTCCTATGATTTATAATGATCAAACACTGCCAGATTATATTCAATCGGTTGCAGAATTGAAGTTGATACCTTCTTTAAATAAAGGATTAGGAGTCAAAATAGCCCCAGATGGAAGCGTTATTCCTGAACAAATGATTTCGTTAGATTTAAAGAATATAGAAGATTCATTTAAAGTAACATTAGGAATAGACAGATTTGATATTGTTAGTTCGCTAAATGATAATAGCTTAGATTGTTTCTTGCAAAAAGTTAAAGAGGTTATAAATGCTCTCACTAAGATTTATAGTGGAAAATACAACCGCTTAGCTCTAGGCTCTGTTTGTGTATTCTACATCACTCCTGAAAAAATGAATCTTTTATATAATAAAATGGTAAATACAGAATCGGAAGAACAGCCTGTTGAATGGTCTATAAGAAAAGTCATTCGCACTGCGATAGAAAATGAAAAATATAGACTAGTTATAAATAATGTATATACAATCTCTCGTAGAATAGTTATTGAAGACGGCAGTAATACTGATTCTATTGTGTTAGAACATGATATTAATACTTTGGTAGGCTCTGACCTTTCAGCAATTGCAGACCTTTCAGATTTGTTTATTCAAAAAGCATCTGAAACTATATCAGAAAGTATAAATAGCTATTCAAAATATATTGATTCATGAAAAGCGATACAGACATATTTTATTCGCAATCTCAGGTTTCTAGAGAATTTGAATCAGGTATAGATATTAAATATTTAATATCGTTAATTGAAGTTGCGAGTGATACATATAATAGGCAGAAAATCAATGCTTCTAAGTTTTCATTGTTTTTATCTACATTAAATAATGATTCCGAAAACTCTACTATTTTACCCCAGAAATTAGAGAGCTCTACAATATTAGAAATCAGCACACTAGATAAATCTAAGTTTATTTCTAAGTACAAAGATTTTTTTGTTAGAATCTTAAAATCAAGTAATATTAATAACGAAGAAGAATCAGGAGCAGAACATTATTTCAATTTCTTATTAGAAAAGGATAAAGATGGTGCAATAAAACTTTTAGAAGAAATATTTATATCGACTTTAACCAGAGAATCTTTGGATGAAGATTTACAAGTTAGTATTTTAAGATTGCTATGTAACTATGATTTCAAAGAATTAAGTCCTTCAGCTCAATTAATTGCAACAAGTGCATATAGTATTGATTCTATTAGAGTTAAGTCTGTGACATTTGACCTATTTGGACATTGGGCGAATATAGAAGCGTATAATATGTTGAAAAAATATAATGAACCGCAGGAACCTTGGCTTAAAATGAAATATAAGGCTCTTTTAAAATCCCTAAAAATTAAATATGATATATATTAGGAAAATAAAAGAAAGTTCGTGGTTTATGGGACAAGCTCCATTAGATTCTGATTCTATTTCAGACCTTGGTACATCTAATCATGAATTATCTGTGTGGCAAGTACCAAATGATAAATCCAACCTTGATGATATTGTTCTTGCGTTAGCATTGACCAGAGATGACACAAATGGCATATTTGTTGTTTTTATTAAAAAAGAAAATATCAAAGAAGAATATGATTGGGATATAATCATTAAAGACCAAGATGGTGATACGGCATTTGATAAGATGAAAAATGAACATAAAAATTTTTTGTTAAATTCAATGTGGGAGCAAGGATATTTTGCTGAGCATATTTTCAATCTTATTCAAGATGAAGCCAATTATATTTATTATGATGAGCCCAAGTTAATATCACTTTTATCTAGTGCAATTGATGAAGGAAGAATATCTATTGATGATTTAAAAAGTCATAATAAAAACAAGTGGTTTAAAGCATATAAGAAATATAAAGGTTTATAGGAGTAGATACTCAATGAATAAAATAAAAGTATCAGCGACAATTCGCCGCTGATACTTTTAATGCTCTTTACAGGTACATTATTCTTTAGTCTCCTCTTTACTACTCACACATTATGACCGTTACATAGCCTTTATGACTACCAATTAGGCGATCTCGTAGCTGTTTATCCAACCTTGCAGAGAAGAAACGCCCCAAGTGGAAACATCTTCAAAAACGTTGCGGTCTATTTCGCTGATTGGCTCGCCGAAAACTACCGTCATTATCTGAAAGTCCGGCTTATCTACCAGCAGTTGCAAATGATGCAGCGTGCCGAACTCGTCAATTTTGCGTCCCCATGCCCACACATCGTTATACAAATCATCGCCCCATTGGTGCGGGTGGTCGAAACGGACTTTTACCACTATGGTGTGTTCGTTTTCTTCTGTGTCCTCGATAACGCCCGTTACCATTAAGCCCGTAAAAATGCACTCGCAACGCTTGCCGATAAGCTCTTTGTTTACTTCTGTTGTTTTCATACCTTTAAAATTTATCTGTTATTACCCTGTTCTTTCTTTTCTATCCATTTATCCCGCCTGTGGCGGCACTCTGCCAGCATTTTAGTCGCTGTGGAAAACAGTTCCCCGTCCGTGTGGCGGTAGTCGTATTGGTAAAATATCCGTCCCTTGAATGCGACCGGATGGTATTTTACAAACTTTTCCTCTCCCGGTGCTTGGGTGATGCTCACCCCGTTTCTATTCAATGATTGCATGATATTCTGTTTTTATTCGTTATATACTCAATAGGGAAAGCAACAGCAGGAAAAGCAGAGCCACGCACAACGCATAAAACTCCGACTGGCAGACCCGGAGCAGGAAACAGGCGGCACGAAATACAAGATATGCCGTTACCGCCGTGATTGCTCCGGCTGTGCAGGCGAGCCGCCACACAAGGCAGAACAATAACACCCGCAGGATGATTTTATAAATGCTTTTTCGTTTCATCGTTGCTCTGTTTATTCGGGCAGGGTTTTAACCCTGCCCGAATAGTCGTTTAAGCCACCCGGAATACAAACCCGTCATCAAACCAGTAATCGCACATAAAAAGGTCACGGGCAAACCTTTCATAATCGAAATATCTCTTGTTCTATATCTGTTCAATTTATATGGCAGATATATAGAACAAACTCAAAATCCTATTACTGACTATACATATAATGGATATTTGGAAAAGAGGCACTATAAAAGTTCAAATCAAATTTATATAACATACAACTCTAAACAATATACATTACATACAGGAGATCGGATATTGGACAAAATAAAGGCAGGAGAAATACCTAAGCTGTATTATTCTTCAAAAACAGATTATCTCTTTTTTGAAGATGATTACTTGCCTATTGGTTATGCTCAAGCCGCTTTACTTTTCACGATTATTTTTCCGACTATAGGAATTATAGTATGGAGAAAAGAACTTGATAATGATATTCGTACAATGTAAGAGACACAAACTACATAAAATAGTAGCCAAAACAGAAGGAAAAGCAGGGAAATGAGGCTGAAACCGCAGAATCACATAAAAGAGGGATAAGATTTCATGTTTTCCACTCAGTTCAAACACTTTACGTATGGTAACGTAACGGCTTTAGCGAAAATTGTATTAATTTTGTGGATAAGAACTGGATTGATAGTGAGATGACCGACAAAGAATACCAGAAAATGATAGCCGATGCCAGACGTAGCGTGAGCCGTAAATATGGTTTTCGCCAAAGCTCTTATATAAACTTCAAGGTTGAGGGCGACTATTTTTTCTGTCTTTATTTTCTTTCCGATGAAGCCCGGCTTACTGTCAAGCCTATGTATGCCGATGATTTGTGGTGGAATATATGGGATGCCTCGGATAACAAGAAAGAACCTTTGAGCTTGCGTGGAACAGGAGCTTACTCTCTATCAGGGCAAATCCTAACTTCAGACGAGATAACGAAAGTTACAGACAAGGAGGAACTCACTGATATAATTGATGGAATGTTCAAAAATGCAACGGATGCAATATCAAAATTCATAATTGCCAATCCTAATGCAGACTCATTTTTCCCTGATGAGTCAAAAATGGATTATGACCCCGACCGACTGCTATATCTTATGACTCTTATTCATAATGGCAAAGAGGAAGATGCTTTGGCAATTATCAAAGAAGCCCGCAAGAATAAACATAGATGTATTTTTCAGAGTGGAATGTTTAGCGATAGCTACACATATATCCGCCGTTGGTGCAACCGTGAACAAGTAACCATTCGAATAAGAAATGTATTTGCATACATTTTCAACAACATTGTTCAGATACGTGCATACGCATTGATGGCTCTGGGTAGAAACAACAAGAAAGACACCCTTCCCAGCGTTTATGATATCAGGCTTTTGGATGGTGGCATTGTGATGGCATTATGCTTTTCAATCATATTCCATTGGCATAATTGTACGTTGGCGTGGATTACACTTGCAGTTTATTTTATATGCGGGTGGTTCATGGACTTTGAAAAACGGAGTGAACGATATTATATCCGTTTCGGGAATTTACCCGATAAAACAAGACTTAGATGGAAAATCGGCATGTGGATTTTCGTAGTTACACTCTATATCTATTCATTCGCAATCTTATATTTTTTGAACTATGAAACTGACCGATAAACCATTATGGATAACAATACAATACATTTGTGTATTGTTCCTTTCCGTGTGTCTTTTAGGACTCATTGTAAGCGATTTGATATTCGTATGGGTGATTGCCATGTTCTTTTGGTTATTCATTCCTGCATTTATTGTTGCCTGCATATCATTTGTCTGTTCGCTAAGGTGCAATAGCAAACATAAGAAAATATTGTTGGGGTTGAATGGTGTAAATATTCTTTTGATTTCGTTCATATTTCTCAATCCGTTCAACAGATGTGATGCCGATATTATGGAAAGTCATTATACAGAATATGGCAGACGCATGGAGCAGATATATCGTAATCTTTACAATAAAATGACTCCCGGATGTTCCGTAGATATTGAATTTGAGCATGGCGATGTTTCTATCTTTCATTTCTCAAACAGCAGTGGTGAGATGAAATCCAATTGGGATCCGAGCGAGGAAAAGATAGATTCATTACTGATCCAAAGTGGTCTCGACAGAAATTCGTTAATATGGCTGAAGAAAGAGTTGGATGAAATAGGCTGTATTTCTATTTCCTTGCAGGCTATTCCTGACGCTCCTTTTTGTATCGGATTCCGTCGCATCGGTATGGGAAAGTATTACTATCAGATATATCATATACCGCTATCCTCTGATGAACAAAAGAAAATCAATGAATCTGAAGCCTCTATTGTTTACTCACCTTTCGTAGTGTTTGAATATGCCGGAGGAGCTATAGGCTCTCAAAATTTTATCGGCAAAGATGAATACCTGAAAAAGAAAATGCAATTATATCATGAAATTGACCGATAGGCGATTTTGGAATGGAGATTTATAAAGGGATTCCTCCTCGTCCTCTTGTCGGTTCGACCGGAATGTAAGCGTTTCTGTATTCATAAGCCAAATTTTAATGGTGTTATGCTGGAGCATATAATCTTTGTTTCAAGAGGCGCGTCCAATGACGCGGCTCTTACCATGAGGGCAAGGACATGGGGAGAAATACTACCTTGTGAGTGTGGAGATTTCTCCCCGGTGCCGTCAAACGGTTTATCCTTAACTTGTAAAAGTTGGGTTAGGGGGACTACTTAAACGGATAAAATAAAAAAGTCCTGTAAATCGCAAGATTTACAGGACTCTGCTGCGGAGAGAGAGGGATTCGAACCCCCGGAGGTTTGACCCTCAACGGTTTTCAAGACCGCCGCAATCGACCACTCTGCCATCTCTCCGAAAATCCGTCCGGCTTTAGTCGGACGATTTTCTGTATTTCTTCCGCGGAGAGGACGAGATTCGAACTCGTGGTAGAGAATAACCCCTACGACAGTTTAGCAAACTGTTGGTTTCAGCCACTCACCCACCTCTCCAGTGGTTCGCTTTTGCGAGTGCAAAGATATATCAGATATTTCAGTCTGCCAAATTTTTTGGGATGTTTTTTTGCAGTTATTTTTCACAATATATGCAAGTCGTTGTCTGTCAGCGGTGGTTGCGGAACGTTGTGGTTGCGGAGTTTTGCAATGCGGCAAATTTTAAGTATGTTTGCATATGCATCTCGGCAGAGCAGGCCCAATCAAGTATGGATGCTTTGCGCTCGATTTGCACTGTCTTATGGTGAAAAATAAGGATATGGGAGAAACTGCGATATCATTGGTGGAGTTCAATAGGCGCATCGGCGGCTTGCTGCACGATGCGTCGGTGCAGCGGTGCTGGGTTGTGGCTGAGACAAGCGACGTGCGTCAGAGCGGCGGTCACTGCTATCTTGAGTTGGTGCAGAAGGATGCACAGACGGGGCAGACGCTTGCCCGTATGCGTGGCATTGTCTGGGCGAGTGTGTATGCCCGTCTGCGTTGTGAGTTTGAGAGAGCCACGGGGCAGCCGTTTGCGTCGGGAATGAATGTGATGGTTGAGGTCAGTGCCAATTTCCATGAGCAGTACGGGCTGTCGGTGGTGATAACCGGCATCAATCCCACTTATACGCTCGGCGACATGGCCCGTCAGCGCCTGGAGATACTCAACCGGCTGAGGAGCGAGGGCATAATTGATATGAACAAGCAGTTGCCGTGGGCCGACGTCGCTCAGCGTGTCGCTGTGATTTCTGCCGCTGGCGCTGCCGGATATGGCGATTTTATGAATCAGCTTCACAACAACCCGTCGGGCATCAAGTTCTACACGTGTCTTTTCCCGGCGGTGATGCAGGGGCAGAGCACGGTGACGTCGGTCATCGCCGCTTTGGAGCGCATCAACGACTATGCCGATCTTTTCGACTGTGTGGTGATAATCCGTGGTGGCGGCTCGACGAGCGATTTGAATTCGTTCGACAACTATGACCTTGCTGCCAACGTAGCGCAGTTTCCGTTGCCGGTGATATGCGGCATCGGGCACGACCGCGATAATACGGTGGTCGACTCGGTGGCGTCGGTTAGAGTGAAGACGCCCACGGCTGCCGCAGAATGGCTGCTCGACCGAGCGCAGTCGGCTCTCGACCATGTCAACGCACTCACAGATATGGTGGTCGACTCTGCCACGCAGATGCTTTCGGGCGCACGTCAGCAGCTGGCATATTTCACAAGCGGCATTCCGTTGATGGCCGACAACATCGTGGTGCGCCACCGCGCACGTCTGCAGCAGATTGCCGCGGCGATACCTGTTGTGGCAGCACGGCGCATCGACGGCGCGGGCAAGGATTTGGCGTTTGCCTCACAACGGTTGGCGATGGCGGCACGGCAGTGTGTGGCTAACGAGCGGCAGCGCGTGACGGGGCTTGAGAAGCAGGTCGAGCTGCTGTCGCCCGACCGCGTGTTGCGCCGTGGCTATTCGCTGACGCTTCGCGACGGACATGTGGTCACCTCTGCCTTGTCGCTCCGTGCCGGCGACAGTCTCGTCACCCGCTTTGCCGACGGCGAGCGAACGTCGGTGGTGGAATGAGGTTCTTGAAGAAAAAAGTTGATTGTGAATGGATTAAATATAATGCTATGAAGCTTGAAAAAGGGATATATGAAAATTTGATAGACAGCAAATTGGCTGCCGACATAAAAGTTAGTGAAGAGAATGGACTGATTTGCAGCAAAGATGCGATGGATGCTGCGGAATCGTCAAGGATGCTTGCAGAATATCTTGCGGAGGCAGTCAGAAGAAAATTGGATGACAGCGAAAAGTCGTTGGAGGATAAAAAAGATTTGGTTAATGCAATCCTTGATACGGAAATCTTTGCTGGCGACAAATCTGCGATTGTCGAGACCAATCTTCTTACAGAAGTCATGGACAGGCGGGAAGCGGCAGAGCGTAAAGCTGTCAAGAGGGAGGCGCTTCGGCCGCGCACGGGTTTCCGTGTCAGCAATCTTTTCACTGGAGGGCAATCGGCTGTGCAACTTGGGCATGAGATTGTCAGAGACATTGCATCCGCCGACAGAATATGCATTATTGTGTCGTTTCTTAGATTGTCGGGTATAAGGATGCTGCTTGAAGATTTAAGGCGGTTTTGTGAGGTTGATGGACATAGACTGCAGATAATAACGACTACTTATTGTGGGATAACAGAGGCAAAGGCGGTGGAGCAACTGGCGTCATTGCCAAATACGGAGATAAGGATTTCCTATAACACCGAGATAGAGCGGTTGCATGCCAAGGCTTATATTTTTGTCAGAAATTCAGGCTTGAGCACGGCTTATATAGGGTCATCAAATCTCTCCAAGTCGGCTCAGACAGATGGCTTGGAGTGGAATCTAAGGGTGACGAATGTAGAAAATCCGCATATCATCAAATCTGCTCTTGCCACATTTGATATGTATTGGAACAGTGAAAATTTTGAGGATTTCGGAATTGGAGGGATTGAGAAATTCAACAGAGAGTTGAAGAGACAACGTGATGCCAAAGATCCGCAAAAGCAGTTTGAGATGTTTAATCGTTATCAAGTGCTTCCGCATCAGAAACAAATACTTGACCGACTGCAGGTGGAACGTGAGGAGAACGATATTTGGCGCAATCTGGTTGTTGCGGCTACGGGAACAGGAAAGACTGTAGTTGCGGCATTCGACTATAAGCGTTTCCACGAACACAACCGCAATAGAAGCCGATTGTTGTTTGTGGCTCATCGTAAAGAGATTTTGAAACAGTCGGAACGTACATTCCGGAGCGTGATGTGTGACCAGAACTTCGGAGAACGATGGGATGGGGAGTCTAAACCCGTCGCAGGTCTGGATCATTTGTTTATTTCGATAACAATGCTGAATAACCGGATGGACGACACGTTCAAAGAATTAGGCGCCGATTATTATGACTATATAGTTATTGACGAGGTGCATCATGCCGCGGCCGACAGTTATAAGAATATTATCTCGTTCTTTAAACCGAAAATTCTTCTCGGACTTACGGCTACACCGGAGAGAATGGACGGTCAAAGTTTGTTGCCTGATTTCGGAGGCAGGATAAGTGCTGAAATCCGTTTGCCACAGGCTCTTGACGAGGGTTTGCTGACACCGTTCCAATATTTCTGTATTTCGGACACTGTAGATTTGAGAGAAGATGGATTGATGCGTGGCGACAAGCTGATTGTCGATAAGCTTAGTGACAAACTTTGTGACGGGGAGCGTGTAAACTTGATAGTTAAGACACTGGGACGGTATCTGCCCGACGAACATAATTGCCGGGCATTGTGTTTCTGCTCCGACAAGAGGCATGCACAATTCATGGCGGAACGATTCGCGGAAAATGGGCTGCGGTCGGGATGCCTGACATCGGATGTAAGTGCGGAAGAGCGGGTAAGGCTCAATTATGCCATACAAAAAGGTGAAATCAACTATCTGTTTGTGGTCGACATATTCAATGAGGGTGTTGATATCCCGGAAATCGACACTGTGCTGTTTCTGCGTCCAACCGATAGTTTGACGGTGTTTCTGCAGCAATTGGGACGAGGCTTGCGCTTGTGTGAGAGCAAGGACTGTCTGACGGTGTTCGACTTTGTCGCTCAAATGAACAGGCGTTATGATTTCTCTGAAAAATTCAGAGCTCTGTCGCTTCAAAAAAAGGCTGACGTTAAAAAGCAGATTCAGGAAAACTTCCCGGATTTACCGCATGGCTGTGCTATTTTTATGGAGCGCAAAGCTCGGGAATACGTCTTGCAAAATATTCAGAAGGCAACGTTTCGTAAAAACATATTGATTGATATGTTGAGAAAGTGTGATGGCACACCGACTATATCTGAGTTTCTGAAGGACAATAGCTTTGATGTCCGAGTGCTGTATAATAAGAATTGCTGGACAAAAATTAAAAAGGAGGCGGGAAAATGCACTTATGACGAAGACCGTTTGACCAAATTGTTTGAAAAGGGGATAGGGCGATTGACGCATATTAACTCTGCTTCCCAAATCCGATTTATCCGTAGGTTCTTGAACGACGGCTGCAGCTGGCAGATGTCGGATAGAGAACGCTGTTTCGCCACGATGCTTTATTATGCGTTGTTTCAAGAACCTGTCAAGAATCTTGGATTCGGAAATATGCAGGAGGCGCTTGAGACGATAAGAAATTATCCGTTGTTCGTTCAAGAAATAAGGGAGCTGACCGACTATATTATGGAAAACCTTGAATTCCGGACATCTGTGCTCAGCGAAGCTTATCCATCAGCTCTTGAATTGCATGGTTGCTACAGCCGTGAGGAGATATTCATTATATTTGGCCTGCAGGATGAAAACAAGCAGAGGAAAGGTCATGTGGCAGGATTGCAATATGTGGAGGACTGCGATACGGAGTTGTTTTTTGTCACGCTCAACAAATCAGATAAAGATTTCTCGCCAACGACCCAGTATGACGACTACTTTATCAGTGCCGACAGATTCCATTGGCAGTCGCAGAATCGGGATTCACATGGGAACAGAGGCGACCGTTATGTCCACAACAACGGACGGCGCTTTATGCTGTTTGTAAGGGAGAACAAGCGCGACGGTTTCGGCAACACTTCTCCGTATTACTGTATGGGCATGCTCGACTATCTTGACTCATATGGCGATTTCCCGATGAACATACGCTGGCAGTTGGAACAGCCAGCGTTGCCGCAATTCATCAAGGCTGTATAAGCAGTGCAATCTCCTGGGCGCACGGGGTTATCTGACGATGACTTTGGTGGTGCCGAAGATGTAGAGCCCGGGCTGGAAGTCGCTGTATGTGGCAATGCCGGGCTGCACGTCAAGGATGCGGTAGAGTTGACCCGCTACCGTTACCACATTCAGTCTTGTTGCCATCGTGCTCTCGATGCGCACGCGCTGGTTGCCGATTGCGCGGACGGTTATATGGTCTTCTGTCTGTGTGTCATCCTCGTTCTCTTCCATGTCGGGCATAATGTTGTCGGCATTCTGTTCGGCGATGTTGATCACCGAAGTGTAGTCGTAACGGGCGTTTGACCTCGTTGCCGTCGGCGACATATATGTGCGGAACGGCGTCACTGTCGACAGCGATGAAGCATCGTCGAAAGCCGTGCCGCTGTCGTTCATTCCATACACATTGCCGTTGCTCACATTGATGGCGGAGAAAGTGCCGAGATGAGAGTATTTTCCGCCTACCATAGTTGCCATACCTTTTGTGATTGGGATTGTTATTGCGCCGTATGACGTGTCGCCGGTGTGGTTGTCGCCGTAGGCGTTGAATGTCACGGTCTGAGCGTCTTCCCAAGCCCCGAAAATATCGTTGTAGAACGCACTTGATAGGTCGAACTCATAGTAGCGCGCACCAGGGAAGCGCACGATGTAGGGCACTTCGCCTGCAAGACGCAGGTAGTCGGGGTAATTGTGGGCTGTCGCATAGTATGGGTTGGCATACTGGTTGTAGAGTTTGTCGGCGTAGTTGTCGACGAAGAACGTATTTGCGAAAGTGTAGGAAACACCATTTGTCAAGGCATTGCCCGAAGCGTCGGTAGGGGAGAACAAGGCTGCACCAGGACGTTGGAACACTGCCGACGGCACATTTCCCTCGGTGGCAATCAACGTCAGTCCGCGTAGCCAATATTCATGGTGTAGCGAGTGGATGTTCTGACTTGGGTTGTCGGTTTCCGTGTCCGACGGCGAGCCGTAGAAATGCGTTATCTCGCCGTTGAGCGACGCGGTGGCCTTGTCGACGGTGAACGGCAGGCAGATGCCTTCCCATGCGCCTTTGCTGTCCTCGGCATAGTGCAATGGCCGGCGCACATACCATGCGCGGTCGTTGACGTTGAAGGCGATGGGCACGCAGAGATTGTTGTTGTTGCAAGTCTCTCCATCTCCGTTCTCGTTGTCGGGAGTGCGCTCCACGAGGTGTAACAGAGTGGTGCTGTAGCTGTCGATGCCTTTGGTTATATGGTGTCCGTTTATCAAAGCCTCTCTTGTAGTCTCGTTGTAGTTGAGAGCCTTTTCCACCACGTCGTAGGCCTCGTTGCCTGTTGCCTCGTCATTATCGGCGGTGTAGACAAGTAGATTCTGCGTTATGCCGGCGTCTTCTTTCACAACGAAGTCGTTGAAACGGCTGGCGTTGTCGTCCATAGGAGGGTAGAAGATGCCATCGACTGTTTCCGTCGCTGCAGGAAGGTCGTGCAGGCAAGTGAAGTCGACAGCCGTGGTCGCGGAATCGTGCACGTAGGTGCTCATAGTGATTGAGCCATTGTTGTAGGCGTTGTAGTGGAACGCGTCGAGCGACGTATCGCCGTAGTAGGCGGCGGTGCGGTACACGCGGTTGCTCATATAGCTGTTCTGGTGCGAAGCGATATCGCATGGGTAGTTGTCGGGGTTGTGCTGAAGCGACTGTCCCCAGAAGAGGAAGTCGTTCATCGGCTCGGTGCCGCTGTTGTTGGCGTTGAACAGAGGCGTGTAGACAACAGGCGTCGGGATGCTGCCGTCGGCGTTGTATTTTACGCGCGGCGCGTCAAGCGGATGCGTCTTGTCGTGACGGGTCTCCACCTGTTCGTAGTTGGGGGTGTCGCCACCCTTTCCGATACGCAGATATGTGATGCCGGTGTTTTTGCCGGTGATGGCATCCGTGCGGCACGCATACTGATAGTCGCCGTTGGCATAGTAGGCTGACACGTATTTCAGAATCTCGTTGTCGGCGTCAGCCTCAGTGCTTGATGTTGTCGCCGCGTCGCGGTGGCGAGCGCGTAGATAATACTCGTTGAGGTCGTATGCCACCCGTCCAAGTCGGAAATCCTCCGTTGTGTAGCCCTTGTCGGGAGAGCCGTCCCAGCGATAGACCACAGGCGTCGATCCGCTTTTGCCCGATGCCGGCGCATACTCGAAGCAGCAGTGGTAGTTTCCGATTTTGCCGTCGGCAGTCAAGTTGGATATTTTTCCGGAAGCAAGTCCGAGGTTATAGATATTGCCAGAGCTTTCGATGTTGTTGAAAAGAGATTTTCCCGAAGGGATGCCGCTGATCACGTGACCGTCGCCATGCAGTATTCCCGCGAAGTCGGAAATGTAGTATCCGCCCTTGTCGGTTGCTTCCAGAGCAATGTCGTTCTGCAGGAAGAACTGAGCTTTTGCGCCATAGCGCGGAGCGTTGCTGTCAGTTCCGATAGAGTCGACGAAAGCGACAAATGCAGAGAGGTCGCTCTTGTCGGAAATGTAGATTCGCGGTTCCGGCAACGGGTCTGATTCCGTAGTGTCAAGGCTTTCCTCATTGACGCGGGTTATCGCCTCGGCAAGATGCAGGTTTATACCAGCCTTGTGGGGATCCATGCGGTGGTAGTTGTGCACGACAAACTTGTCGGCGTCGTGCATGCCCACTTCCAGGATGTCGTTGAGTCCCGTTATCGAGACACCGAGTTGAATGCCGTAGCCGTTCATATAGTAATAAACAGGGACGTCGAGAAGGTCGTCGGTCTTGTCGTAGTGACAGCCCGCAAACAGACCTTTGCCATTTTCATCGGCTTGGTTGAAAGTATCGTAGCCTGTTGCCACGTTGTTGCTGATATTTTCTTTAGTCCACGGCGTGGTGTCTTTAAACTTCCACTTGCCGTCGGCTCCCATTTGCCGCTTTCCGATGCGCCAGTAGTAGCCGTTGACCGCAAACGACTGGTCTGCGCTGACCACGATGTTGTCTTTGGTTACGCGCACCATCTCGCCTGGCAGCGCGCAGTTTCCGATAGTGATTTGTCCGCTGACGGTTGGCCCCTGCACATATTCGATTGTCAGATAGATTGTGTAGGTGTATTCGCGCGGAACGTAGTATACCGTCGGGTTGCTCTCGTCGATTATTACATCGGAGATGTTTTCAACCTTTTCATACTTTTTGTTGACGGTGTTGTATGTGAAGAGGTTGTCAATCTTCACAAACTCCTCTGTCTGAGGCTGGTAGTAGGTGTTGTCGGCGTCGAGGTTGCCCGATTCCACCAGTTCGTAGCCTGTTTCGGTCTTCTTGTAGAATTTACCCGTGTTGGTGTATATCGGCTTGTTGTCGGTCTCACTGACATATTCCTCGTAGGCTGGCGCCTTCAGCACGAGCGTTGCCATACTCTTTCTGCCGAGGTGCTTGTCGAAGTAGTCGGGCTCAACGTAGTTTGTGTTGTCGACCATGTCCACCAGACGGAACGAAATCTTGGCATCCTCCTTCAGCCCTGCGGGCAGCGAGTTGTTGAAAAGGGTGGCTTCGTCGTCGCCCTTTTCTCTCATCGACAGCAGTGCGGCAAAGCCTTTCGACGCCTTGTCGGGATCGTCGATGGAGGTTGCGCCTGAGAAGTTGTTGCTCTCCGCGCCGCCGACATATAGTTTGTAGCCTCCGGCAACCGCGTCGGAATAGTATGTCTTGTCGGTTTCGTTGGTCTCGGTTCCTGTGAGATAGTTTCGATATTCCAGGTCGCTTGAGTATTGGCTCTTGTCGTCGGGATGGCCGCTGCGCATCTTCCAGTTGAAGATGCTTATAGGCTGGGTGCTCTTCAATCCGGCGAGAACGGTGAGTCCGTCCTTGTTGTCGCTGTCGAATTCGAGTGGATTCTCTTTCGACGACTTGAACGTGTATCCGGAGATGTTGACATTGTAGTAATAATGGAATCCGGTGACATACCAATAGTGAACCTTCACGTCATCGACCGTCTTGTCCGATCCGGGCGCGGTGATGGCATGGTATCCTGTCGGGAAACAGTCGTCGACGATGTATCGGCCCTTGTGGTATGGGAACACAAAGTTGCCGGTGGTCTCGAGGAAGTCCTCCTCGTGGGAGTCGCCGTCATGCCGCTTGTGATTGTTGTCGGCATACACATAGCCTCCGCCCTCATCCTCGCGGACGTTGATAAGGTTCATTTCCACAACACCGTAGATTGGGCCGTACAGCTTGTTTTCCACCACTTTTTTACGGTCGGAGTCGTATGTTTCATGACAAAGCTGAATCTTCATTGCGTATCCCGAAGCGATGCCGATCATGTTCATCGCCGTTCCGTCGTTTCGTTTCTGGAACTCTCCGAACGGATCCTCGGCGTCTTCCTTGTCCTTGTTGGCGTTATAGTCGTCGATGTAGTGCTGCTTGACGCCCTGGTACGACATTCCGGCAAAGGCAGTGTTGTCGGTAGAGGCGGCGGCAAGCTGACCGTTGCGGTTGCGCCACATCCCGCTGTTGAAATCCACATTCGACGTGATTGCGCTTACATAGAGGATATTGTTTGAGAATCCCATATAATTGCGGGCTTTCGTGCTGTATCTGAAGTCCGTGTTGTTGTCGGGCTTCGCTTCCAGATTTCCATTGCTGTCAAATCGGATGTCGTTTGCCACCATCTTGATTTCTCCGACACGGGCAATGGAGTAGGGCGTCTTGTCGACATTGTTAACCGTATAGTCGCGGGCGCCGAGCAGCGAGAAGCAGTTGTCCTCCAGGCGGATGATGTCGAGCCGCTGGAATGTGTTCAGAATCTTCGGATTGTCGATGGTGTGTCCGGCAAATCCATATCCTGTCAGGTCGGCGCTGCGGAAGCCCTGGGCATACGACAGGTGTCCGTCGCCGAAGATGCCTCCCTCGCTGTCGTATTCGTAGAACTCATTTTCTCTGATTCCCTCAAGTCCCGACGGCGGCGTTGCACCCGATTTGAAGAAATATTTGTCCTGCAGCGAGATGTAGCGGTATGTGTATATGCCGTTGGCGGCATCGTCGTCGCTGGCATAGTGCTTGTAGTAATAGCCGTATAGGTCGGTGCCGTCGGGCAGTTGCACCGGTCTGATGTCCTGGTGGGAGATGGTGATATGTTCACTGTCCTTGTTGTCGCCGACAAGTACAAGCGTGTTGCCGCAGAATCCAGCCGTAGAGCCGCCGGGCAACAAGTTAAGATCATCGCCGTTGCCGTTGGCGATTATGGCATAGTCGAGATTGTATTTGTCGGTTAGTTTCAGCACGGTTGTGTTGTTGGCTAATACCGAGCCTTGAGCCACCGAATATCCGCCGCCATAGACAGCCTCGTCAATGGTGATGTTGACGTTTTCCCAGCCCACCGACGGCGCGGCGGAAACTATCTTCTTGAAGTAGTGGGCGCGGTTTGCGTCGGTAATCGTGTCGCGCATGCCGTTGCCGTTGTCGATAGCCACGATGTCTTCGTAGACGCCCTGCGATATCCACTCGTCATTAAGCAGATATATGTGCTGCTTGATGGCAGGTGTCTTTTCCTTTCCGTTGTCGTTCTCGACTCCAAGATTCTTCCGGTCGGCGCGTTTAAGCTCATATCTGCCTCGGACATGGTTTTGGCGGTTGGTCGAGTAGTAAGTTGGATATCCCACAATCACCTGAGTGGAGCCATACACATAGCCCGAATACGAGCCGCCCGTGACGGCGCGGAATATGTGGCCGTTGAGTATCTTGATAGTCGAGTAGCCCACCACGTTGCCCTGCTGGCCTCCGCCGTAGACGAAGTTGGCAGAGACGCCCAGACCTTCTGGATTGCTGTCGGGGTCGACCACGCCGCAAGGCAGAAACTTGTTGCCGTCCATTTTTGGCTCGGAGCATTTCACCGATTCGCCGATTGTCACGTTTGCGATTCCGTAGATGTAGCTTTCCATACCGTATCCGGCACCGTAAACGTTGAGTGCGGAATATTCGGCAGCCTTGACCAGCAGCTCGTTCGACTTCTCCAGTTTGTCCTTGTCCTTTCCAGCCAGCATGTCGCTCTGCAGGTTGATGAGGACGTCGCCAACGATTGTTCCGCTCTTGAAGCATCCGCCATACACATTTCCGCCGACGTATGCGCCGTTTTTCTCCTTCGGCATAAACTTGTTGCGGACGTTGAGCATTATGAACGGATATTCAGAGTCGGCATCGCCGAGCAGATATCCGCCCATGTGCTTGGCCTTGCCTTTGTAGTCGTAGTTGGTGTTGTTGCAACCGCCCACAATCTTGTCGGTTATAGTCAGTCCCTCAGGGAATGTGTATTCAAGCACATTTCCGATTTTTCCGCTTGTCTTCGGCATAACGTTCATATTACCGCGGTTTCCGCCGCAGCAGAACGTGCCGATTACGCAGTCGGTCAGCCCCTCTCCGGTCTCGCTGCCGTTCCATTTGAGCGAGCCTTGTATGTTGGTCTCCACCGGTTGGAAGTAGAGGTCGAGTAGGTACGGATACACAATCGGACGTTTGCTTTTTTCCGTAGGGAGATACACTGTGCTGATGTTTGCGTTTTCGGAGTCGTTGATCCAGTCGATAGGCTCAGCAAAATCCAGCTCCTGAGTGTAGTCGTTGATGTCGCCGTTCAGCTTCTGGAACATATTCATGAAGTCGTTGTCCTCCGACTTCACAAACAGCTCCTCGCCGTTGCATCCCATAAACACGCCGCCGATACGTACGTGGTTTCCGATGTTGACGCTGATGTCGCCGGCAGACTTGTCGGTATCTTCCGACGCCCCGTAGGCAAGCAGTTTCTGCACGGTTGCTGAGTTGCCGCCGCCATACACGTTTCCGTCGATGCGTACCGTGTCGGATGTCGACACACCCTGGATGTTGATGCTCACTTTGTTGGTCAGCGGACGCCATGAGTTGATGTTCACCATCTTCACCGCATCGCTTGTGGCTCTGGACTGCGTCATGTTCTCGCGCATAGGCACGGTGTAGACCAACGGCACCGTCTCGGAGTCGGGGTCGTTGGGATTGATGGGATAATACTCGTTGACCGTCACATTCTTGTTTCCGTTTCGGTCGGTGGCATACAGGTAGTTTCCGTTGCCTGCGCCATACACGTCGCCAAACAGATGTCCGCCGTAGATGTTGATGGTGGTTCCTGTGCCGCCGTTGTCCATGAAGTAGCCATTCTTGTTCAGTCCCACGTTGACATATCCCGACACGTCGTTGCCGCCATACACGTTGCCATGAATGAAAATGTCGGCATTGCTGTAGGTATGCGGACTTGTAGCCGGCTTGTTGTCGCCAATTCTCACAGTCGTGCTCTTAAGCACATCGCCCATAAATCCGCCTCCGAAAATGTCGTGGCAGTCGATGGCCTTCAGCTCCACGTCGGTTGAGTTGACTGAACTGTAGGTGCCTCCTCCGAACACACGACGGCAGAATACGCCACCGGAGCCCACGATGTGCGTGTCGCCGACCACTTTGCCGGAATATCCGCCACCGATGATGTCCATCACCGAGTAGCCGTTGAAAAAGTGCTTGTATTCCTCGCCTTTCACGATGTCGATGCCTTCGAGGATGCTTCCTCGTCCTTCCATTTCCACGTTCACATACGTGTCGCCCATCACGATGGCATTTTCGCCGAATCCTCCGCCGAACACGCTGAATTGCGGTGTGCCGATTTTTTCGTAGATTTCTTTCCACTCAATGCTTTCAAAGAAATTCTTGCCGGTGTCACGTCCAGCCACCATTTCTGTGCTGTTGTAAAGGAGTCCCTTTGTCATGGTGAGATAGGAGTTGTTGCCCACAACGCATGCAATGTTTCCGCCACCGTAGATATTGTGGTCCACTTTGAACTTACGTGCTTTAGGGTCGTACTGCGGAGAGTAAATCGTTCCGTCTACGATGCTGGCAGGACTCCATGTGCGTGCCTGCACATCCCATAATGCATGTGCCTGCACATTGCCTCCAAGAATCAGCAGGTTGGTGTTGCCAGTTACGTCGGCAGATGTCACCGCCACGCTTTCGCTGCCATTCTCAGTAATGGTTTCGACGCTTCCCAGACCACCTCCGTGAGCACTTTGTCCAAACCATCCGTCGTAGATTGTCAGCAAGGTGTTGCCATACACTGTGCCGTTCTGGCAGCCGCCATAGAAGCGTTCCATGAGAGTGGGGTAGTTGTCGATGTCAACGGGATGCGCCATGTTGGCGTCATCGTTTGGAGAGAGATATTCTTTCGTTGCGTCGTCCCAATAGGGGTAGTGCATCACCGGGCGGTCGAGGATGAGGCACGAGTTGCCGTAAACGCCTCCGAGACTCTTGCTGTCGGCACACTCCCTGACAGAACGTCCTCTGCCGCCTGCAAACACCTGCGACATCAAGGATCCGCCACGGATGTTTACGAGAGTGGTGCGGTTTGTCGGGGATAGATAGTTGTCGCGGGTGAACACCGCAGCGTCGGCTTTTTTGCTGCCTACATTCGCCAAGTCACCGCCGCCGTAGACTCTGCCGAATATCAATGTGCGTTCAATCAGTCCGAGGCCATTACGGTATTTGAACATTTTGCCATAGATGTGCACTTCGGTTTTCTCTACATGCGCCATGTCCGGGAAATCGATGAATCCGCCGTTCTTTTTTACAGACTCCACACCGGAACCTCCACCATAGACACTATGGTTGACATCGCCTCCTTTGATGAAAACCATCGACTTGCCTTTCACCGAACCGAAGTCGTAGCCGCTGCCGCTGGAGAAGTCGCCGTAGGGCAGCGCTCCCAAACCAGCGCCAAATATGTCGTGGCAGCCAAGTTGGCAGTCGGTTTCCACGTATGTGTCGCCCGTTACATATCCGGCATATCCGCCGCCATGAATCTGAAGCAGCACGAGTCCGGGCTCACCGATTTTCCAAGACAGACGGCTGATGTGGTAACGGCGGAATATGTTTGGATCGCTCTCGCCGCCATCATAACTTCCGAAATAGAGTTTCTTGTCTTCCTTCGACAACTTGAGATAGTCGTTGTAGATGTCATCTTCAAGGTCGAGATATGTTTTAAAGTCTTTGTTTTGATAGAGATAGCGGTATTTTATGCCGTTGATTGTTAATAAGCCGTCGTCGTCAAATTTTGCTCCTGGCTGCGCATAGACTTCGGTCTTTCCGACAGAAGTGTTGACACCATACCCAGCGCCGAACACTGAGAATGAAGGGTTGGAAACGTATATGCTGTTCAGGAACCAGCAGAGCCCCTGCAGAGTGGTGTTTTCAAACATACTGATGGTTTTCCCCTTTGAGTCCTTTATGTCGTCGAGGGGGGAGTGGTTGATTATGACCACTGATTTGCCTGTGTTGGCAACAGAGGCGGAGCCGACATGGCAAGCCCTGTTTCCTCCGCCAAAGATGTTGTAGTTGTTGGTGAAGGTGAATCTGTCCAGATCGAAGAATTTCTTAGTGTTCTCATTGTTTCTGATACGGTCGATGGCATTCTGTGCAAGAGGGTCGCCGATGTTGTCTAACGACGTTGCCCTGTCAATGGCATAGGCAATCTTTCGGAATTCGTTATGGTCGCTGCAGATGGGGCTGCTGTCTGACTCGGCGTCAAGCCATGTCGTGATGTTGCCGTTGCTGTCTGCTTTGCGGTTCCATATCCATGAACCTCCGTCGATTTGCACCTTTGTGTTGCCAAGGATGTCGGCATACGTGCCGGTGTTGGCTATGTCCTTCTTGCCGAGCACCTCCTTGTCGACAGTCAGCTCGCTGTCGATGTCAATGTCGCCATATCCGCCGCCATACACGTTCTTGCCCAGCATTCCGCCCTCGATGTGCACAAGCGTGTTGCCGTCGACCGTTCCGTATTCGCAACCGCCGTAGATGTCGCCCCAAACGCATGGCACCACATTGTCGATGCCGCTGTCAACGCCCGGATTGCTGTTAACCACGTGTACAAGCGTGTTGCCGTTGATGCGGCCGATGTTGTAGTATTGGTTTGCTTCAGCCTTTTTGCAGCCCACACCTCCGCCATACACGTTTCCAAAAATGTTGCCGCCGCGGATGTTGACAAACGACCGGTAGCCATCGGCTTTGTAGCTGATAAATGAGCCGTCGGCTTGGTTGAGCGTCGAAGCGCTTGTCAGCAAGTCGGGCGAGTAGTAGTCGGAAGGTTTCACCTCTTGGAAAATGCCAACATTGGCATTGTCGCCGCCGCCGTACACGTTGCCGTAGATATTGGCGTTGTCGGCAACCTCCACCATGGTTGTGCCGATGACACGCGCCACGGTTATGAAGTGGGTTGAAGAGGCTGTCTCAGGCTTCAGTCCGGCACTTCCTCCAAACACGTCGCCATGGGTGAAGGCACCGCGCATATATACCTCCGTGTTGCCGCCAATCTGACCTGTGGTGTTGTCCTCGGTCGACGCAATGTCGCCGAAGCCGCCGCCAAACACACGGCGGATAAACGTTTTTCCGTCGACAGTGACTTTGGTGTTGCCAGCCACAGTGCCGGCATATCCGCCGCCCAACACAGCCCATACGGTGAAGTTGGGCGCTCCCATTGAATTGTCGAGCGAAGGATCGTTTGGGTCTATATTGCCGTCGGGGCCAGGGCCGTTTTTGCCATAGTCGCCGTCAACGTTGACGGTTACATCGGTGCTGCCAACGGTCGTCAGACGTCCGTATCCGCCGCCGAAGACACTGAAGTGAGGATTCTCGTTGTCGGTGTACGACTGTTTCCATTCGTCGGTTATCAGCAGTTCGTAAGGCGTCATGCCTTTCTGCATCATCACGGTGGCAAGGCCGGTGCCGTCGGCAGGGGTTGTTGTCACATTGCCGTCGGCGTCTTTGTATGTGCCCACGTTGCAGGCAAGATTGCCGCCGCCATAGATGTTGTGGGGATTCAGGAACTTGCCGTCGGCATAGAATTTTGATTTTTCGTATACAGTGTCCTCCGTGGCAGGCTCGTCGCCGGCGTCGTCGATGTCGGGGTCCCAGATGTAGAATATGTTTTCAACCGGATCCCACATCTTGAACCATATCACATTAATCGAGAAGCTGTCGTCAATCGGACCGTGGCCTACGTTTTGTGTGCCGCCCTCGTCCTGCGCCAGGGTCACGTTGGTGTTGCCGAGCACGTCGGCTGAAGTGACCGTGCCGTCGGTGATGTCGCCGTTTCCGCCTCCGAACACCTCTCCGGCGATGTTTCCGGCATAAATGTTGACATGCGTGTCGTTGGCAACCTGTGCAAGATTGCCGCCGCCGAAGATGTCGCCGTAAATGAAAGGAGCCTGCTGTGTGCTGCCGGCGAACGACACGTTGGCGTTGCCGGCAACCAGACCCACCAGCTCAGGATGCTGCGTGAAGCCGTCGCCGGCGGCAAACGCTTGCGAGGCTGGGCGCAGACGGCGACCGTTGCCGCCGGCAAACACCGAGCCGCGGATGTCGGCGCTGTCGCCGATCACGACGTTTGTGGCGTTGCCGTCAAACTCAACAATCGCCATGTCGCCTCCGCCATAGATGTTTTTGTAGAAAGTGCCGCCCATGATGTTCACGCTCGACTGTCCGTAGAGGCGAGCCATGTCGGAAAGCGTCTCTACGTTGGAAGTACCCATCTCCTTGGCGTCGGCCACTCCGTATCCGCCTCCGAACACAGGACAGTAGAAAATGCCGCCGTTGATGTTCAGCTCCACGTTGCCATAGGTCTTGCCGAGGGCTTTGTAGTTGCCGGCATTGCCGCCGTAGGGGTTCTGCGAATAGAAAAAGTCAGTGCCACGTCCGCCGGCGAAAATGCCGTTGGTGCAATGAAACTCACCGCCGTTGATGGTGATCGACGCCACTGTGGCGCCAACCTTTCCGTAGACATTGCCTCCGCATTTGTTTGGAGTGGCGGCGGTGCTCGACCATAAGCCTTTGCTCATAAAACCGCTTCCTCCGCCATAGATACCGTCGATAGGGTCGGTGGTAGAGCCGAACTCTCCACCGTTGATTACAATCTTGGTGTTGGTGTTGGTTGGGTCGACATCTTTGAACGACTCGAAATCATCGTTGTTGTAGCAGTGATACGTCACCAGACGATCCTTTGCAACGGCATACGGACCGTAGAGCATAACGTCGCCCGATTCATTCCAATAGGCGATGCTTTTATCGGGAGTGTGGCTGTCGGCATTGTCGTCGCCTTCGCCGATGCCGTTCATACCGCCTGCGCCAGCACCGTAGATTCCGCAGAAGATGTTGTCTTTCTTAGTGTTGCCGGCAGGCAGAATCTCGAATAAGCCGCCGTTGATGGTTATTGTGCTGTAGCCATAGAACGGGTTGTTGACAATCACGTTGCCGGTGTGTCCACGACCGGTGCTGCCGCCATACATCTCGGTGACAATAACACGGTTGTCGATCCACTCGTCGTTGTTGTTTCTTGAAGACGCCGGGTCGAGCAAGATGTTTGCACGTCCCATATAGGTGTTGTTAGGCACGTGGTAGTCAGTGCCGTTGTAGGGGAGGATGAAGTCGCGCTGCGCACCCAGCGAACCGTTTACGACACGCGCCACCTTTCCGCTTCTGATTATTATGTCGACATCCGCATACATGGCACCCTCGTGGCTTCCGGCGAGAATGATACCGGCATCGTAGTCGCTCTTGCGTTTGCTTGTTTCTCCCTTGATTCCCCTTTCCGGGTTGTGGGCATCGTTCCATTTGCGGTCGATGTCCATCTCGATTGTGCACTTTATCGGCAAGTTTGGAGTTCCCATCACTCCATTGTAGTCTTTCTCTGACGATGTCTGACGTCCGCCCGCGCTGATTGCGGAGTATAACCCGGACTTGATGGATATTTTGAAACCCTCCTTGCCGTGAGGCATCGATTGCTCGAATGCCTCGATTCTCTCTTTTCTGTCCAGCGGAAAGAAACGTCCATCGTTGTTGAAACCGCCGAATATGTGGAATGCAGTGGTCACAGCGCCGTCGATGGTGCCGTAGTTAGGGGAGTTCTGCCCGAAGCCGGTCATCTGTATGCCTTCGCCCATCTCAAGGTTGTTGTACTGGCAGTAGATAATCTTGTAGAAATCGCCGCCGTTGTTTGTGACAGGGTCGTTGTTGAATGTGATGTATTCAAATCGGGTGTCGCCCCATATCGGCAGACCCTTTTCGGCACCATAAATTTCGATAGTGCCCTTGTAGTCGGTGCCGTCCCAGTCGCCAGTGATGGTGGCGTTGCGGAAAAGAGGGGACTCTCCCTTTGCGTTAGCCCAATCGTCAAACTTCAGAATGCTTTTGCCTCTGTTGTTGCTGGTTATGTTGAAACCCGTGTATTGATTGTTGGTTACGTCGGTATGGCTTGTGCCCATCAGCACGATGATGTTTTCATCCCAAGTACCCGTCTTGGAGAGCTTGCTGTAGGCGCCTTTCCACGTCTTCATTGCCTGTATCGGGGAGTAGCCCCACTCCTCGTCGTCGTTGTCTTCGCCCTGTGCGTAGGTTGTGCCGTTGATGCTCACCGCCTCAGGACATAGGTACACCACGATAGTCACTTTGATGTTTTTGTGGAAAATGATGTTGCCACCGCTCTTTACGGTAACCGTACAGTTGTATTGGTTCTTGTTGGTGGCAGTTTCCGGGCGTACAAATTCGTTGGACGTTTCCGATAGCAAGGTTTCTTTGTCGTGCCATTCGTATGTGATGTCGAGCCCGAGTTCGTCGTTTGTGAAATGCTCTTTCGTGTCGTTTTTCACATTAACGATGTATGTGCCGGGCTTGGTGTCGTAGTCGAGTTCGGCAGTGATGCCGATAGCCTCGACGAGTACGGTGTTGGTGCGCTGGCTGCCGTCGACGGTCATGGCGTAGACATACTGGGAGTAGGTTTGTCGAGGCAGGGTGAACGGGTTGCAGGCAGTGCTGTTTACCTGTTCACCGTCAGTGTTGTCGGTCGATGCATACCAGTTGTAGACATCGGAAGTGATTTCTCCGTCTTCTGTTGTCACGGTGAGCACATCGCTCGTGCCGCGCTCCGCCTTCAGGGCAATCGAGCTGAAAGAGAACCGTTTGGAAGAGTTTGAATATAACCACGGCCTCTTGCCGAGGTTGTTTTGGTTGATGTACAGGTTGTTGAGTTCGGCAAACGTCTTTCCGAACGGCTCTCCTGTGGTTGCGTCGGTTGCCGAAATGTCTTTTTCAACGCCGTATTGGTTGTAGGCGTAGGTGTCGGCAGCCTTGTTGGCAGGAGTGTAGTACCATGTGTCCTTCACCTTGCTTGCAAAGTTGTCGGCGGCTATAAACGCCATCACGCTGGCTTTTTTGCATTGGGTGGTGTTGGCGCTTGTCTTCAAGCCGGCGCCGTGCACATAGATGTTTCTCGGCCATACGACATAGCCTGTTTGGTTGGCAAGTTTGCTTGCCGCACCGAAACCGCATGAAATTGTCACTTGTCCTTCCACACCGTTGAGTGCAGCGTTCCGGAACACATCAATCTCCGTGTCTGCGGAGATGTTGAATATTCTCAGACTCACGAAGTTGTTCAGATATCCGGCTATACCTCCAATTCTGAATTTGGTCTTTGTCGAGAAACTCTCGTTGTTGTCGGTGATTTTTGAGTTGCGGATTATGATGTTGCTGAGTTCCGCGTTCTGGGTCATGTCGGCAACCACAATGCCCATCTTTACCGTGTAGTTGGCGTTGTTGAGAGGCATGTGTGCCTCGAGCTTCTCTATCAAGGCGTTGTCGATGATGAGGTTTGTGACAGCCGCATATTCATGCTCGTTGTTGCCCTTGCCGTTGAGTCGGGCGAACAGACCCCACGAAGCCTCTTTGGCTGTGTTGAAGCTCCATTTGATGAGCAAGTTGCTGACGGAGTGTCCGTCGCCGTCAAACTTTCCGGCGAAGAAATGTCCGTCGGAAGCCTTCGCGATGCCTTGAGCTGTGCCGATAGGAGTCCACAGACCCTTGCTTAGGTCGATGTCCTTGGTGAGTTTGAAATATTTCTGAGAAAACATTTGTTGAGCTGCGCCATTGTTGACTTCATGCGCCAGTCTTGCCAATTCCAAGTCGTTGCTGATGAGGTAGGGCTTTTCCTTAGAGCCGTCGCCCTCGGTGCCGTCGGGATATAGCTGGTAAGAGTCGGCATAGAAATGGTTGCCGTCGTAGTTCACGCCATAGGCTTTCGGCTCGATGCTGAAAGCGATGGTCTGCGATGTGTTGTCGGCAGACGTGATTGTCACATCGCCGCTCCGAGTCTTGTTGGTCAGCGGCAGCGTGATGGTCTGTCCGCTGTTGGAAATGCCGTCGGTGACACTCTTTGAGTCCACGTTCCATGCAAATGTGCTTCCGGCAGGGATGTCGGCGGAAACGATGGAATAAGCCACCGTGCCGTTTTTGAAATCCCATGAGGCTTTAATGTCGTTGCTGCTTAATCCTTGAGCCATGTTCAGATTGACTCCGGCAATCATAAGCATGAGCAGAGAGAAAAAAACTCGTGATATGCTATGTGTTGAATGTTTTCTCATTTTCCAAACACTTTATTGTCGTTATCTATTGTTAGTCTATCAATAATTGACCCGTATAGGCATCCTCGTCGGCAAGTACATACAGGTAGCGTGGCTGTATGAGGATGCGTATTGGGTTTATCATCGCAGTCTTGCCTGTTGTGAGGCTGCTGAAATTATCCTTGTTGATGGTTATCCCGGATGTTACGTCCTTTCGGGTGACGATGGTGGAACCGTCCTCCGCTATGAATTCCACGTCGTATTTGACGTTGATGACAGGCAGGAATTTGGCATCGGGTATGGTGTAGATGTCGGCACCCCATTGCGTGTAGCCGGCAGATGTGACAATGACGGTCTGGGTGTTGTCGTCGTAGTCCGCGGAGCCGTAGCCTTTGTAGGCAATAGGGAATGGTGTCTCTACAAACGACTGACGTTTGATGTCGCTCCATGTTATTGCAGAGGCAGACCAACTTTTTGATGTTGTATTCCAGACGTAGGAACGCGATATTGTGCACGATGTGGAGAAGCTGCCTGAAAGCGTCACGCTCTTGATGCGGAAGTGGCGGATGGCGTTCATCTTGGTGCCGAGCATGAAGAGCAGCTTGTAGCCGGTGAGTGTCTGGTCGAATTTCAGACTGACCGTTCCGCCTCCGTTGCTATCGGAAATGGCTCCTTTGCTGCTCGGGACGGCGCAGATGATCGGCGCCGCCTTTGTGTCGTAGATTACCGGCACAGGGTCGCCGCCGTCGCTCATGGCGAACGGAAACGAGAGGGTATATGTGTTGTTGGCGGTGCGCAGAAGAGTGGCACCGCCGGTATATGGCATATATGCGAAGAAGTCGAACGACGAAGCCTTGGTGTATTCAGTCCAGCGCTTCTTTGTCGCAGTGTCCCAGCCGTATGTCGCCACGTTGTAGGTGGCAGTTTCATTGTTGAATATGGTGTTTGCAGCCGACGCATAGCGTTTCGGCATGTCGTAGTATCCGAACGTGCCCATCGTTGCGGGATGGCGCGTAGGGTCGTAGGCCTCGTAGGGGTTGGCGCGTGTCGCCGTTTTCTGCGGTTGCGCCGAGAATGAGATGTATCCGTGGTTGTCGGCTTGCTGTATGGGCATGTCGGAACCCTCGCAGGCAGAAAGCGTTGCGAGAAGCGCGATAGCGGTTATTTTTGAGATATGTTTCATCCTTGTAGTCAATTCTTTTTTACCAGTCTTCAGTGCCTGAGCCGTTGTTTTTTATGTCGGCACCGGGAAGCCATTGCTCCACCATCAAATCGTTGAAAGAGATGCTGTCGCCAGTGTCGGACAATTTGAAAATGTATGTGTATTGGCAGCCCGCCTTCCACTGCATGTATTGCGCCGGCACTGTAGCCGACACCGTTTTGCCGCCGATGCTGGCGGTTATGGTATATGCCCCCTGTTCGTAGGGGATGTTGGCGAGCGGCGGCACGTAGTACCATTTATTGTAGAGAGTAGGGTCTTTGAGGATGTGTATCTGGTCGCCAGCCTCCTCGTAGGGAGTGGTGAGAACCAGGAGTCCGGACGCATCAGCCGCTTCCGACTTCGACATCGTGAGAGTAGGATATGTGCCTGTCGGAATGCCGGTGAGCGGATAGGCGGCGTCGATGGTGCCGCGGAGAGGGGTGTCGGCTTTTGCCGGGGTGTCGATGAAACGGCTGTCGCGGAACTTGATGTTGCTTATCGCAACGTTGGTCGTTCCGTCAGGATAGGTGAAGCGGAAGCGCACCTTTGCGATTATCGGCGCGAAAGTCAGAGTGACGCACGACCCGTATGCCGGCGATGTCGACGAAGGGGAGGCAAGCCAAAGGCGGCTTGCGTATGGTGTTGAAGTAGCGGTTGCTGCTTCAGAATATTCAAAATTAAAAGACAAGGTAGCGGTAGCGTTGTCGCCCGAGCTGACCGAAGTCTTTACATCTGGATTGAAGGGACTGTATGCGAAAAAGCGGTAGCTCGTTGCCGAGTAGTCCCAATATTTTATTGTTTGCAGGGTGGCACTTATAGGATTTTCAATGCCAGCATATTCCCAGTCGGCAGTGTTTGTCGTAGAGCTGCCGGCAGAGCCCTGATTGTATGACATTTTATATCCGTCCATCACAATTTGCGGCGATGACGGGTTCGGGGTGTTTGTTGTGGTTTTATATCCCCATGTGCGGAACGTCTGGAAGATAGTCTCGAGACCGTTGCCCGCTGCTTTTGTTTTTGCATCCTGCCAGTTGTTGTTAGTGCTGCTGAAGGCGATGCTTGTCTGTGTATTGTCTGGGTCGGGCACTATTGGTTCGTCCGGCTCGGATTGCGAGCAGGAGAATAGGGAAAGTCCCAACAGAGGAAATATTAGGATGCGATGTTTCTGCATGTCTTCTTGTTTTTTTAAAGTCGGGCGGGGGAGAAACCCCCGTCCGACATATAAATGTGTCCGAGGCGTGTGAAAACACACCTCAGACACAATGTTTTTAGTCAGAATCCAAGGCGTGAGCCATGGAGAAAGAATTAGTTATTGACAACTTTGACAATCTTGTATGACTTTTTGGTTCCATTGTCGTATTCAACAGCGTAGTATGTTTCTGTATCCGGGTCGGTTGCAACACCTGTCCACTTGAGAGCATTTACGTTGATAGTGTAGCCAGGACCTGCCGGAACAGAATTTACGGTAGTGGCAACACCTGCTGTCTCTGTCACAACCATCTTCTTGCCAAGGTTGTCGGTGACAGTCCAAGTCTTTTTAGCAGTGTCGTTTGTTCCTTTCTCGAGAGCGTTGGCAACACTTGCTTCGTTGATAGTCTGAGTAGCACCGCTTTCGAGAGTTACGGTGTACAATTTCTGAGGAGCGACGGTTTTTGCAGCGGTTTCGCCTGCAGCAGGAACATATACTGTTGCATAGATGTCGGTGCCGTTAACATATTCGTTGCCGTTGGTAGTAACCTTGTTGTCCTTGTAGCCGTATGTAGTGAAGCTGTTGTCAGAAACAGTGGTGATTGTTTCCTGGAGGCCGTTTGCCTCATCGTCAACAACAACGGCGTCGAATGAAATGGCTGTCAAACCAGGTGTTGTGCCGCCGGTAGAACCGTTGGTGTCCTGAGAAATCTTGAAGATGTAAGTGTAGGCATATCCTGACTTCCATTCAGTGTATTCGGCAGGAACGGTTGCAGTGGCACCCTTCACGTTGATTGTCTCTTTAGAACCGTCGACAGAAGTGAGCTTGTAGTCGATGCGCAGAGTGATGGCGCTTGCCGCACCTTCCGACGGAAGCACGTTCTGATAGCCGGCACCGCAGTAAGAAGGATCCGCTGCATTCTGGCTGAGGTAAGTTGTGCCTGCAGAAATCGTGCCTTCGGCCTGGTTGTTGTAGTTGACAGCGCCGAATTTTTTAGAATCCAATACGCCAGTCTCACCTGCAGTTGTTGATTTAGTGAATCTTACGTGAGCCTTGTTGTAGTCTTTCTCAGCAGCGTGTTTGGTACCTGTTGTGGGGAAGAACACTGTCAATGTGCCGGAGTTGTTGAATTTTCCGATGAGTGTGCCTTCCGTGTTGTCGGTTGTGGTGCTAGTTGCGTCGGTATAGAACTTCACGTCGCTGATCACATAACCTGGAACAATCTCGAAGAGAGCCATGCGCACCTTGCTGGCAAGGTGGCGGAAGGACATTGATACAGAGGTCTTGTTGTAGTTAGGCTCAGTAACGGTCTTCATGTCGGAAATGTAGCACTCGCTGAGAGTGTTTACGTTGCCGGAGAGAGTGTAGGCGGCAGTGGCGAGATGGGCTTTGTCGACGTGTGTCGGAGTGGCATATTTTGACGCCGCGCCCTTACCCATTGAGAATGCGATGAAATCGTAGGATTTGCAAGAGTGGTCCCAATATTTGATGGTCTGCTGCGTTGCTCCGCTCTGTGCGAGAGATGCGGCAGGTTCGGTGCCCTTTACTTTCATGTCTTGATTTACATATTCCCAACCAGCACGGTTTGACTCTGTAGAGAATGCTGAACCGTCTTTGAAGTTCACGTTGTAGTGGTCGAATGCATAATTTTCGTTGTTGGCTGCATCTTCATTGCTTCCTTTGAAACCGACAACTACAAAGTTGTTTTCGAGAAGTTCTGCGGCTGCGTTGCCCTTTGTTGTGGCGCGTGTGATTTTGCCCGTGTCGCCACCGAAGTTGATTGCGGAGGTGGCTCCATTTTGCTCATTTCCCTGAATTTCTCCCAAGAAATCGTCGCTTGAGCAGCTGGCGAGAGCCAATGCCGAAGCGGCTGCGATAAAAAACTTGTTCATAAATTAAAAAATTAAAATAGTTCGTATTATTTATTATGTATAAAATTTATTATTGATTACATGTCGAATATCCATTCTTTCTCTTCGTAGTCCTCCACCACAGCATCGAAGCCGGAGCCTCCGGACCGGTTGGGGACAGGCACCTTGTCCATGTCGAGCTCCACCGTGATTACCCCTCCCCGGAACAGCCGTCGCGTCTGGTCGGTGACGTCAAACACGAACGTGGAGTCTTTGCCGTTGTAGAACTGCATTTTCACGTCAATATAGTGGCGGTTGTTAAGGTCGGCATCCCTCACTTTCTGCAGCGATTCCAGATATGCTCGCGCGTCAAGCTTGCTCGGGTTTAGTTTCGGGATGCCGAAAGTAAGCACCTTTCCGCCTATCACGTCGACCTTGTCGCCGTTCTTGTCGGCAACGTCCTGCTTCATTCGCATGAAGAAGTTCACGGTGATGGCGTCAGCCCCCGTCACGCCTGTGTTGAGGTTTACGGAGCGAGCCATGCCGCTTAGATTGGCGTTCCCCTCTACGGCTGTCACCTTTCTGCCGTTGTGGTCGTTGTTGCGCAGAATCACTTGTACCAAATAGATGTAGGTCACTGGCTGCAGCTCCATCTCGAGCTGCCGTACCCAGCAGTTGCGGTTCTCGTCGAACGTGAATCCGTCCAGATTCTTGTTTATCTCAATTCCTCCATGGTATCCGGCAAACAGCTCCTCCGGCTGATAGAAGGAGCGCGTGAACTGCGGCGAGTTGTAGAGCGCCGGGTATATTGTCTGTCCGGTGTAAGCTGTGACGTGGTCGTAGGTGGTGTTTTCGTCGATACGCACACTCTGTACCCCGTCGGGAGTGTTGATGTTGTTCCAGGCAAGAATGTCCCAAAAACCGAAATCGTATTTGGCTCGGAGGTGGTTGCCGACGATTGAGTGCCTGTAAGGGGCATTGTGGACACCGAACTGGACGTTGCCGGTGAAATAGCGGCGCACCTCGAAGGCGTCAGGCTCTGTGTAGCCGATAGTGCCAAACATTTCCTTGTCGGTGTTGTCCCATCCGTAGATCCACTCCGCTTGCCAGTCGTATTCGGTGTCGTACTTGAAAATGTAGTTCCATATCACTTTCAAGTCGAGGTCGACGGTCGGTATCTCCTTATCGATGTCGGCGCCGCCCTGGTGGAGATGGAGCTTAGGCTCGCGCACGCATCCCGTTGCGACAAGGCATAACAATGCAAAACACATGACGACAGCCTTGTTGCAGGCTTTGCGGCTTGCATCAAGGATGATTCGTGATATGAGTTTTGTTATATTGCGCATTGTTGCTATGTTTTGTCTAATAGTTGATTGTCGTTTCTCGGTTTCTGAAACTTACGCCTTTCTTGTTGTTGCGTCTGTAGAGCAGGTCGTAGCTGAGCGTTATCTCCACCCTGGTAGGGCCAAGCCACGAGAAGCGGTGCTGCCTCTTTTGGAAATCCTTGGCATCGCCGTACCACTTGTAGTAATATTGCTCTTTGTCGGTGTCGGGGTCTACGGGGCATTTCCACTGATAGGGGTCGTAGTTGGTGCTGAGATATCCAGCCTGCAGCCCGAACTCCAGCTTCCAATGTCCGGAACGCCCCAACGGAACGACATAGCCTATACCCAAACCAGCGCCCCAGCCTTCGCCTTCCCATCCGCGTTTCTCATCGAAGCAGATGTTGTATAGGTACGCGTGCGCGTATAGACTGAGGTATAAACCTCTGAAAGCCGCGCCTTCTCCCGGTTTGCGTTTGCTGATGTCGCCGCTGCGCAGATAGTAGCGGGTGTGCAGCTGATAGTTTCTGACCTGAAAATATTTATGCTCATCATAGTGCTGCCACCACGGGCAGTCGAAACTTGCACCGTAGGTGAAATGACCATGAAGCGGATAATATTCCAACGCAACGTTTGGAATAGGGCAGAAGCGGTCGTAGCCCGGCATGTAGGCAAAGTCAAACAGCACGTTTGTCTTCACGCTCAGCACCTCGCGACGCGGCAAAGCCGAGGCGGGTGTTGTCGCTGGGATAATGTATGCCGGTGTGATGTCGGCATTTTGGATGCGCAGATGGCAGTCGGCGACAGTTGCCGGAATGGTTGCTGCTATAGGTCGTGGAGCCAGGTCGTTGCTGTCGATGTTGGCAAGCCTTTTGTCAACGACAATTATTCTCACTGCGCGCAGTTTCGGGAAATATTCTTTCAGCAGGTAGCGCCATAGCTTGCCGCCGTCGTGCCGCTTCATAGCCGCCTTAAGACGTTGGGTGTCGTCGGCGTAGAGAGTGATTAAGGAGTCGACATCATGGAATTTGGCGTCGTGTTTCAGCATCATCATGGTGTAGAGCAGGTCGTAGTCCTCAGCCACAACGTCGTATTGGATGTGGTCGGTGCCGATGCCGTAGCTTCGAAGCAGAGCGTCGACCGATGCGCGACGTTGGTTTGCCAGACGACGGTTGTTGTCGTATGGGCCTTCTGGAGAAGCGGCGGCACGTCCGAAAACAATACCCCTATCTCCCAGCCTTTGAAGCTCAGGGATAAGCACATCAGTAATCCATTCCCTATCTTGGTCGCTGATGTTGATCCTATTTACAACAAATTTTATTGGGCGCGAATTTTGGATAAAGATGCTGTCGGCGGTTATTCCTTCA